>Ga0164294_10005490_pt1 | contig 10889 bp, 7 predicted proteins | sample GEODES005metaG_FD_111479 | JGI IMG/M metagenome (GOLD analysis project Ga0164294, IMG submission 111479) | Oligotrophic lake water microbial communities from Sparkling Lake, Wisconsin, USA - GEODES005 metaG | ecosystem: Environmental > Aquatic > Freshwater > Lake | place: USA: Sparkling Lake...
CTGCGGAAGTGATGGGGGGCTGGTGCTGGCCCGCACCTACGGCGATGGCTCCAATGGCCTGGTGGGCGATGTGGCAGCGGTGAATCCAGCCGTGCTGCTTCCCCTGCTCGAAAACGGCTATATCCCGGTGATCTCGAGCGTGGCCGCCAACGCCGAGGGCCAGGCCCACAACATCAATGCCGACACCGTGGCGGGCGAATTGGCCGCGGCCCTCCAGGCCGAAAAGCTAATCCTGCTCACCGACACCCCCGGCATCCTGCGGGACCGGGACGATCCCAGCTCCCTGATCCGCCAGGTGAGCCTGGCCGGCGCCCGCGCGCTGATCGAGGACGGCATCGTGGCCGGCGGCATGACCCCCAAGACCGAGTGCTGCATCCGGGCGATCGCCCAGGGGGTGGCGGCGGCCCACATCGTCGATGGCCGCAGCCCCCATGCCCTGCTGCTGGAGGTGTTCACCGACGCCGGCATCGGCACCATGGTGGTGGGCAGCCAGCGTCAGATCAGCGGCTGAACCGTGGCGGACGTTCTGCCAGGCGAAAGCCCTGCCGATGGCCAAGCCGGCCCCCAGCAGCCCGCCCCTCCGGAGCTGGTCCAGGCCGAACGCGCCCTCGAGAGCGGCGAGTACGGCGCCTGCCTGCGGGTGCTCGCGCCCCTCGCCGATGTCCATGGCGCCAGCACGCCCCTCGGGGGGCGGATCCGCTTGCTGATGGCCACGGCCCTGATGGGCCAGGGCGACGCGGCCGCGGCGGCGGCCTGTTGCCGCAGCCTGCGGGGGTGTAAGGACCCCATCCTGCGCCAACAGGCCAGGGATCTCGAGGAGGTGCTGGAAGCGCCAGCCCTGCAGCGGCCCCGCAACTGGTCGGTTCAGGTGCCGAGCCTGGGGGAGCTGGAACGGGTGGAAGGGCGCTCCTCGATGCAGAGCCGGCGCCGCCGCCCCAGGCCCGAGCCGCCACCGCCGCCGCCCGTGGGCGCCACCAAGACCCCCTGGGGGTTTGCCCTGGTGGCCGTAGCCCTGCTGCTGCTCACCACCTTGCTGGCCGGCTGCGTCCAGCTGGAAACCAGCCTCAGCTTCCCGGCACCTGGCCGCCTCCAGATCACCCAAACCAGCACCAGTGCCACGGGCAAGACCCTGCCCTGGCAACGGGACCTGGCCCGTGCCCAGGGGGGCGGCTCGGTGGTGGTGGAGCGCGACCACGGCCGCCAGAGCCTGCGCAACCGGGCCTTGCCCGCAGGCCAAGCCCTCGCCTGGCTCGGCCAAAGTCTGGAGCGCGGCGCGGCCCTGGCCGGCGTCAGCCTGCCGAAGCCCGAGCTGGAACTCCACGAGCGCAACTGGCTGATCGGCGTCCAACAACAGATGGAACTGGCCATCGACCTCAGGGCCCTGGAATCTCTGCCGGGCCTAGATCTGTCCTTCCGGTTTGCCCCCCTCGAGGCCAGGGCCGTCGAGCGGGCCACGCCCAAGCCGGTGCAGCGGGGCCCTGGCTCCAAGGAGCTGCACTGGCCCCTGGAGCCCGGCGCCCTCAACCGGCTCACCTGGCGCACCTGGCGCTGGAGCCGCCTGGGCCTGGGGGCCGTGGCCGTGGCCCTGGTGCTGGGGCTGGCCCTGTTGCTGCAGCGATTGCGGTTGCGGGCTGGCTTTGGCTTTCCCCAGTTACCCGCCTGAGGAGGGCTGGCGGTCCTAGGCCTGCTGGCCTGGGACTAACGCCTGCTGGCCTGGGCCTAACGCCACCTGAGCCATGGGCGGCCGGCAGCCCGGTTGCCTGGGGCACCAGCCCCGGCCCTTAAAGCTCCAGGGGATCGGGGTCGATGCTCAGGCTCACATCCTTCGCCAGGCCCTCCCGTAGGAGGGCTTCAGCCGGCAAAGGCAGGTCGCTGCCCGCGGGTCCATGCAAGAGCAACTGCCAGCGGCTGCGGCCCGCCACCCGGGCAACCGGGGCCGGGGCCGGGCCGATCAACAGCCAGCCGCTGGCCTGCACCTGGCCGCGGATGCGTTCCGCCAGGGATGCGGCGGCCGTGGCGGTGCCGCTGGCAGACGGTCCGGCCAGGCGCAACAGGCAGGCGCGACTGAAGGGCACCAGGTGGGCGGAGCGCCGCAGGGCCAGTTCCTCAGCCAAGAAGGCCCCGTAGCGGCCATCCACGAGGTGGCGAATCACCGGATGGTCGGGGCAGTAGGTCTGCACCAGCACTTCCCCGGGCCGGTCCCCCCGGCCGGCCCGGCCCGCCAGTTGCAGGAGCAACTGCAGGCTCTGTTCGCCGGCCCGCAGGTCGGGCCGGTGCAGCAGGCCATCGGCCGCCAACACCGCGGCCAGGGTGACGGCCGGCAGGTCCATGCCCTTGGCCAGCATCTGGGTGCCCACCAGCACATCGGCCTCCCCGGCGGCAAAGCGCTCCAGCAGGCGGCGGTGGCCATCGCGACCCCGGGTGGTGTCCCGGTCAAAGCGCAGCAGGCGCAGGCCTTCGAGCTCCTTTTCGAGTTGCTCCATCCCCCGCTGGGTGCCAGCCCCGAAGGGCTTGAAGGCGGTCGAGCCGCAATGGGAGCAGCGCTCGCCAATCTCGGCGCGGTGGTCACATCAGTGACAGCGCAACCACTGTGGCCCATCGCTGCGGACGGGGACTGTGAGCGCCACATCGCAATTCGGACAAAGCACCACCTCGCCTCAGGTGGGGTTAGTTAGAATACAGCTGTGGCCGCGGCGCGGCACCAGTAGCACGGCCTGCTCGCCCCGCTCGGCCAGGCTGCCGAGGCGCTGCATCAGCGGCCGGCTGATCAGGCGGCGGTGGCCGTCCTCCAGCTCCAATCGCATGTCCACCAGGCGCACCGGTGGCAGGGGGCGGCCGCCGATGCGCTCGGGCAGGCGCAGCAACTCCGTGGTGGCTGCCGGCCCCTGGCAGGTCTGCCAGGTCTCCAGCGATGGAGTCGCGCTGCCGAGCACCAGGCGGGCACCGCTGCGGCGGGCCCGGTGCCGGGCAACGTCCCGGGCGTGATAACAGGGCATCGGGCTCTCCTGCTTGTAGGAGCTGTCGTGCTCCTCATCGAGCACGATCAGGCCCAGGTTGGTGATCGGCAAAAACACCGCCGAGCGGGTGCCCACCACCAGCAGGGGCTCGCCACCCGGCACCAGGCAGCGGCGCCAGGTGTCGATGCGCTGGCCCTCGCTGCAACCGCTATGGAATTCGCGCACCGCCGCGCCAAAGCGCTGGCGGCAGCGATCGAGCAGTTGGGGCACCAGGCCGATTTCGGGGGTCAACAGCAACACCCCCTGCCCGGCTGCCAAATAATCCGCGGCCGCCTGGAGATACACCTCGGTTTTGCCGGCACCGGTGACGCCCCAGAGCAGCAGGCTCTGGCCCGCGGGCGCGCGGCGAATCTGCTCCAGGGCGGCGGCCTGGGCACCAGTGAGGGTTTGGGACGGAACCAGGTCCAGGCGGGGGCCCCCAGCGGCGAGATCAGCGGCCTGGGGAACCAGCGCCGCTTTGCGCACCAGGCCGCGCCGCTCCAGGCCGTCGAGCACCGACCGGCTGAAGCCACCGCCAGATAGCAACTCCGCCTGCCAGGCGCCGCCGCCATCGCTGGCCAGCTGGTCGACCAGGGCCTGTTGCTTGGCCGAAAGGGGAAGGCCGCTGGCGCTTGTGGTGGCCGCTTCATCGGCCAGGGCAACCCAAACCCGGCTGCGGGGGGCGGCGGCCGCCTTAGCGGGGCGTTGCCCCAGCCAGCCCGGCGGCAGGGCGCTTTTGAGGGTGCGAAACAGGCTGGTATGGCAATCGCGGGCCACGTCCTCGATCAGGCCCTGCCATTGACCATCCACCGCCGCCCGCTGATGCAGCGCCTCGATCGCGACCAGCGTCACCGCCTCCAGGCCCCCAGGCCGCGCTTGCAGCGTTTCCACGACCAGGCCAATGTGGCGCCTGCCCCGCAGGGGCACCCGCACCAGGTCGCCCCTGGCTAGCGCCAGGCCAGCAGGGTTGGCATAGGTGAACACCTGGCCCTCCCGACCCGCCTCCACCCAGACCTGAACCCAGGGGTCCCCGGAGCAGCTAGCGGGCCCACCTGGGGCAATCGGGCGATCAGCTTGGATGGGCAACCTTGCAGAACTCACCACTCTTTCTTAAGATGTGGGGGTTGAGCAGCCGCCATCAGCTGCTGTCGGAACCCGGCAGAGTTCCGTCCAGAGGGAAGATCGATGCCCGTGTCCAGGGAGTTTCCAGCCCTGAACCGCCGATCTGCGAACTCCCCTGACAGCGCTGCCGGGGCCTTGCCCATTCTTGTTCTGTCCAGGTCGGGTTACTGCCACACGTCTTGAGCCAGTCCAGTCCCCTGGGACCCCCACCTGCCTAGCGGCCCCAGCGTGGCTAGGCATGGATGGTGCGTCCTGCATCACCGTTCCCTTTTCCCGGCGCTGGTCCCAGCCAGTGCGGCCCCCAAGGGCTTGATTGAAGCTTGATTGGTTCCTTCATCAGGATTCCGCCGCCCGCTTGGGCTCCAGGCCTGACGTTCTGCCCCAATCCAGGACCTGCCAACCCAGCGCCCGGGCCCTCCCGCCTGCTGCCCTTCCCCCGCGACATCGACGCCGCCCGTAAAGCCATCCCCCGTCTTCCCATCCCCATGAGCCCTGTTGCCGCATCGGTCAAAACCGACCTTCCCGAGATCCTGATGGTGGCCACCACGTCTGGTGAAACCATTCAGATCAAGGAGGTCAAGACCCTCAAGGCCAGCAGCAAGGCCAAGGTGCCGGCCCATGGGAACGGCGATCCTGAGGTGGACGGGGACGACAGCACCAGCAAGCCCGCGGCCAAGGCGAGCAAGGCCAAGGCGGCGCCCACAACCGCCAAACCCAAGGCCCCTCCCAAGCCCAAGACAGGTGCAACGGCCGCGAGCGGCAAGTCGGCGGCCCCTAAGTCCGCGGGCGCCAAGGCTGGTGCCGTGAAAACGACGACTGCCAAAACCAGCACGGCCAAATCCGGTACGGCCACCACGGCAGCTACAAAAACGGCTGCCTCCAAAACAGCTGCTGCCAAAACCCCAGCCGCGAAAACCACGACGGCCAAGGCTGGCGCCGCCAAAGGTGCAGCAGCCAAGGCCGCTGGCGCTAAGGGCCCAAGCGCCAAAGCCACCGCCAAGGCAGCCAGCAAGGGCGAAGTCGAGCTCGATCTCGAGGTTGACCTCAATGCCTCCGCCGATGACCTGCTCGATGGCATCGACACCGCCGCCGCCGCCAAGGCCGACAAGGATGCCAAGGCCAAGGCCTTAGCCAGCATCAAGGTGGGACCCAAGGGGGTCTACACCGAAGACTCGATCCGGGTGTATCTGCAGGAAATCGGTCGGATCCGCCTACTCCGGCCCGATGAAGAGATCGAACTAGCCCGCAAGATCGCCGATCTGCTGCAACTGGAAGAACTGGCCGCCCAGTTTGAAGTGGACCACGGCCACCATCCCGACACGAAGGAATGGGCGGTGCTGGTGGACATGCCCGTAATCAAGTTCCGCCGCCGTCTCATGCTCGGCCGCCGCGCCAAGGAAAAGATGGTGCAATCCAACCTGCGCCTGGTAGTGTCGATTGCCAAGAAATACATGAACCGGGGCCTGTCCTTCCAGGACCTGATTCAAGAAGGCAGCTTGGGACTGATCCGCGCCGCCGAAAAGTTCGACCACGAAAAGGGCTACAAATTCTCCACCTATGCCACCTGGTGGATACGCCAGGCGATCACCCGCGCCATCGCCGACCAGAGCCGCACGATCCGCCTGCCGGTTCACCTTTACGAAACCATCTCCCGCATCAAGAAAACCACCAAAGTGCTCAGCCAGGAGTTTGGCCGCAAGCCCACGGAGGAGGAGATCGCCGAAAGCATGGAGATGACGATCGAGAAGCTGCGCTTCATCGCCAAGTCGGCCCAGCTGCCCATCTCCCTAGAAACCCCGATCGGCAAGGAAGAGGATTCGCGCCTGGGCGACTTCATCGAAGCCGATATCGAAAATCCCGAGCAGGATGTGGCCAAAAACCTGCTGCGCGAAGACCTCGAAGGGGTGCTGGCAACCCTCAGCCCCCGGGAGCGGGATGTGCTGCGCCTGCGCTACGGCCTTGATGACGGTCGCATGAAGACGCTCGAAGAGATTGGCCAAATTTTTGACGTCACCCGCGAACGCATCCGTCAAATCGAAGCCAAGGCCCTGCGCAAATTGCGGCATCCCAACCGCAACGGCGTTCTCAAGGAATACATCAAGTAGGCCGGATGCCTGAATCCTTTCCCCTGGGGGCAGCAGCAGCTGCTCCCAGGATTTCGATTGTTCTGCCCACCTACAACGAACGGGGCAACATCGAGCCCCTGCTGGCGCAACTCCTGCCCCTCAAGCAGCGCTTTGACCTGGAAATCCTGGTGGTGGATGACGACTCCGCCGATGGCACCGCCGAGCTGGTGCGCCAGCTGGCCCATGGCGAACCCTGCCTGCGGCTGATCCGCCGGGTCGGCCGCGCCGGCCTAGCCAGCGCCATCAAGGAGGGATTGCTCGATGCCACCGGCGATCTGGTGGTGGTGATGGACAGCGACGGCCAGCACCAACCCAGCTCCGTGCTGGAGGCCCTCACCACCCTGCAGCAAGGCAACTTCGACCTGGTGATCGGCAGCCGCTTCCACGCCCAGGCCCAGATCCAGGGCCTCAGTGGCCGCCGCGAAACCGGTTCCACCTGGGCCAACAGGCTGGCCAGGGCCAGCCTGCCGGGCTACCGCCAACTCAGCGATTACATGAGCGGTTTTTTTGCCCTGCGGCTGGATCGCTGCCTGCCCCTGATTCGGGCCGTGGATGTGAACGGCTTCAAGTTTCTCTATGAGTTGTTGGCCCACAGCCGCGGCCACTTGCGCGTCTGCGATATCCCCTTGAGTTTCCAACCCCGGGGCTATGGCAGCTCCAAGTTGGATGTGGCGGTGTTGTGGGATTTCGGCATCTCGATCCTGCACACGCTCTGCCTGCGCCTCTTGCCCAGGCGGGCGATCAGTTTTGGCCTGGTGGGCGCCTCAGGCTTCCTGGTGCAGGTGCTCGTCACCCAGCTGGTGATGCTGCTGGGGGTGGCCTTCACCCAGGCCCTGCCGGTGGCCGTGGTGGCTGCCGCCAGCTCAAATTATTTGGTCAATAACGCCCTCACCTTCCGCTTCCAGCGCCAGCAAGGCCTGGCCCTGCTGCGGGGCCTGCTCAAGTTCCTGCTGGTGGCCTCCCTACCGGTGCTGGCCAATGTGGGGGTGGCGTCAGCCTTCTACAGCTACGTCTCCCACAACACCTTCTGGGCCCAGCTGGCGGGGATTGTGGTGGTGTTTGTTTGGAACTACGCCGCCTCCTCCCGCTTCGTCTGGAACACTCCTTGACGAGGGCCCAGCCCCTAGCCGCCCAATCCATGACCAACGCCCCTGCCCCCAGCGATTCGATGGCCCCTGCCGAGCCCAAGACAGCGCCCGAAGCCCCTGGGGAACTCACCCTCGCGGACCTGGCGAACCTGCGGACAGCTCCAGCCCTGGCCGCAGGCCAGGGCCCGGGCCTGCTGGCCGAGCTCCAGACCCGCCTGGCCGCCTGTGACTGGTTCACGATCGGTGTGATGGCGCCCTCGGCGGCAAGCGCCCTGGCGGCCCTGCGGGCCTGCGAAGGGGCCCTGGGTTGGCCGGCCCTCGATGCCCACGGCCAAAATCCCGCGCCCGGGAGCGTGGCGGGCCCGGTGTTCCTCAAGGGCAACCAGCACTCGGGCCAGTTCCTGCTGCGGGCCGAAGCGGGCCTGGGCGAAGGGATCCTGATCAGCGGCCACCTCAACGGCGAGCCCGATCCAGCCCTGGAAGGCACCTGGGGCCCCCTACCCCTCGACCTTTTCAACGCCTAAATCCCCCAGGGGCCCAGGAGCAAGCCGATGCAATCCCGCCACCGCCCGGCGATCCCGGCCAGGGCCCTTTCAACAGGTCAAGAGTTTCGGCGCCAACGGGCTGGCGAACCCGCCACTGCCTAGGCTGACCCGCTGTTGTCAGGTAGCAGGCGCTGCCCCCGAAGGTTTCTGATGGCCGGTTCAACCCTGCGCATTGCTTCCCGTCGCAGCCAGCTGGCCATGGTGCAGACCCATTGGGTGCGCGATGAGCTGGCCTCGGCCCATCCGGGCCTGGAGATCAGCATCGAAGCGATGGCCACCCAGGGAGACAAGATCCTCGATGTGGCCCTAGCCAAGATCGGCGATAAGGGCCTATTCACCAAAGAATTGGAGGCCCAGATGTTGCTGGACCGGGCCGATATCGCCGTCCACAGCCTCAAGGACCTGCCCACCAACCTGCCCGAGGGGCTGATGCTCGGCTGCATCACCGAGCGCGAAGACCCGGCCGACGCCCTGGTGGTGCACGCCAAGCACAAGGACAAAACCCTCGCCACCCTGCCCCAGGGGGCCGTGGTCGGCACCAGCTCCCTGCGGCGCCTGGCCCAGCTGCGCCACCACTTCCCCCACCTCGAATTCAAGGATGTGCGCGGCAATGTGATCACCCGGCTGGAGAAACTCGATTCGGGCGACTTTGACTGCCTGATCCTGGCCGCCGCTGGCCTGGGGCGCCTCGGCCTGGGCGACCGGATCCACGAGCGCATCGATCCCTCGATCTCCCTTCACGCCGTCGGCCAGGGGGCCCTGGGCATCGAATGCCGTCTTGGCGATGACACGGTGCTGGCCCAGATCAAGGCGCTTGAGCACCTGCCCACGGCCCGCCGCTGCCTGGCCGAACGGGCCTTCCTGCGCCAATTGGAAGGGGGCTGCCAAGTGCCGATCGGCGTCAATAGCCGCTTTGAGGGCGAGGAGCTGATCCTCACCGGCATGGTGGCCAGCCTCGATGGCTTGCGGCTCGTGCGCGATGAGGTGCGCGGCCCCCAGGAGGACCCCGAAGCGATTGGCATTGCCCTAGCCCTGGCCCTGCGCGCCCAGGGGGCCGGTGAAATCCTGGAGGAGATCATTGCAAGCGTCCGGCCCCAGGCCTGAACTGCCCAATCCCCAACCCTGGCCGGATCTTGGCCCAGCCGATCCAGCGGATCCAGCGCCGCAGGAGCTTGATTCGGCTGGACTCGATCCGTCCAGCTTCGATCCGACCAGCCTCAATCCAGCCGAACTCGATCCGTCCAGCCTCGATCCGGACACCCTCGATCCGGACGAAATAGATACGCCCGCAACCGATCCACCTGTAGTGGATCCACCAGTAGTAGATCCACCTGTAGTAGATCCGGCCGAAACAGAGGCCAGGCCCCTGGCCTTTCAGTGGGGCCTGCTGGCCTGGGCCGGCCTGGTGGGAGGGCTCACCGGCTTTGCCGTGGTGGGCTTTCACGAGCTGCTTGGCTTTATCAACAATGTGCTGTTCGGCCCCGGGGTCGAGCTGCTGTTGCACCTGATCGGCGACAGCCAGCCCCAGCCGCCGCCGCTGGTGGAAGTGGTGGCCCTGCCCGCCGATAACGGCACCCCCTTGAAGGCCCTGCTGCAGATCGGCCTGGGCGGCCTGGGCTTTGTGCCGCCGCCACCGGCGCCGGTAGTCCCCGACCCCCTACCAGCCCAGCCGCTGTTCCTGAGCTGGCTGGCCTCCTGGCCCGTGGTGCTGGTGCCCCTGGTGGGTGGCCTGGGAGTCGGTTTGTTGCGCTTTTTTGGCGGCACTCTTGGCCCAAGCCTGCCGAGCTTGATGGCCATGGCCGATGGGTCGGTCAAGGCGGCAGCGAAGCTGCCGCTGCTGCGCCTGGTGGCGGCATCCCTCAGCCTGGGCAGTGGCGCCTCCCTCGGACCGGAGGGCCCCAGCGTCGAGAGTGGCGGCAACATTGGCCTCTGGATTGCCAGCCGCTGCGGCCTCTCGCCCAGCAACCAAAAGGCCCTGGTGGCCGCCGGGGTCGCGGCCGGCCTGGCCGCGGGTTTCAAGGCACCGATTGCCGGCGTGTTCTTTGCCTTTGAGGGCAGCTACAGCACCATCCCGGGCCGGCCCAGTGTGCGGGCCGTGCTGGTGGCGGCGGTGACCTCGGAACTGGTCACCCAGCTCTGCCTGGGGGATGAACCGATCTTCCGCCTGCCGGCCTACGAGGTGCGCTCGCCCCTGGAGCTACCCCTCTACCTGGGCCTGGGCCTGGTGGCCAGCCTGATGTCCTGGGCCCTGGTGGCGGTGCTGGCGGCCGGGCGCAGCGATGGCGTTCAGCGCCAGCTGGCCCGCCTGCCCGCCTGGCTCATCACCGGACTTGGCGGGCTGGGCGTGGGCCTGCTCGCCCTCGGCTTTCCCCAGGTGCTGGGGGTCGGCTACGACACGATTGAAGCCTTGCTGGGCAGCAACGGTGGCATTGCGCTCACCACCTTGCTCGCCCTGCTGCTGGTCAAACTGCTGGCCACGGGCCTCAGCAGTGCCACCGGCTTTGTCGGCGGTGGCTTTGCCCCTGCCCTGTTCCTGGGGGCGGTGCTCGGCAATTGCTACGGCCAGATCCTCGGCGACAGCGGCTTCCACCTACCGGTGGCCGAACCGCCGGCCTACGCCATGGTCGGCATGGCGGCGGTGCTGGCCGGCAGCGCCCGGGCACCGCTCACGGCCCTGCTGCTGCTGTTCGAACTCACCCATGACATCCGCATCGTGCTGCCCCTGATGGCGGCGGCCGGTCTGAGTGCCGCCCTGGTGGAGCGCTGGCAGGGGCTGGCCGACCCTGGCCTGCTCGGACCTGATCCAACGGAAGAGGAGCGGCGCCGCCACCTGGCCGGCCTGGCCGTGGCCGAGGCCCTCGAGCCGGAAGCGCCCTTGGTGCTCGAAGCCAGCACCCCCGCCGCCAGCGCCCTAGACCAGCTGCTCTCAGCCCATGGCCACTGCCTGCTGGTGGAGCAGGCCGACTGGGTGATCTCCCTGGTAACACTCTCTGATTTGCAGCGGGCGATCAA
>Ga0164294_10005492_pt1 | contig 10886 bp, 3 predicted proteins | sample GEODES005metaG_FD_111479 | JGI IMG/M metagenome (GOLD analysis project Ga0164294, IMG submission 111479) | Oligotrophic lake water microbial communities from Sparkling Lake, Wisconsin, USA - GEODES005 metaG | ecosystem: Environmental > Aquatic > Freshwater > Lake | place: USA: Sparkling Lake...
GGTCGTGTTGCAGGAGAAGACATTGCAAGGCAACAAGCAATGCAATCTACAGCTAATACATTGGCTGCTGCTCAGCGTTCAGGAGGTTCGTCTTCTGATTTATTGACTGCTGCTTTAATGGGGCAACAACAAGAAGGTGCGCAGATGCAGAACATTGACGTTAATTCTCAACAACAACGTCAGCAGATGCAACAACAAGCTCAACAGAATTATCTACAATCTTTAGGTCAGACTGCGGCGGCACAAGCACAACAAGCGGGACTACAATTTCAATCTGAATCAGGTAAACAACAACAATTATTAGGATTATCTCAAGAACAATTTCAAGGAGGTCTATCATTAGACCAATCTTTATTTGAACAACAACAAGCAGCGGCTGCGGCAGTACAGAATGCTAAGTCAGCTATATGGTCAGGAATTGGCGGTATTGCGTCAGGAGTTGGTCAAGGGATAATGGGGATGCAAGCTCAAAAAGCTAATATGGATATGTTGAAAATGATGTATCCTCAAGGGAATCAAAGTGCTTATCAAGCAGGTAATATTCAACAAAGGATGGGCAATATTTCAAATGTGATTGGGGCAAATAAAATGGGAGCTACTGGTTCGTTAGGAATTCTTTCTCCATTACCAAATATTACTCAACAAGGAATAGGAAGAACTCCTTTAGATTTAAATTATAATGCAGTTCAACGCTCTTTATTAGGCAATTACGGAGGATAACAAAAAATGGCATATATATACGACCCTTCACAAGGTATTAAGCAAGGTTTCCAACAGGCAAAGATGGATGTTGGGAATATATTTACTCAAGTCATTGCTCAGCAACAAAGAGATTATACTTTGGCTGAAAATGCATTTCAAAATATTGAGGCTCTTAAAAAGAACTTAAACATCTTTGGGCAAAAAAATGTAACTGAAAAATCTAATAATCTATTAAAGGAGGCAAGTTCAGCTATCTTAGCAAATGGCAAATTAGATTATTCTAAATTAGGAGAGATTCGTCAAAAGGTATCCGATATTGCAGACCTTAAACAAGGATACGATTTAGGGGCTAAGGAATACGAGCGTATGCTACAATTAGGTATCGCTAACAAAGATAATATGGTTAGCTTTGAGAAGTTCTATAAAGACTTGTCAGCTAAGATGGGTGATGAGAATTTAGTTAAGAATCCACAAGATTTGCAGCGAGCGTTAGCAGATACATATTCTAATAATTTAGATTCATTCAAAATATTTGGTAAAGGATATCTTAATGCTAATCCGTATCAAAAGATTTCTCAAGACATTAAAGACCCTAAGACGGGAGCATTAATGCGAGTTCAAGGAGAACTTCCTGCTGGATGGACATTAGATGCTCAAGGTAATAAAATACCTCCTGCCCCTAAAACAATGGTGGTTAATGGGCAAACTGTTACAATGGATTATGCTGACCAAGAGTTAGCTAGGCTTCAAGCTACTAATCCAGATGCATTAGCATTAATGAAAAAGCAAGCAGGAATTGCAGGTGTAAATTTAACAGATAAGGAAATTGTAAAAGCTTCTATTGATAGAATTCCAATGACTGTTCAGTCTACTCAAGTTAAATCTAAAGATGATTTGCGTATGGAACAAGCTAGAGCTACATCTGCTGAATTTGAAGCAGCTACTGCACCTCAGAAACTTGCTGCTCAATTAGGGCAAATGGCGGCTTCTACTAATCTTACAAACACTCAGGCTGCATTAGCTGGAGAGCAATTAAAGATGTATCAAAAACCTCAGACGCAAACTGATTATAAGAAATTAGGTATTCAGTTTGATGACAATGGACCAAGGTTAAATTTAGGAGGAAGCGTTGCATTTGACTTAGTTAAGCCCGACGGAACTACAATGAAAGTTGGAGGAGCTGAAATATTTACAAAAGCAGATGGAAGAAAGTATCTAAAATACTATGTACCTAATGCGTCAAAAGACCTTAACGAGCAAATAAGAAGTGGATTTGAAGGTTCAACTGCACAAGAAATTAAGTTATCAGATGATTTTTCACAAAGTCAAACTTACACTAATTTGCAGAATGCATTGATGGGTAATAAGACAGGCAAAAAAGCTATATTGGCTAATGCATTACAATATTTCCCAAGTGCAGATGCATATAAGCCTGTCGCTACACAACCTCAAGGAAATCCTCCGATGCCAGATAGTGAAATATTAAAGTTAAAACCAAGTAATAGTAAGGCATCTGATGCCTCTTTCATTGCTGCATTCAAAAGACTTAATAATATATAATAATGGGGAAACGTCAATTTGTTATACCAACAGATACTGAAATTCAATCTTTTTCATCTAAACCTGAATTTATTATACCTACAGATGAAGAAGCACTAAATCTATTTCCTGAAAAAAAAAATCCAAGCCAAAAAGGTATGGCATTATCTGGAAAGAGTCCTTTTATGGATACGAAGAAGGACGAGGGTGGATTCTGGGGAGGTTTATCTGATACATTTGACTTAGGATTACAAAAAATGGCTGCATCCACAATATCAGGAGGGGCAACATTCTTGACTAAAGTTCTTACAGGAGCTATAAAAGGTGCAGTAGGAGAGGACGATATTCGTGGACAAAAAGAAATCAAGCCATTAATAGATACATTAGAAGCTCCTTCTGAATGGCTTCTACAAAAAGCAAATGAATTTAATGAGAAAACTGCACCTAAGTTAAATGAGGCTGCAATGAAAATGGGATTGAAAGAAGAAAATCTAGATGTCCCTACAAATGAATTATTGCGTAAAGATGTTGGTCAAGGATTTTTAAAACTTGGAATTGTTTCTGTAACTCAACTTCCTCAGTTAATTAGTACGGTATTAGCAGGAGAATCTAAAACAAATCAATTCTTGGCTTCTGCATCACTTGCTACCACTCAAGCTATTCAAGAGGAATACGACAAGGATAAAAATGTATCTGGAATAGATGTTGCTCAATCAGGATTAAAAGGTATTATTGAGGGTTTGACAGAAATGATATTTGATACTGATTTAAAAACACTTCGTAAAACAGGAGCAGCAATCGTAGATGTTACATACGATGGGGCTACGTCTGCAATTAAAAATCTAATAAAGGCTGAAGGCAAAAAAGAAGCAAAAGATGCTATTGTTAGAACTTGGGGGGGAGTGGTTAAAGAAGGATTAAAAGGGATGGGACAAGAGTCGCTAGAAGAAGGAATTTCAAGTGCGGCTGGATTTGTTATTGATACTATAGATTCAGGTAAACTAGACGCTAAAGGATACGAAAAAGCAAAAGACGACTTCTATGACTCAATGTTAATTGGAGGATTTATGGGTGGAGGAATTAGTTCTATTGGAGCTATTGCGTCTAAACAAAAATTAACCCCAGAACAAGAACGTCAAGTATCTAAATTGCAAGAAGTAGCAAATGACGAAACTCTTCCTACCGAAGCAAGAGAGATGGCGGCTTCTAAAATAGAAGATATTAAGAAATATAATTTTGGTTTAGCAAATGACGACTACAAATTAATCGCCAATCTTCCTGTAGACCAAAGAGTTGAAGCGTTAAACCTAACTAACAGAATTGAAGATTTTGAGTTAGCCAAGTCAAAAGCAAAAAACGAAGATTTAATTGCTGATTTTGATTTAAGAATTGAAGACCTAGAAAATAAGAGACAAGCTATATTTGACGAGTACGATGCAAGCGGAGCTAAAGCTGCGGCTGAAGCAAAGAAAACTCAATCAGAAAAGGACCAAGAAATTGCTAATCAATTTATTGACACAAATAATATATTTGGAGAAGTAGATAATAGTCTTGCTCCTATTCAAGACCGTTTGAATAACAATCAACAGATAGATGAAAATGAATTAAATAAATCAGCAGATGAATTATATACTATTGCTGACAGAATACATAAAGACGATACATTAACTCTTGACCAAAAAAATATTATTCTTGCGCCCATTGAACAACAAATACAAAAATTAGATACTTATGAACTTGCAACAAAGACTACTACTACAGAGATTACCCAAAGAGCAACAACTAAAGGTACTAGAGAAGTTGGAAGGGTTGAAAGACAAGGAGGCGCAAAAGATGTCTCAAACAATAGATGGGCAGGAATCCCAGTCTCAGTTACCTCAGAAGATGGAACAATAACAAATACTATTGCAGAAGTAACTCCTACAGGCAAGATTATTTTAAAGCCTAAGACTGCATTTAATAAGAAATCTCAAATTCGTAATGCCCAAGAATTTATAGCTAAGAAACCATTAGTAATAGATACTAACTTTACAGAATTTGTGGAAAGCAAATTTGATGAAAATGGGAATGTGTCAGGTATTGTATTAAAAGACAATAGAAACAATACAACATTTGAAGTTAACGACCCTGTATTAGGTCTTGATATTGCTATTAAAGCAAAACAGGATAAACTTGGTACGGTATCTGATGCGGTATTTGAGAAAGTGTTTTCAGAAACTCCTGTAGGGACTAAGATATTACAAGAAACAAAATTAACAGGAAGAAAAGCTGCTCCATTAGTTACGGCTGTTGAACAAGTTGCTCCTACTCCTACTATTGTTGGCAAATTAACTCCAAGACAAGCGGTAGAAATAGATAGTAATATTGAACAAAGGACAGACAATCCTATCTTAAATACATTAGGCGCACAAGTTAAAAATATTGTATCTAATGCATATAAGGCATTAAAGTCAGTATCCCCAGATTCCAAGATGGTTATTTATGATAACGAAGACTCTATGATAGAAGGATTGGTTAACGATGGAGTTTCTAGAGAAGATGCAATTAAAGCTGCGCTTGGTGCGGGTGGTTTATATAATCCATCTACAGGAAATATCCATATTAACAAAGGAGCTAAAGATGCAAGCGGAAATATTGTCAATACTCTTACGGGGGGTACTATTCCTCACGAAATAACTCATGCAGTATTAGCTAAGTTGGCTAAGGAAAATCCTGCTGAGTTTACCGAAATGATTAATAGAATATTGCCGTTTATTCCTGAGCCACAACGTGCTAAATTACAAGAGTTTGCAGGACGTTATGAAGAAGAGGGTGGGGATATACAAGCAGAAGAGTTCTTAGCTGAATTAGCAGCCATGATTACCAAGGGTACGGTTAAGTTTAAAACTGGACATATTCATAAAATCAAACTTGCTATTAAAGATTTCATTAAAAAGATTGCTGATAAATATAAGAGTAAGTCATTAGCAAATTTTGCTGATAACTTATTTAAGAACGAAACGTCTGCTCAGTCAGATATGAAATTTTTTGAAGATTTAGCTCGTTCTATTCAATCAGGACAAAAGATTAATAGAGCTAGAATTGACGCATTAATTAAAGATAACAAGTCGGTAAGGACAGCGGCACAAGTAACTCCTTCAGTTGTATTAAGAGCGCAAAAAGCAGATGTAACTAAAACTCCTGTAGCAGGTAATAGATTATTCAACGAGCCATTAGCAGATGCAAAAAGAATTGCAACTGAATATATGGATAAGAAAGGATTGAAGTACGAGGAGGGCAAAAGAATAACTTCAGTAGACAAAGAACGCGCTAAGGCAATCTCAGATGCTTATATGGCGATGCCTGACGATTATAACATTCCAGAAGTAAAAGCTTCTTACGATGCGATGATTGATGAAACTATTGAACAATATAAGGAGATTATTTCTAATGGATACGAGGTAGAAATAAACGATACAGAACCATATAAAAATGCTCAAGAGTTTATTGACGATTTAAGAAACAATAAACACTTTAAGTTACTTTCTACGTTGTCTGAGTTTGGTGATACTCCTGTAACGGAAGAAATGGCTAATAATGACCCTAGATTGAAACGTACTGAATTCAAAGATATTAATGGCAAAACATTATTAGCTAATGACTTATTTAGATTTGTTCATGATTTCTTTGGACACGCAGTAAGAGGAAATAGTTTAGGTGCAATTGGAGAAGAGAATGCTTGGGATGAACACTCAAGAATGTACACTCCATTAGCTAGAAAAGCTATGACCTCTGAGACAAGAGGGCAGAACTCTTATGTTAATTTTTCAGGTATAAATGACAAAGCGTTTCAGCTTCGTGATATTGCTAGGAAATTAAGAGCGGAAGGAAGAATTGAGGATGCCAACAAGCTAGTTAACAAAGTATATGAGATGATGCAATTTGCACCTCAGAAACTTGGTTTAATGCCTGATGAATTCTCAATGAGAGACGATGAATTGCCTCCTAGACTTCGTCAACAAAAAGTTGCAAAATCGGAAGAGATTGCAAAAAATACTGAAGATAAAACAGTCTCTGGGTTCAAACAGCCTTCCATGATTCTTATTGGAAAAGTAAATAAGAAGGAGGCTACATTATATTCAGGAGAAGCAAGTATCAATGCTCTAAAACAAGTAAAACCTATAATGTATATTAATAGAGCAGAGACATTATTTGGTAGCCATTTAGTAAGCAAAAAAACAAAAAATCTTCCGAAAGGAGTTTCTAAGCAAGAGAAAATGGCTTGGGCTGATAAGATTTACAAGGAAGCTAAGGATAATGTAATATCTAATCTATTATTTATATATGATAATATTCCTAGCAACATAAGAGATATATCTAAATTATGGTATGATGGTGCTAACATTATTGCTCAGAAATTTTCTGAAAAATATAATTTATCATTAGAGCAAGCCTCAGCCGTAATTGCTACACAATCTCCGCAAAAACCTTGGTTTGATAATGTTCATTTGGCTCATTATGTTATTGATTTTTATTCTAAGAATCAGGATTCTTTATTTACGCAAGAAACTTATGATTATTATAAAAAGAAATCTATTAAAGACGATGGAGAACCATATGTTGCTCAGGTTGCATATCTGCCTACATTACAAAAGTCTATTGGAAAGAAATTTTCAGAATTAAATGAATATGACAAATCAGCAATGATTAGATATTCTTTTGATAACTTTGCAGACAGAAAAGCTCCGTTAAGAATACCTACGGGAATTATTGTCTCTAAGGTAAACGAAACCTCTTCTTTTTCTGGATATGATACTATAGCTAAAGCGGTATCTATTATTGAAGATGGAAGCGAACAAAATATATCAGATAAACTTGGTAAGGCATTTAAAGTTCGCAACTTTTACAATAACATTGCTACACCACAAACTGATAATGAAGTAACAATTGATACTCATGCTATTGCGGCATCTTATTTATTGCCATTAGGTTCTAAAAGTAAAGAAGTTAAATTTGATGAAGGGACCTATGCTTTTTTTGCTGACTCATATAGAGAAGCTGCGAAACAAAGAGGAGTTCTTGCAAGAGAAATGCAATCCATTACTTGGGAAGGAGCTAGGTCTATTTTCCCTTCAGAAGAAAAAACTGACACAAATAAAACTGAATCAAGAGGTATATGGCAAACATATAAATCTGGTAAAACAACAATAGAAGAAGTTCAACAAAAAATAAAAGAAAATGGAAAAGACTTATCAGAAACAGACTGGGGGCAATATATTAATCAGCTCTCTAAAGAAGGCTCAGATTCCGATTACATTGGAGAATTACCTGTCATTAGCGGGGTACAGCAAACCGCTGAATCCAGAGGTGCAGGCAGAGGTGTCAGCGGAGTTTCCAGAGTGGGCGAGCGAGGTAGAGAAAATGGGTTAAAAGAACAAAAGATTCCTAACGCTACAGCCGCATCTAAGAAAGCGTTTGAGCAGAAAAGGAAGTTTGATATCAAAAAGTTCCCTAGCGACCTACAGAAATGGTTATTAGACAGACAAGTTAATATCCGCAAGGCTCTTAAAAATGCTGAGATGGAGTTTACTATGTATGCTTTAGTTAACAAGGCAGGTGCAACTCCACTAGCAAATTATAAGTTCCAAGGAATATATAAAGCTATATATGATGGCATGACCAAAGAGGAAATAGATAGATTAGACGATTTTATTTTCTTGCGTCGTGTAATAGCCATTGATTCTAACTTTGATAATCAAAGAGACCAACTCAACAAGAAAATTAGAGACCTTGTTGGACTAAAAAAGATTGCTGAAACTAAAGAAGAACTTCAAAAATTAGACGAAGAAATAAAGGCTCTTCACGAAAAAGTTAAGGAAAAGAAAAGACCTGACCATCCTGAGCATTTAGATTCAAATGGGAACTCTGTTCCAACAAATAAAGAGTCAGCGGAGCAAACATTGAATAGTTATAAACAATCATTAGGCGAAGACACATACAATAAAATGTATGATAAGTCTAATCAATACTTTAATGCATTTACAGACCTACTTAAATACAAATTTGATAATGGTTTAATTACTAAAGAAGAGTATGATATGTATAAAGACTATAACTATAGTCCGCGTAAATTCTTTAATCATGTCTTTGGTAATACAGATGCTAATATTTATACAACAAGAGGGGTCTCTTTAAATCAAGATGAAATTAAGGGGATTCAACAGGGTAGCTTAGATTACCTAGAGACTAACTCTATGAAACTATTGCATTCCGCAATGGTAGCTACAGAGAATAAGGTAATGACAAATAAGGCATTACAGACGTTTTTCCAAGAGGCGGCAGGCAAGAATTTGCCATTCTTTAAAGAGCTTAATTATGAGCGCAGAAAAGACGGTTCTATTGTAACTAATAAAGATGGTTCACTAGCTTACAAAGGTGCTTCTGCTGGCTTTACAAATATGATTTTCAAGGTAGATGGTATCAATCAAGGATTCCAATTAGACTCAGAATTAGCTAAGGAATTCTTGGATGTAGAAAAATGGAATGCCAACCATAAGGCTTATAAATTATTGGCTAATGCTTCAGGTGCGCAGGTGTTGCGTCAAATGGCAACAGGATTAAACGTAGGATTTTTTATTACCAATATTCCTATTGACTTACTTTCTCAAGTACATTTCAACGACATATATAATGGTGCAGGAATAGGTGTAGCAGGTCAATATACAAAAGCTATATCAGGTACTTTATCTACTGCTAAATCATTAATTGCAAATGATTCAGAGATTCAAAAATTAGTATTAGAATATGCTCAAGCAGGTGGATTAATGATGACTCAAAGCCAAGAAGGGACATCTCAAAATGTAGTTCTTGGAAAAGTTGAAAATGGGTTATCTTATCTTGGAAATATTTCTGAGATGGCGTCTAAATTAACTGCATACAAAGCAGTCAAGGAAAGAGGGATAGCTAAGTTTGAAGAAGAAAACAATGGAGCAAAACCTGATGCTATTCAACAAGAAAAAATAAATGCAAGAGCAGCATATGAAGCTAGGGGTGCAATGGATTTTCATAGGGGAGGTTTGTTGACTAAGTATGTAGATGGTATTATTCCATATTTTAATGTAGCATTTCAAGGAGCAAGAATTACAGCAGATTATATAGCAAAAAATCCTGTCAAGTTTACAAATAAGATTATTCAAACAGGATTAGGAGTTATGGCTCTTACATTATATAATATGATGGTAGCAGGCGACGAATGGGATAACGATGATTTACAACAAGCTAAATCTAGTAAATTATTGGTATTTTCTCCATTTAAGAATTCAGATGGAACTCATTCTTATTCTGAGATTCCTGTTCCTTCTGGAGTTAAAATGTTTTGGAATTTATTTCAGAATATGGGAGAAGGTATTTATTACAAACATATTGTAAATAAACCTGAAAAATTAAGTGGTGCATTAGCTAAAACATTATCTGAAGATTTAGCAATGATGATGCCTAAAGTAATGACCATGATGCCGCCAACCTTTAAGGCTATATATGAGTATTCTAATAATAAAAACTTGTGGACTAATCGTAACATTACATATGAAGTAGTTAAGACTAAAGATGAGGGAAGATTTGATGAAAAAGTTTTAGGTATTTACAAAATTATGGGAAAAGTAATGGATGCTATAGGCGTAGATTTATCTCCGATTAGAACCCAAAAAGCTGTAGAAGACATAATTACAAATCCTCATACAGACATTGCAATTGGTCTTGCTTATTCAATGATGGATAAATTTGTTAATTTGATACCAGAAAAATTTGGAGGATTATCAGATAAGGAAAAATCTAAATATTCAAAACAAACTATAGGGGATTTCGCTATTCAACCTGTTTCTGATTTGATTAGCAGGGCTACAGGAACTACTGATAAGAAAAATAATGGAAAGTATCTTAATATTCAAGAGATAATAGACAAAGAAAACAAAGAAGTTGGTTCATATCGTCAGGAGATTAAATTTGACATTCAAAAGATGGCAGAAGATAAAGTTTCTATGAATAATGCATTAGATTATATTACATCTATTAATAGCATTGGAGATAAGAAATTTGCCGCTAATTATTATAAAGCATTAACAGAGCAAAATTATTTATCTATTCCTAGTAATAAATTTAGATACGGAGCTATTGCTTTCGGTGCAACAACTGATGAGGCTAGGGCTAAAGTATTGTATGCCTCATTCCCTAACTTCAATGTAATAGAAAATGAGGATGTGATGAAAGATTTAAAATTGATGGGAATAGCAACCCCTACGACTATGATGTATTATAAACAAATCTACGCTAATAAAGGTGTACTAAAAGAAAGATAAAATGATAAAGAAAATCAAAGGAGGCTATCAGTTAGTCTCCAAAACAACAGGACGTAATTTAGGAACTGCTAAGACTAAGGAAGGAATAGAAAAACGACGCAAAGAAGTTGAGATGTTCAAGCATATGAAAAAGAAAAAATAATTGTATCTTTGAGAAAATAATAAGTTAAACTTATGGCAAATTTAATGGAAGTACAACAAAAGGCTAAAAGAGCGCAAGCCTTTGGTACATTAATGAATGACTACTCACAAAACGCTTCAGAGATGGAGGGTACAGATAATCCTCAAGAGGAGTTGTTATGCGAAATGTTA
>Ga0164294_10005494_pt1 | contig 10885 bp, 6 predicted proteins | sample GEODES005metaG_FD_111479 | JGI IMG/M metagenome (GOLD analysis project Ga0164294, IMG submission 111479) | Oligotrophic lake water microbial communities from Sparkling Lake, Wisconsin, USA - GEODES005 metaG | ecosystem: Environmental > Aquatic > Freshwater > Lake | place: USA: Sparkling Lake...
GAGTTTGCGCGCACCTTCGGGGCCGAAGGGCAGCGCATTGGCGGATTCTTTGTGAACTCGAATCATCTCGCGGCCTTCCTGTCGCTGGTGGTGTTTCTGTGTGCAGGCGTGCTGTGTTTTGGTCGAGGCGGCGCGTCGTCGAAGCTGGTGCTGGGCTTCATCTGCATCTGCGCGTGCATTGGCATGGCGCTCACGCAGAGCCGTGGTGCCTTGGTCGGGCTGGGGGGCGGTGTGCTGGTGCTGGGCGGCGTGGGTTTCTGGATTCTGTGGCAGACGCAGCGGCATATCTTGGGCAGGTTGGCGGTAGGTATCTCGGTCATGCTGCTGCTGGGCGGTTCGGTGCTCTTTTTGGTGAACGCGGAGTTTCAAAAGCGGCGCGCGCCTGCCAATCCATTGACAAACGATGTGCGCCTGCACATTTGGAAGGCCGCGCTAGGGCAGCATTCGATAAACCCGGCCTTCGGCATGGGCGCGCGCATGTTCTATGACTATGGCAACACCCTGCGGCCGGCGGACATGCCGGTGCATCAGCAGGAGCCGCAGTTCGTCCACAATGAATACCTGCAACTGCTGGCCGACTACGGCTGGGTGGGGCTGGCGCTGGCGGGTCTGATGATCATCGTTCACATCGCGCATGGCTGGCGCTTTCTGCGTTGGTTTGTGCAGCACAAGTATCCGCACAGCGGCACGCTCATGAGCGACACGGCAGGCTTCACTGTCGGTGCGCTGGCGGCCCTGGCTGCGACGCTAACCCATGCGGTGTTTGAGTTTCACCTGCATGTGCCCGCGACCGCCGTGCTCAGCGCGTTGGTGCTGGGTTTGCTTGCGAATCCTGGGTTTGACGTGCTGCAGCAGGCTCCGCATCCGCTTTCCAGTGTTCGGCTGTTGAGCAAGGGAGGGCTGGTGATCTGCTCCCTCGCGATGATCGGCATGGCCGTGTGGCTGGGGCCGGCCGAGTGGCTGGGCGACAAGTCCCAGCTGGCGGCGCGTCGGCTGGACATGCAGGAGCGCATGGAGTGTCTGGACTCGGCCGTTAAGCGCGACCCGGGCAATCCACGCCTGCTTTACCTGCGCGCTCTAGCGCATCTGGATCAATGGAAGCCATCCTTGCCCAAGCGCGTGCAGGATCGCATCTTGGGCCGCGCGGCTGATGATTTGAAAGCGGCGCTGCGCCTGAATCCGCAGCACTATCTGTATGCGACACTGCTGACGGATGTGAGCGACCGTCTGGGCCGCGAGGAGGAAGGTCTCAAGGCCGCGCAGCAGGCGGTGCGCGCCGCTCCGCAGCATGAGGAGACCCGGCTGGCGCTGGCGCTTCATCTGCACCGCTGGCAGCACTTTGCGGAAGCGGAGAAAGCTTACCTCTGGGCCGCCGGAGCAAGCCTGCGCAACGATCCCGATCAGCTCGGCTGGGGCGATGGCTACCAGCAGCTATTGAAGGACGCGGCCACACGGCGCATGGCGCAGCGCTGAGGCTTAGGCCAAGCTTTGGGGGGGCTGAACTGATGGCGGAGCTTTGGCTGGACGGGAAAGGGAGGCCTTGGGAAGCTGGCTACGGCTGTTTCGTGTCGCGCTAAGCCATGAACGGCTCCCGTTCTTCTCGCGTCGCTGTTGAGTGGCAGTGTCTTGGCCCTGGCTTTCTCACCAGGTTGTGCTAACCAGCAAGCCTCTCGCGCTTCACCCGTCATGAAGGTTCTTTCCATTGCACTGCTGGCCGATATGGTCATCCCGGGGAAGAATTTCGGCATCACGTCAGAGAAGACCGGAGCAGGGGACGCCTTCGTGCTCATGACGCTGGGCTTTTTATTCTTCCTGTTTGGCGTGTTTGCGTTTGCCGCTTGGAGCTTTTGGAAGCGCGAGACCAAGCCCGAGCCGCATGTGCGATTGTTGATGGAGCTGGAGCAGGACGACGAGGAGCCTGCGACACCGAAAGCAGAGCCGCTACCCGAAGCGAAGGCCTGGGAACAGCCGGCGGATTGGTGGAAAGCTAAATAACCTACTTTTCCCATAGACAATAAGGAATTTGGCTTGCAAGGCGCTTGCTTTCGGCCAGGATAGGCCGACTATCCGCGCCCCATACCATCATGAGCAAAGCATCCGTCGAAGACATCAAACTCGCCTCCAACGGCCTCCGTGGCCAGCTCGTTGAACAGTTCGCCGACACGGCGTTGAGCCATGTGCCCGATGACTCGAACATCCTGCTGAAATTCCACGGCAGCTATCAGCAGGACGACCGCGATCTGCGCACGAAGCTGAGCAAGGAAGGCAAGGAAAAGGCCTGGAGCTTCATGATCCGCAGCAAGATGCCTGGCGGACGCATCACCGCGAAGCAGTGGATGATCCACGACGATCTTTGCACCAAGGCCGCTGGGAACATGCGCCTGACCAATCGCCAGGGCATTCAGCTCCACGGCGTGCTCAAAGGCGGGCTCAAGGAGGTGATTCATAACGTCTGCCACAGTGGACTCTCGACCATGGGCGCGTGCGGCGACGTGGTGCGCAACACGATGGGCCCCGCGGCTCCGATCAAGGACGCTGTCCATGCCGATGCGCAGAAGCTGACCGAGGAGATCAGTCAGCGCTTCCTCTGGCGCTCGTCCGCGTATGCCGACATCTGGCTCGACGGTGAGAAAGTCGATCCTGAGTGGATCAAGGACCCAGAGGTGAATCCTGCTGTGCGTGCCGTCACGACCGCGCCAGAAGGCGACGATCCGATCTACGGCAAGGTGTATCTGCCTCGCAAATTCAAGATGGCCGTGGCCATCCAGCCAAGCAACGATGTGGACCTCTGGTCCCAGGACGTGAGCTTCATCCCGCATGTCGTCGATGGTGTGGTTGAAGGCTACACGATCACAGTGGGCGGCGGCTTCGGCATGAGCCATGGTCAGCTGACCACGCGTCCCTTCCTGGCGCAGCCGCTCTTCTATGTGAAGCGCGCCCATGTGGTCGATGCCACGGAGGCCATCGTCACCACGCAACGCGACCACGGCAACCGCACCGAGCGCAAGAACGCACGCATGAAATACACCGTGCAGACCATGGGCATCGACGGCTTCCGCGCTGAGGTGCAGCGTCGCTTGCCAGGCATTGAAACCTTCCCAGCCAAAGAATTGAAGTTCGACACGGTCGAGGACAACCTCGGCTGGCATGAGCAAGGCGACGGCAAGCTTTACTGCGCCGTGTATGTGAGCATGGGCCGCATCGTGGACAAGGAGAACGGCCCAGCCTATCGCAGCGCTTTTGCCGAACTCGCCACCGCACTGGACCTGCCTTACATCATCACGCCGAACACCAATGTGATCATCGCCGATGTCGCGCCTGAGCAGAGGGACGCGGTGGACGCGATCTTGAAGAAGCACGGCGTGGTTCATGCCGATGACGCGGGCTTCACTCGCGCTCGCAAGGTGGCTCACGCTTGTGTCGCTCTGCCGACCTGTGGCTTGAGCCTCAGCGAGTCCGAGCGCGCCCTCCCAGGCATCATGGACAAGATCGACCCGATCCTCACGGAACTGGGCTTGGCCAATGAGCCGATCCTGTTCCGCATGATCGGCTGCCCGAACGGTTGCGGCCGCCCTTACAACGCCGACTTCGGCTTCGTGGGTCGTGCGCCGAACAAGTATGCGATGTTCGTCGGTGGCAGCGTGCGCGGTGATCGCCTCGCGGGTCTGGAGTTCAAGAGCGTGCTGGGCGATGACATCCCGACCAAGGTTCGTGAGTTCCTGCAAGCCTTTAAAGACGAGCGCAAGGACGGCGAGATCTTCGCCGACTGGTTCGCCCGCACTCGCACCACGGGTGAGGCTCCGACACCTGAGCAGTTCCACATCGAACTCGCTGAGCGCGCAGCCAAGCTGGCCGGTGAGAAGGTGGCGGCAGTGGAGTGATTTGAAGCGTGGCGCAAGATTTGCGCGATGACGCACCGATGAGGGTTGGTGGCGGAGCGACCAGGGTCGTTCAGTCACCAGCCTTCATGCGTTTCACGGTCTTCATTTCATGGTTTGCAATGCTGTTGCTGGGTGCGACGACGAGTCGCTGGTCAGCGGCAGCGGAGCCTACGCTCGCACCGGATTTCTCGCGCTATCTGGAGGGCAAAGACGTGTTCGAGCGCAACTGCGTCATTTGCCATGGCGTGCGAGGAGATGGCAAGGGCGAGCTGGCACCCACGCTAACACCACGGCCGCGCTCGTTCAGCGAAGGTATGTTCAAGTTCCGCACCACGCCGCTGGGCAAGTTGCCGACGGAGGATGATCTGCGGCACACGATTCGCACGGGCTTGTCGGGCACGGCTATGGGCATGTTCACCCAGCTTTCGGAAGACGATGTCACGAACGTGATCGAGTATGTGAAATCTTTTTCACGTCGTTGGCGAAAGGCTGAGAACTACGCTGCGCAGATGGCTTTCCCAGAGGCTCCGGCCTGGATGGCCGATGCGGGGCAGAAGACTGCCCGAGCGGTGAAAGGGGGTGCGTTGTTTCAGGCGAACTGCGCCTCATGCCACGGGCCTGCGGCGGATGGCAAAGGCACCGCGGCTTTGGGGCTCAAAGACTTGTGGGGCCAGCCTGCGCGGCCCAGCGATCTGCGTCAGCCTCATCTGCGCTGCGGTGATCGGCCAGAGGACATTTATCGTGTGCTGGCCGCGGGTTTGAATGGCACAGCGATGGGCAGTTTTGAGTCTCTGCTGAGTGCCGAGCAGCGTTGGGAAATCATCGCTTGGATCTTCACGCAGAAGCTGCCCGACGTGCCCACGCTGGGCGGTGCGCCGCAGCGTCAGATCGCCAAATCAAAGTAGGCATGAAAGATGCCTCGTTTCAGACGTAGAACTAAGTCCCCCCAAACTCCGAAAATGCCCCTGAAAACCTGCCATCTCGCCCTGGCTGGCTTTGTCGTCGCTACGTTGCCGCTGCAAGCCGCCCCTGACTGGAAAGCCGTCGAGCCCTTGCTCGCAGCCAAGTGCTATGAGTGTCACAACGCCGAAAAGCACAAAGGCGAAATCGACTTGAAGCAGTTTGCCTCCAATCCGCAGGTCGAGGCGGAGTTCGAGGTGTGGACCAAGGTCAAGGACACCATCGACAATGGCGACATGCCGCCCAAGAAGGCAAAGCAACTGACCGAGCAGGAAGCGGCAGCGATCACCGGCTGGGTGCAGCATTCACTCGATGCGTTGGCCGAGGCTAAGTCTGGTGATCCAGGCCCCGTCACGATGCGACGCCTGACCAACGCGGAGTATGATTACACCATCCGCGATTTGACGGGCCACGACTATGCCCTGGCGAAGGAGTTCCAAACCGATGGCGGTGGTGGGGAAGGCTTCACCAACACCGGCGATGTGCTCTTCACCAGCCCGGCGGCAATCGACAAGTATTTCGCTGCTGCGCGCAAGCTCGCCGATCACGCCACCATCATGCCGGGCACGGGCGTCGTGTTTCATCCGCAGCGCATCGGTCTGCGCGGGCCTGAGCAGGTGAAGGCACAGGCGCAGCAGGGGCTGTATGTGTGGCTACAGCAAAAGGCGGCACCGCATCTGCCCAAGGATTTCGATCCGATGCGTGAGGGCGATTACATGCTTGCTTGCTGGAAGCACAAACACCAGAACGTGCCGCGCGAAAAGCTGGCGAAGGACATGAAGCTGAACATGCACTTCCTGAACAACTGGTGGAATCTTGTGAATAGCACTGAGCCCAAGAGCCGTTTTCTTGACCTGGTCCGCGTGGGTTGGCGTGAGCTGCCAGCGGATGAAAAGACCGCGCATGGGCGCATCAAAGACATTGAGGCCGATCTGCTCTCCTGGAACAATCCGAAGAAGCCTGGCAACGGCCCGCAGCGCTGGCAGCAGGACAGCGACGGCATTCGTCCTTATCCGATGCAGGCACCCGTGGGCGGCAAGAGGCAGGTGCATCTGTGCTTTGGCGATCTCGGTGACGGCAACAAGGGCGACATCGCGCTGGTCACTTACATTGAGGTCAGTGTCGGCAAGCAGAAGCTCAATTACCTCCACTGGTTGAACAAGACGCTGGACGAGACGCGCAAACAAGTCGCCGCAACACCGCCTCCGCCGAATGTGGAAGCCCTGAAGGCCCGCATTGCCGAGCTGGAAAAGATGCGTGCGGTCTATGGCAAGCATCCGCAGCCAGGGCGCACGATTGAGCCGCATGTGCTGGCCTTCGCTGCGCCCACCGTTTTCACCTTGCCGCTGCCAGAAGGCGCACACTGGCTGAAGGTGGACACGAGGCTCGACATGCAGAACCCCGAGGTCGATGCTGCCACGATTCAGTGGACGCTGACCACGGAGCAGCCGCGCGATGTGACCAATATCATTCCCGGCGTGCTCACGATCTGGAAGCGCAGCACGAAGACTTCCAACGAAACGATGAATGACTTCAACAAGATGAAGGCCGCCTTCCCAGACATGTTTGAGCGCCGCCTGGAAGAGGTCGCTAACAATCTTTATCGCGGCGGCAAGCCCGCTATCGCCGTCTACTATTACAGCGATGACCAGCTCGGTCAGACCTTGGGCGAGAAGGACAAGAGATATCTCGCCTACTTGAAGAAGGACTGGGGCTACACCGCCACCGGCGGCAAGCTCAACCCCCAGCAGCAACAAGAATACAACAGCCTGATGCTCGGCCACCTGCACTACTTCGCCAGCCTCGCCTGGCGTCGCCCGCTCACTGGTGAAGACAATAGCAAGCTCGACAGCCTCTACTATGCCGGCCTCCACAAGGAGCTCGACCGCGAATCCGCTGCTCGTGAAGTCCTCGTCTTCATTCTTGTGTCGCCGCACTTCCTTTTCAAAGCCGAGACCCTCCCACTCCCTCCAGCCGCGCCGCCACCCGGCAGCCCAGTGCCAGCTGCACCCGCCATCGCTAGCAGCAGTGATGTGGCCCTGAATGCTCAGCAGCTTGCCTCGCGGCTCTCCTATTTCCTCTGGGCTTCCACGCCTGACTCGGAGCTCCGCAAGGCAGCTGACGATGGTAGCTTACTGAAGCCTGAAGTCCTCGCTGCGCAGACGAAACGGATGCTGCGTGATCCCAAAGCCGGCGCATTGGCTCGGGAGTTCGCGGGCCAGTGGCTGAAGTTCAATGGCTTCGAACTGCACGCCGGTGTCGATGAAAAGCTGTTCCCGCAGTTCACGCCGGAACTGCGCGCGGACATGCTGCGCGAGGTGGTGGAATTTTTCACGCACTTGGTTCGTGAAGACCGCAAGGTGTCCGACATCATCAGTGGCGACTACACCTTCGTGAACGAACGCCTCGCCACGCACTACGGCATTCCCGGCATCAAAGGCGATGCCTTCCAAGAGGTGAAGGTGGCTCAGCAGCATCGCGGTGGCCTGCTCGGCATGGGCGCAATCTTGACCAAGACCTCGCGCCCGCTGCGCACCAGCCCCGTCTTGCGTGGCGACTACCTGTATCAGGTGGTGCTGGGTTTCAGCAGCCCGCCACCGCCGCCGAATGTGCCGGAGCTCAAGGAGGCTAGCAAGCCGTCCTCATTGCGCGAGTCGCTCATGCAGCACCGCCAAGATGCAGCCTGTGCTGTGTGCCATGACCGCATCGATCCGCTGGGCTTTGCGCTGGAGCGCTTCGATCCGGTGGGCCGCTTCCGCGCGGAAGAAGGCATCGACGACACGGGCGAGTTGAAGGACGGCACCAAGTTCCAGGGCCTGGCTGGTCTGCGGGATTACCTCGCCAAAAACGAAGGCCAGTTCCTCACGCAGTTCACTCGCAAGCTGCTCGGTTATGCCTTGGGCCGTCAGACTCTGCCAAGTGACAAGAAGCTGCTGACCCAAATGCAAACTTCGGTGAAGCAGAATGGCGGTCGGTTCTCGGCGGCCGTATCTGAAATCGTGAAGAGTCGCCAATTTTTGAACCGGCGAAATGAAGCAACCGTCGCCAGCAATCCGTAATTTCTCCCCATCCCCCCAAAACCCAAGCCCCCTATGAATACCTCACGCCGCCTCTTCCTTCGTGGCACTGGAGCCGCCCTCGGGCTGCCCTGGCTGGAATCCGTCTGCGCCTTCGGTGCAGAGTCTCCCAAGACCAACGTGGCCCCGCGCCGCCTCGCCGTTTGCTTCACTGGCAACGGCGTGAACCCGCACCACTGGGGCGCGACGAACGGTGCCAACGGCATGGAGTTCATGAAGTCGCTCTCGCCCTTGGAAGGCCTCAAGAAGCACGTCAATGTCTTCAAAGGCCTGTGGAACCCCACCACCGTGGAAGGCGAAGGCGGGCACTATCCAAAGATGAATGTGCTCTGTGGATTGAAGGTGAAGAAGACCACGACGGATGTGGAAGTCGGCACCACCATGGATCAGCTGATCGCGGCACACGCGGGCAAGTTCACGCCAGTGCCCAGCGTCGTGCTTGGCACGGAACGCCCCAGCTACAGCACGGACTCCGGCTTCACATCCATCTACTCGGCTTACATCTCCTGGAGCACGCCCACGACGCCCGCGCCGAAGGAAATCTTCCCGCAGCAGGCCTTCGACCAGCTCTTCGACGACGGCAGCAAGCGCAAGCGCGACAAGAGCATCCTTGACCTTGTGTTGCAGGATGCAGGCAGCCTGATGCCGAAGCTGAGCCGCCGCGACAAGCAGAAGATGGACGAGTATCTGACCTCCGTGCGCGAGATCGAGAAGCGCGTGGAGATGGCCGAGAAAATCAGCCAAGCTGAAACCAATGGCCAAGGCTGGATGGCGACGGTAAAGACTCCCACGATTGGCCGCCCACCGGCCGGTATTCCTGCCAGCAGTGAAGACCACCTACGCCTGATGTTCGACATCATGCTGCTCGCCTTTCAGATGGACCGCACACGCGTGGCCACCTTCATGATGAACAACGACTTGTCGAACATGCGCTTCGCCAGTTTGGACGGTGTCAGCGCCGGTATCCATGAGCTGTCCCATCATGCCAACGACGAGCACCGTCTCGACCTGTATCAGCGGGTGAACCAGCATCAGGTCAAGCTGTGGGGCGAGTTCCTGGCCAAGATGCAGGCCACCAATGAGGGCGAGCGCACGCTGTTGGAGAACAGCATGATCATGCTGACCAGCAGCCTCTTCGATGGCAACGCCCACGACTCACGCCAGCTACCTGTGGTGCTCGCAGGCAATGGCGGCGGCACCATCCAGGGCGGACGCTTCCACGACTACAGCGCCGATCCGAACCGCAAGCTCTGCCGCCTGCACATCGCGCTCATGGACCGCATGGGCGTGAAGACGAGCCACTTTGGCGACGCTGAAAACGCTCTGGCGATCTAGCCAGCGTGACGCTCGCGGGTCACAGGGCGCTTGGCTTTTCTAAGCGCCCTGATGAATTGGTCAATGCCCTTCCGTGCTGCTCCAGGCTAGGACGGGGGCACCGCCGTTCTCGTCGGAGTTAAGATTGAAAGTCACGGTGGCTTCAAAGCTGGAGTCGTCTTCCTCGCTCTTGGGAATCTGGCCGATCACGCCCACTTGAATCACGCTGTTGCCACCCTGGTAGACGATACGCGGATCGTGCAGGGTGATGGCGAAGTCATCTTTGGTGAACTTGGTGAGCTGAGGGCGACCGGCCAGGTGCTCGAAGACCGCTTTTTTGGCAGGCTCAAGAATGTCCGTGGCCTTGGACACGGCGTTGCCGTCGTTCGTGTATTGGATCTCATACACATGGGCATCATACGTTGCCCATTTGCCGCTGTTGAGTTGGGCCATGAACATCCCGGCGCTGGACCACGCGGTCTCGATCTTGTCATGGTTGTAGCTGGACTTGTCGCCGAAGTGCTTGCCTTTGAGGGTGCCGATGATCTGCCGGGTGCGCACGTTGACGACATAGTTGACCAGTTTTTCATCCTCCTGATTGCCCATGAGGAAGCCGTCCTCATCGACATCGCCTTGCGGTGAGCTTTGCCCTTCCTGCCCCCAGGCCAGCGCATAGACGCCGTCGCGTGAGTTCGTGCCAGCGATCATGCGCCAGCCGTCGCCGGTCAGCACCGGACCGGCAGAAGCGCCGGGCGTGGGTCCTTCTGTGGGCGTGGAATCATCCTCCAGGCGCAGGAGCTTCTGGATCAGCGGAGCCGTCATCTCGTGCTGCTGCACATAGGTTTCGTCCGCGTTTTCAATCTCGCTCAGGGGCACTTCCTGGCTCTTCAACTCATCGGTGTCGGTGGGCTTGCCCGCTGGGAAACGGCCTTCTTTTTTCAGGACACGGATGAGCTGGTTGTTGGAGAAATAGTAGCGCCTCTCGGTCACGTCCGTCACATTGGGGTCGATCAACACGTTCTCCGTGCGGTCGAGGGTGAAGACCAGTTCATCACCCTTGAAGTAGAACTGAAGCTTCTGCTCTCCATGGTCTTCCAGACTGTGTGTTTCCAGCTTGGACAGTTTCTCGTTGCCTTCGCCATCGCTGATCCAAAGGTGATGAATCGCGGTGAGCACGGGGGCTACATTTTGCACCACGGTGGAGTAGTTGTTCCAGCTTTCGTGATTGTCTTCGATTTCACTAAACACGGCGCTGATGGCTTTCAGAGTGGCCTTGTCTTGCGCAGGAAGCGTCCGGCTGATCGAGAGGCACAGTAGTGCGAGGATGAGAAGTCTCATAGGGTGCGGCCATTATTGATGGCAACCCTTGGTTCGCCAGCGCGGACATGCCTTATTTCTCCCAGACTCTCGCGTGGATGGAAATACAGATTGCCCATGGATGGAAAGCTTCTACAACCAGCGGAGTCGGTTCCACCTTCGATCTTCCACAGCCATGGCTAACCATCAATTCACTGAAACCACCAGCACCGGCTGGTTCTCCCGAATCGGCAAATCCATCAAGGGAGTGCTGGTCGGCATCATCTTCATCTTGGTGTCAGTCGTCCTGCTTTGGTGGAACGAGGGCCGCAGCGTGAAAACCGCGCGCGGCCTTGC
>Ga0164294_10005495_pt1 | contig 10884 bp, 7 predicted proteins | sample GEODES005metaG_FD_111479 | JGI IMG/M metagenome (GOLD analysis project Ga0164294, IMG submission 111479) | Oligotrophic lake water microbial communities from Sparkling Lake, Wisconsin, USA - GEODES005 metaG | ecosystem: Environmental > Aquatic > Freshwater > Lake | place: USA: Sparkling Lake...
GGTGACGACCTGGGCCCGCATTGGACAGCTTCCGGCACAGAACCATCGCGTGTGAGAGACGAGTTGCGAGTTGTGCGCGGCGGACGGACGGGAAAAAAGCGCATCAAATATGGCATCTACCGGTAAAACCAAAAAAAGGGATCCAGTGTTCCACGAAAGACGAAATCGCGACAAAGATTTACAACTATTAAAGAGCGAAGCAGGAGCGCCACGAACCTGATACACATACAGCTAACCGAAGCTGACGCACAGGGGCGCGCGGGCACCATCGTGGCCGGCGGGTGGCACGCTCTCGACGTCAGACACTCTACTGAAACGGGTGGACATTTCTACAGCGCGAAGGAAGCGGGCTTCTCCGCGATCGCTGCCATACAGCGAGCATGCTCCTCGCGAATCTCCTTAGAGTTGGGCAGCAGAGTGGCCGCCCGAGTAAGATTCTTGCGCGCCGCGCCATACTGCTCCAGGGCCATGCATGCCTGGCCACGCCGGTACCAGGCCTTACCAGCTTGCTCATCGAGAGCGATGGCGCGGTCGCAGGCCTCGATGGCGTCGTAAGGTCGCTCCTCCTTGAGGCGGCACATAGCAACATTGATCAGGCAAACGAGCAGCAGCTCAGCCGCAGCGTGCTTATCACTCGTCTGCTCGTCGTCGGTGCCACCTTGCAGCCCGGCTTCTCCGCCCAGGGCGTCAATGGCCTCAAAGTACTTGGTTACGGCGCCTGCAACGTCCCCTTGCTTGAACAGATCTGTGCCGGCCGCCTTGGCTGACGTCGCTGCTGCCAAGCGCTCGGCAAGTGGCAACTTGGGCGCTGCCTGGCCCATGGATTTGAGCTGGCTCATCTGCTCTGCCAGCTGCGCTGGATTTGCACGCAAAACGTTCCGTTGCTTCGCCTCAAGGACCCAAGGAGCGTCCGAGGCAAGATCCCTCACCCGCAGGTCGTGTCTCACGAATCCATCTTGGTCGTCCCAAACCTTGGCGACGAATGCGTCGCCGCGCACCTCGGTCGGCATGCCGCACGCGGTGCAAACCGCACTCGCGCGCTCGTTGATGGGCGACTGCTTCGCCTGCCCCTTGTCGTCAACGTACATGTTCACGCCAAAAAATCCCGATGCTGCGGTAGCGGGCAGAAGCTGCACAATGTCAACCGTCTGGCTCTGTGCCAGCATGCCGAGCATCGCTTCATCCGGCGCCTTCGTGCTCGCATCGCTCTTGCTGAGCAGTTGCGTTCGCATGGAGTCAACTGCAGCCTGCCCAATCGGCGCAACCCGCGAGTAGTGCCCATTCAACGTCTTGGTGAGACATCCGATGTTCTCCTCGAGCGTTGCAGGCACGGGCAGCTGCAGGTCGAGCATGGGCTCGCTCGAGTCGGCAGGGATGAGGACGTAGAAGATTGTCGCCATTGTGCGTTCACGCCGCGCGTGTGTCGCAAAACAAGACGAAGTCTCGACGACGTCGCACGCAAACGAGACTGTCAATGTGCGACAAACTTCCGTGTGTGAAAGGTCATCTTGAAAAGCAAGCAAGCTGCGGCCATCTCATCCTCTCCGCCCACCCTATCCTACTCGGCTGGCTACTGGAGTATTCGGTTGCGCTTGTTTTAGTACCGGTTTTACAATTGTGTTGATTCGACTAATATTTACCAAATTAGCCTGTACGGTTGATGGGATGGCTCGTCGTTTACAACTTTGGCAGCTGGAATCACTGCGACTGCGCCATCGTGCCCGAGCTTGTAGAAGGTTTCATCGTGATTTCGTTCGACGAGACGGACTCCCGGCGCAGGGTCGCATGGTCTCGTCTTGCGCGCATCTACTCCAGCGAGAGTGCTGGGAGCTGGCACAGACACCGACCCACGGGGGCCGCCGCGAGCTTGTGCTGTAGCTGCACTGCCGGCGCCGTCGCCGGCGCCGCCGCCAGCACCACCGCCTGCAGCGGCTGCTCCTGCTAGGGCTCCTGCAACGATGTGCACGCTGCCACCGACACGACGCGCACGCATCTCCTCCACGCGCCGGGCAAGGCGGATCGCACCCATCTGGGCGTCCTCGAGCCCCCACGGCGCATCCTCCGACAGCTCACCTTCCGGCGCCCCTGCACTTCCTTGGACGTCGTCGCCAGCGGTGCCGCCATCGTCACCATGAGCTCCTTGTCGTGAAGCCACTGTCGGTTCAATGGGCTGCAATTTTTCCATGGGCAAACAATTCTCGAGGTAGCCCGCGAAGGTATCGCGCGCAAAATGTGTGGACACGACAACTTCGAAGCCCTGCCGCACGGTGAAAAAACCGTGCTCTGTGTCGTCCTCACGCAGGCACGCGGCGAGAGGGTGAGATGATTGATACAGGTTGTCACCGGCTGCGCCCGAATATTGGCGCATGAGCCCGTCCACTATCTCGTGGTCGAAGATGGCCAGCGGGAACGTTTTCGGGTCGCTGTACCGGCCTTTGAACCTCGCCGCCGTGTTAGACATCCGCACCAGCAAAATCTGTCCATAGCGCATGGCGTTGACGAAGCTTCGGCGTGCCGCTTCGCGGATCTGCGCCAGCGACCTTTTCCCTTGGTGCTCGTCCATCACCATCATCTTTGCTTCAATAACCTGTGTTGGCCGGTACATGAAGAACGTGTCAACAGCACGGTTGGCGGTTGAGTCGATGAGCAAGGCAGTGCGCCTCCGCAGCCGACGTGACCGTGCCAATGCCTCCAGCAGCCCGCATGAGCGATGAGGCAGCCACGGCATGACGGATAAATCCCTACCCATGGGGACCGTCCAGCAGTCACTTTTCTCGCATGCCTGCCAGAACTCGGATTGCGCCGCGGCTAAGTCCATATCGACGGGCACAAAATGATCGAATGCGCTCGAATTATCGACCGACACGTAGAATGACGTTCCTTGCTGATCGATGCCTGAAAACGTTTCGCGCTCAGTGGAATCGCGGGTCGACTTCTCGGCACGTGCTGCTTCAAGGCGCCACATTTCAGAAGACGATCTTTGTGTCCTGCATCATTCCGCAATCGCCGGCTTGGTGTGAAAGAAGTAGAAACTTGGCTGTGAAATAACGCGTTTCATACGTAACACCGTGGGAAGTTATCGATATGACTGCGGACTATTTGGACCGAATAACTTTCGGTAACGCCGAGCCCCCCGCTCGCAGCTCGCAAGGGCGCAAGTCATCGCCGGCTGGTCTTCCTCGCGGACCCATTTACTTTCGGGCATGTACGCTCTACTCCTTGGCTTTCCATTATCGGCACCCATGGCCGCGTACGGGAAGATGAGTGCGGGCGCAAACTTGGCGTATGGCGAGACCTATCCGATCCCAACTCCGGGCGACATGCATGCGTGGTATTCCAATCTCCCGTCCAATGCAACATGTGAGGTGCTCATTCAGGTTGCATGTGCGTGAGCTCGAGGGACCCCAAGGCCTTGCTGCTGCTCCTGACCGCCTTGCTGCTGCTGCTGCTGCTAACCACCTTCTGGTCGGCTTGGCGTTCGCAGACTCCTCTGTGAATCCGTCGGACCGTTCGCCAACGATGGCCATCAACGATCACTATCCGAAGCCAGCGGGTAGCGACGTATCGGGCATCATCGTGGGCACCACCGCCGGCGGCTGCAAGAAGCTCAAAGTGGGCGACGCCGTCTGGGGCGACATAGGACCCAACACGATGACTGTGTCGGGCTCGAAGACGAAGCAGCTCGGCGGGTATGCTCAGTTTGCCGTCGCTCTCGACTCGCAGCTCTCAAAAGTCCCCGAGGGTATGGGGCTGGCCGAGGCGGGATCTCTGCCCAAGGTTGCTCTCACGTCTTACAAGGCGCTTGTCTGGTATGCTAACTTGGACACCCGGCCGATGGACGAGCGGACCATTCTGGTCCTCGGCGGCTCGGGTGGTACGGGGACGGTCGGACTTCAGCTCGCCAAGAAGGTCTTCAACGCAACGAAAGTCACAACAACGACATCCGCCGACAACTTTGACTACTGCAGAAGCAACGGCGCCGACGAGCTGATCGATTATAAAACCACCAACTGGTGGGAGGTCGTGCCAGACGGCTCGCAGGACATTGTGTACGACTGCGTGGGTCAGTCCGGCACGGGAGATTACGCCGTGAAGAAGCTTAAACCAGGAGGCTCATACGTGACCATCACTGGCAACCTCGCCATCCGGGTGCCCCCGGGCGTCTCCCAGCACAGCTTCATCAACTCTGATACCAATCTCGGCTCGGCTAACTTGCTCGAGGCGCTGGCCTCTTTCAAGGACGTGCGCATGACATCGCTCAAGACGTACAACCTGTCTGACGTGGACGCTGCCTTTGCGGAATCTGCCACTGGACAGGTGAAAGGTAAACTCGTGATCAAGCCACCGCCGCTGAGCGAAGAGGGGCGCCGCGCAGCCATCGATCTGTGGGGAGCCGAGCAGCCCGTCGAGGCGCGTGAGAGGGGGCTGCTGCGTGGCACAGATCGCATGCCAGCAGGGTCCCCCGACGTCACGCGCGCGGGCGCGCGGCTTACACGGCCCGAATCGTGAACGGATCCGGGATCGTATCTGCAGTGATGCTGCCCTGAGGTGCTGTACACCATGCGGGTGTAGCTACCGTCCAGGCGGTCGCCCACTCCGGGCCGCGATTCGCGTTGCGCGCACGCACGCGGTTCCGCGCGCCTGTCACGCGCCTGCGAACCCGCTGAACACGTGCAACACGGAAGGTCGAGATCGGCGCAGCCGAGATCCGCGACGTCCTCATGACGTCGAAGACGTCCGCTCTCGTCAGACGTCAAAGCTCGGGTTACGTCGCGCGTCGATCGCGCGGATCGGCGCGGCGGCGGTCGCTGCAGACCGTGCACGTTTTCGTTTCGCATGGCTCGAATAACACGCGCAAACCCATTTCCGATTTCGGCACACACCCGATTCGCACCGAACAAACACGGTGCACGCCTCCCGCGCCGGGCGCGACTGCCGACACCGTAGCGCGCGACGCCGCCCCGGCGCGCGCGGTGGGACCTCGCTCACTCCTCGCGGCAGGGACCGCAGGATCCTAACTGTTGTGTTCCTAAAGTATGTAGTATGTATTCCTCGTGTGTTGGTGGTTGGGACTCTCACTTCTCGATGCTGTTTACTGAACGGCGCAGTTGAGCGGTGCGGGATGGTATTGGAAGCAGAGCGGCTCGGCGTCCGGATCAAAGTCGTGGCCGTTGAGGGCGAGAGTGACCTTGGCGGTACCCACTTCGGTGAAGCTCGGAGTGAGGATGCGCAGTTCCGTCTCTGAAACAAAGACAGCCGGGATGCACCGCTCCACCCCGCCCAAGCGCACGCTACACGTAATCTCGTTCGTTTCGACGAAACCGCTGCCCAGCACCCGCACTGGAGTGCCACCCACCAAAGGCCCGCTGTTCGGCTTCAGCCGCTGCACCTTGAACGCGCTGTAGTACAAGAAGCGGCACGTGCCATCCTCGGGAGCGGGGAGGCCGTCGCGCGAAAGCGAACGTGAAATCTGCATGCCCAGGGTCGGCGGTTGGACCCCGCCTCCCGCACCAGAGGGTGTCGGCACGCTAGCCGACGGGATACAAGAGAGGCTGCCCACCCCAAGGCTGCCTGCATTGTTGCCGCCGCCCTCATGGGCAAGCACTGAAGCGGCCGCAAACGACGCACCATCCTTAGTGGCACTCTCTTTGTCCTTGGCGTTGCCTCGCTTCGGCGAGACGTGGGGCTTGCTCGCGCTCTCGCCGCCCTTGGCGAGCGCGCCTCGAAGCCAATCGTTGTCCGGGTGCAACAGCTCAATCGTGGCTCGGCCCGTGCATTCGGATGGCGGTAGCACACACGTGAGCTTCCGATCCGAGACGAAGGTGGCGCTCAGGGTGATCGTCGATGGTAGTGGTTCGCCGCGCGATCGCGGCGCGCGCATTGTGGCGCGCGGCATGTGCAGTCGCAGCAGCACCTCGCCGCGGGCAATGGCCAGACCCAGGCGCTCGCCTCGTATGGTGGCCACGGTTCCCGACGCGCATGGGCCGGACGCAGGGAAGACGGAGATGAGCCGAGGCTGCTCCTGCTCGTGTGCATCAGCGCCTGTTCGCGTTCGTGTGCCCATAGGCGAAAGCGTGAGATATCCTAGCTCAAGGGGATCGTCAACGCCAGTAAGGCCGTGGACTCCGCGGAGGTAGTGGCGGCGCTGTGCTTCGGCCGCCTCGCTGGCCTGGTCGTCCAAGTCGCCCGAGTCCATCGCGAACTGGACTGCAAATTTGGCCGCGAGCAGAACGTGTTCGGCGACGACGGCGCACAGCAGCTTCTCGAAGGGCGGCAACGGGGGGTCAAAGTAGATGTCAAGCTGCTGCGTGGCGAGCGCGATCATGCCCACATTGATCGGAACCGAAAGCCATGCGAGGAAGGTGAGCACCCCAGTCCACGGCCCCAGGCCGTTGCACCGAAGCCCAGACGCGGGTCTCTGGCACGAGACGGTCAAGCGCACGGCCATCGCACTGTCCACAGCGAGAGCATCGAGCACGCAAGCGGTGAAATGAGCGAGTGAGGGCGACCAGAAGCAGCAGCAGTTCAGAGGCTATGACGGCTCGCGTGAACCCGCGCGTACCGCTGCTCGAGTGCAGATATGACGAGGCACGCAAGCGGTGCAAGCGGCCACACGACGGTGAACATCATCACGTAGCCAAACTCTAGCGCTAGACGTGCCAGGTCGAGCATCGGGTCGTACACAGGCCGGCGGGCCTCATCGTGAAGGCTGTGGCTGGCCTGCAGGATACGGCGAACGACACGGCGCGCCACAGAGACAAGCGAGCGACGGTGCCGTCGCGCGTGTTGCATATGGCTAGGCCACGAAAGCTTGCGGGCGAGGAGCGACGTGAATCGCTGCGAGCGAGGCCACGGATTGCATAGGGGATTGCAAAGATCGCTGTCGGAGTCAGACGAATTGCTCGACGACAAATGGTCCGCGACACGAGTGATTTCCGAGGGCGCCGCAGGGCTTGCAGTCAAGCCTTTGGAGCCCGTCCGACGGTGTCGAGGACGTGCGGACGGGCCAAGCAGCGAGGTGCTCTCAGCCAATTTCACGGCAGCAGGAATGCGCGCAACATTGCCGCTCATGCCGCTCCTGACGTCGTCTCCGTGGTTGCATGCGGCCACTCGATGGGCATCGCCTTCCTCCACGGCAGCTGCAGCGCTCTCGGCGGAGGCGCGTTCTGCTCTGCTTTTGGCCAGCGTGGCGGCTCCTGTCGCCGCGGCTTCGATGGCAGCCGCGACGGCAGCCGCACCTCCAGCACTCTTCACACCTCCGGCACTCTCACTCTTCACATCCCCTGAGCTCTCATCTTTGCAAGGTGAGGCGGTGAGGAAGATCACGTCGAGCCCTTGCTCAGTTTGTCCAAGGGCAAGCCCGGCACGATAGCCGCGCAGCAGCGTGGGCATGACTGAGACGAGCGTCGCGAGGGGCGCTGTCCCAACGAGCAGTGTAGCGATCGAGGTGACCAGGGCGTGCTTCCACGCCGCTTGTGAGAAGCCCTCGATATTCAGCCCGAGCACTCGGCCGAGCTGCTCGCCAAAGGGAATGTGCAGGAAGGCAAGCAGGAAGTACCAGAGAAACCCGTCGACAAAAAAGAAGGCAAAGAGCTTGCGAACGAGCTGCTCCTCGAACTCGCGCGTGGTTCGATAGTTTTCCCATCGGTTAAGCATCGAGGCGAGGCGCAGGAAGAGCTCCCAGTTGAGGAGCTCGACGAGCAGGCCCCAGGCGGCCGAGATGAGCACAAAGCTCGCCGTCTTGAGCGCCGGATGCATGCCCGAGGAATGGATGAGCAGCCACGCCGCGTACAGCAGCACCACGATGCCCGTGAGCGACAGCAGCTGCAAACCAAGCACCGGGATCGTCACGAACCGCACGAGGGTGCGGCGCCATCGCGGGTACTTTTCGCGCAACACGGCACCATTTCGTGAGACGACGCGCTCGCCCACAAACTCTGGCCGCACTACCTCTGCCTCGCGCAGGTCGTCGACGTCCCACAGCGATGCGAGCTCGCGCTGATGCACGCGCCATCGAGCGAGGAAGAGCGAGCCCCATAATGGGATCGCGAGGCCAAAGAGCGGCGTGAGCAGCGCAGGCAGCCGCGTCGAGATGAAGGGTAGCAGCCACAGCACGACGCCCAGCGCGGCGGGCAGCACGAGCCAACGCTGGTGTGCGGTGCGAAAAGCGTGCAGGAAGGCCACCTTTTCACCATACTCATTTCGCATCGCATGCAGTAGCTGCGCCTGCAGCAATGGCTTGCGGCACAGCTGCGATAGCAGCGTCGCCGCAAAGCGGCGGTCGTGCGGAGGGAAGATGGCTTGCACGGAAAGCAGATCGGGGCGCAATGCTGTGCTACCAAGTTGCAGCAGCACCTCATTGAGTGGCTGCTGAAGCAGTGCCACGCGTCGTGCAGAGGTGAGCGTGGCCACGGGCAGCTCTTGGACAACGAATTCGCCATGCGCTCTCGATTGGATCCACGCATCCAACTGCTCGCGGTAGTGCTCCCTGGCGAGTCGCTCGTCCGAGCCCCGCAAAAGCGCCACGAGCCCATCACGTGAGACGTTGAAGCCCGACTTTTCGAGGCTACTGTCCAATAGCTCTAGTGCCGCTTGAGCGTCCCGTACGCCGGATGGTCCAAGAAGTCCCAGAGAGACGGTCGACACGAGCCGCTTCGCACGCGACCATCGATGCCCACTAACGTCGACGAGAAGGAGCACGAAGTCGGCCCGCGCGTCCGACCCTCTGCCATCGTGCATGAGTGTGGGCCCGTGAAGCGCGGTTTCGTTGATCGGAGCTGACCTTTTCGCTGTTCGAGTGCTAGTGGCGGACGCGGCGCGCATGTGTGTGTCGTTCTTTTCGGCTCAATGCTCATCACGGCAAAACATTTGTGGCAGTTTAGTCGCATGTCTGTGTGCGCGCCGGACACCGCGCATCCGCACTTCCCTTACCCACCACCTACCGCTTCACGCATCATGATTCACCAGAGCTGCCCGTGGCCACGCTCACCTCTGCACGACGCGTGGCACTGCTTCAGCAGCCCCGCGGCCTGCAATACGACATTCAGTGCATCTGCCTCTGGGCGTCGCAATCGCCCGCTAGGGCCGGACGTTTACTTGCAGTTCGAGCCGTCCTCGTAGCACTTGTAGATGTTATCGAACTCGGGCGCCGAGAAGGTGCCAGGGGTGGCCCACGCGCACGCATCCTCCAGGGCGAGGGCACCCGACTTGACGCGGACGTAGCCGTTCTCGCCCCAGTACTCACCCCAGCTGTTGCGAACGATCCAGTAGAGGCCCTCCGTGGCGTCGGTGCCCCAGCCGACCACCGAAATCACGTGGTCAGTCATGAACGACTTCTCAGTGGCAATGCCGCCAGTGTACTTGGTGATGGGAGCAGCGTCAATGGTGCACGCGATCGGCCCGCGGGCGAAGATCTCCTTCTGCATCGCGTCAGGGCCCGAGATGGAGCCGAACTCGGCGACGGTGGCGTTCGGGTAGTGAGTCAGGCCAACGCATGCCTCGCCGAAGGTGCCGCATGTGCGCGCGGTGTTGAGGGCCGTGCACGTGGAGTCCACGTGCTCGCACCAGCCCTCCTTGGACTCGGAGGAGCACGCGAGGTACGGCTGCGAGAGCGCATACGAGATGCCGGTGCCCGTCTTGGACGAGATCGAGTGGATCCACTGGTACGGGCCGTCGAGCGAGCCGCCGTGGCACGAGCCGGCGTTGCCGCAGTTGAGCATGTGCTGCACACTTAGGGCCACATCTGTGTGGCCGACGTTGCCATTGCGGGCGATCTTGATGCGGTCCCCGAGGGCCGAGACCGCACCGTGTGCCCAGCACGAGCCGCAATACTGTGGGATGTGCTGGTTGAGCGAGGCCGTGCAGTAGTTGACGCCGTCCTTGTTGCACCACGAAAAGTCGTTGGGGTACCCAGCCTCCGGCGCCGCGAGAAGGTCGTGCGAGTTGCTCGAGTTGCCGCGCCAGACAATGCCCATCTTCTCAACCTCTGCGCGCGGAAGCAGCTCCGATTTGCGGATGTTGACGCCGAGGGCAAGGGACGAGGTCACCATCATGTACAGCATGTTGAGGCGGAGCAAACAACGGGGGGGGACAACAACAGAGGGAAGCGCGGAGCTCCCGAGACGCGAATTGACGAACGCGCCGCCGCGGTCAGTCCGAAAGCTGCCTCTGCGATCCTCAAGGACGTCTTGGGCAACTTGAAGACTTGACACGATTAGAACTTGCACTTGAACTTGTCTTGAGACCCTTTACATGGCTTCTGATGCCATTTCGGCAGCCGCTACGATGAACCCGGGCACGAATCAAGTTGAAGAAGAACTTGTGCAACGGCTGCAAAATATCGACCCGCTTGCCCGCCTCATACCTGGTCCTCCACGGTTCTGCACCAATGCTCGGTGCCTGTGCGGTCAGCAGGTCGTTCTCCACGGACATCGCATCGGCGTTGGCGGTCATGTTGCGCTCGATGAGGCCCTCGTCATTTCCAGAGTTGTTGACCGCATCGTGGCGACAGATTGCGTGTGTTGCAAGGCCGTGCGTGCCGAAGCCAAGCGCCAGGCTGCTCGCCAGACAAAGATGTGCCACTCGTGCGGTCGCGTCGGTCACATCAAACGCGAATGCCCAATGGGTAAGGGCTTGTATCGCTCTGCGCAGTTTCTACAATGTTCGGAGGCATGCTTCGTGAGACGGTTCGTCGTGCCTCTCCACCGTGCTCGAACCGATTTTGACCCATCAAATTTGCGCGAGGGCCGGATTGACGTCGCAACGCGCTTGATTGCTGCGGCGTTGATCTCCTCTCAGCGAACGCGGCACAACACGGAGATCTGCTTGCCATTCCTCGGTGATAAGGAACGGCCGCGCACTGTATGCGTATCTGGGATCGCGAAA
>Ga0164294_10005496_pt1 | contig 10884 bp, 12 predicted proteins | sample GEODES005metaG_FD_111479 | JGI IMG/M metagenome (GOLD analysis project Ga0164294, IMG submission 111479) | Oligotrophic lake water microbial communities from Sparkling Lake, Wisconsin, USA - GEODES005 metaG | ecosystem: Environmental > Aquatic > Freshwater > Lake | place: USA: Sparkling Lake...
GACTGCCCAAGTAAGCTTGTGTGGCCAAGACTTCGCAGTCAAGCCGCCGCTGATCAACTACCCTTTGAAAGTGCTCCCACATGAATTCATTAGGTGGAATGGCCTGACCATCATCATTAACTCGTCCAAAGTCATAGTTCAGCATAGGCCCTGACAATGTCACTGCGCCAGTTTTTGCTAACAACGCCAAGGAAAAGGCAGTGAAATCGCTATGACCACAAACCTGCAAACCATTCTCAATTGCTTTTGCAATTGCTGACCATTCAATATTAGGTAGTAAGCGGTGAATACCGTAACCACCACGCATGGCCATTACTAGTTTATGAGGTGTTAATTGAGCAAGCAGGTTTAACTCAGCCAAGCGCTCCGCGTCCTTACCAGCAAATCGTTCAGAAACCCTCTCTACACAGGCAGTATTTTCAATTTGGATCCCCTGAGCTCTAAGCCATTCGATCCCTAGCAAAGGACTCTTTGAATCTAAAGTCGCACCCGAAGGAGCTATCAGATGAATTGTTTTCAACGTCGCCCCTTAAAGAAGTTTTTTAGTAATTGACCGCATTCATCACCCATGATTCCACCTTCAATACTGGTCTGATGATTAATCTGCTTCATGGCAAATAGATCTACTACACTACCAGCTGCTCCAGTTTTGGGGTCTGGCGCTCCGAACACAATCCGATCTACTCTAGCATGTAACATGGCGCCTGCACACATGGCGCATGGCTCTAGAGTGACATATAGAGTGGTTCCAGGCAAACGATAATTTTGCTCTGTCAGCGCAGCTTGTCTTAAGGCTAACATTTCTGCATGAGCACTGGGGTCATGATTGGTGATGGGTTGATTAAAGGCTTTAGATATTACTTGTCCATCACGCACCAGTACGGCACCAACCGGAACCTCTCCTGCAATAGCAGCCAAGTGAGCCTGCTCAATGGCTTGTTGCATAAATTGACGGTCAAGTGCAGCTTGCATGATTTACTAAGCGCTCACATCCGCCCAACAATTGGGGGTCTCGTAAAGACGAAGGGTTGTTAATACTAGATGCCCCCCAAAAGTTTGCTGAAAGATTGGCTGTAATATTGCAAATGCGGTATTTGCTAAATTTTCTACTGTAGGTACATGCTCCATGATCACCGTCTTATGATTAGGCAGTGAATTTAGAAAAGACACTAAGACCTCATCCTCCTTGGCCACTAAAAAGGCGTGATCCCAAAGTTCAACTAGATGCTGATTGGTCAACCGTTTGATATCACCAAAGTCCAGCACCATACCATCGTCTGCTTTGCCGGGATGGTCTGCAATTTCACCCGTTAAGGTCACTTCAATTGCATAGCGATGACCATGTAAATGTTTACATTGACCATCATGATTTGGTATGCGGTGTCCGGAATCAAATTCAAGACGACGGGTGATAGAGACAATAGGGGATTTAGTAGTCATTCTGGCTTAAAAGTATTTCTGGCTAGTGCCAATTATCGAATTCCAATGAGTTTATGGGATTGAAGGCTTAGCCTCCAAAGTGGTCTCTTTTGACATAAGCGAACTGCTAATTCTGTATTCTTTTGAAGGTCTAAGCCATCCATCGGTTGCAAAAATCGATGACGATAATCCATCTTTTCAAAACGAGCTAATAAAGTCTCCAGCGATTGGTGATTGGATTGCGGAATGACAAGTTTGAGCTCATCAGCCTGTAATACGATTAAATCTGAACCTGCCTTAGGACTGACACAAACCCAATCTACCCCTTTTGGAATCTTAATAGTGCCATTGGTTTCGATCGCTACTTCAAAGCCTTTTTGATGAAGCGCATTAATTAATGGCGCATCAAGTTGCAGTAAAGGCTCGCCGCCCGTAAAAACGACATAACGTTGTTGTGGTCCAGCTAAGGTGCTATTCCAAGCCTGCTCGATGTTATCGGCAAGATCAACTACGTTCTCAAATTTTCCACCACCATCTCCATCACTACCTATAAAGTCAGTATCGCAAAACTGACAGATTGCCGTTGCACGATCTTCCTCTCGACCACTCCATAAATTACAGCCAGCAAAACGACAAAAGACTGCGGCTCTGCCACTATGGGTACCCTCACCTTGAAGGGTTGGAAAAAGTTCTTTAACGGTATACATGGTAGTGGCCTATTTTAAGCGCATTACCAATACTCTTGATTTACTTCCAGGAGATCAGCTCCCACTCAAGATAGTCATCCCAATACGCATTTGACCAATAAACACCTTGGGTAATATATCGACCAAAGGATCTGCGGACAACCCAGCGCCCGATTTCTGGGGATAACCAGATATCTTCTTCACGATAGTTTCCAATTCTAAATACATCATTGCTCTCAAAATAAGGATTCTCATGATGATATTTGAGGACGGTAAATTGGCCAGCAGGTACAGAAATTCTTTCCCACTGAAGTGCTTTACTGACTAAACCCCAGTAATAACTTCCATTGGAATTATTTGGAATTTGATAACGAGTGCGATAAAAACCAGACCAGCCCTGAGTTAATTTTTCTGGCCACAAGGGTAAAGCATCCTGAAATCGTTGCGCTGGATTCCATTGGGGATCTTGTACCACATAACCCCAAGGCTCTTGAATTTCATCAGGCAATCTTCCTAACTTTTGACTAGTTCGCTCAATTCGTATTTGTGGCTTAAGTGACACCACTGTCTCTGTGACGATATCGACAAGCTCTTGATTAAAAACATTGCGTACCTGATAAACCCATTGCTGCCCGACTTGTGGTGGGCGCATGCTCGGTGGATTAATAGGGGCAGATAATGGAGTTGTAGTGGGATAGGGTTGAGAAGTGATACAGCTGACTAAAAGCATCGGCAATAACAATGAGCATAATTTATGCCACATTGTTATTTATATGAAGTTAATTGCCACTGATAACTATCTTCTAAATTGGCAGCACCCAATTGTCCCGAAATCATGTATGAGCCAGAAATCTCCCGTACTACCCAGCGACCAATACTGGGAGCAAACCATATCGTTTCTTTACGAATACAGTTCACTTTATTAGCATCATCACTCTCATAATGAATCAGGTTTTGATAGCGTAAGGTTAAAAACGTTCCTGCAGGGACTGTGATCTGCTCCCACCCATGAACACTCATATATTCCTGCCAGTTATATAAGTTATCAGGATAGCCAGCTAATGAGTATTTCGTAATAAATTGCTTGGCCCATCTATCTGAAAGCTCTTGGGGCCATAAGGCAATGGGTGGGTTATAGCTGATCGTTCGTGACCAATGCGGGTCTGTAATCACAGTGCCCCAAGGACCCTGAACCTCATTTGAAGATCTGCCGCCATTCTCATCTGTTCTTTCAATGATAATCGTCGCGCCAATGCTTGCCACTCGATCAGTAAAGAGACCCAAGGTTTTTCCATTGAATAAGTCGCGCTGGTTATAGGTCCATTCCTGCCCTACCTTAGGAGCGCGGATAACAGGAGTAGGCTGAGGTTGCGTGATCGGCGTACCCCTTTGATACCCTAGCGGTGTACCACAAGCTATTGGAGTTAATGCCACAGAGGCGATAAAAGTTCTACGTGATATGTTCATTTGTGATTCTCCAAATTAATCTTATATTCAATACTTTAATCAATACCCAAAAGATCAAGCTCTTCGTTTGTAAATCCAGCCTGCTTTCTTCCTTCAAGATTAAAGGGGCCTCTTAAAACTGGTGCGCGATATTTCCTTGCTAATTCTTTATACGTTGTGATGGCCGAGAGATTATTTTCATCACATAAAAAGTTGAACCATTTATTGCCGATCAATACATGACCAATTTCATCCTTCAAAATAATCTCTAATATCTCTACCGCTTGTGTATCTTTGATTTGTTTAAATCGCTCACGGATCATCGGAACCGCATCTAAGCCTCTGGCCTCCATAGTTCTCGGAACTAAAGCCATGCGAGCAATGACTGCATCGGTGGTTCTTTCTACCATCTCCCACAAGCTATTGTGTGCCAGAAAATCACCATAGCCATAACCCATCTGCTTTAAGTAAGCCTCTAGCAAACTAAAATGGTAAGCCTCTTCTTTTGTTACCTTAAGCCAATCTTCGTAATATGATGCTGGCATTCCTTTAAAGCGCCAAATTGCATCTAAGGCAAGGTTCATGGCATTAAATTCAATATGTGCAAGGGAGTGCAATAAAGAAGCACGACCTTGATCAGTATTCATCGCACGCTTGGGAACCTCTAATGGTGGGACCAATTCAGGTTTTTGTGGGCGCCCAGGAATACACATCATCCCAGCATCTAAATCCAAATCAACGTTCAGCAAGACTTGACCGGCATGATAGGCATCAAATAATTGACGAATGCCACTAACTTTTAACTGGGGATCAGGGGTTGCCAGTAATTCAAGGGCAGATTGGCGCAATTCAGTCATTTATCTTGAAAGGATAAGGCTCATATATAGATATTAATAACTACAGAGTGAATATTGAAATATTCTTCTAAATTTTATACGTATGGTTAAATGTAAATAATAAGCGTTAATTATATCCACAGCGCTTAATGGAGATCTTATGAAAATTGTTCTTAAACTAAAATTCGCTGCAACTGCACTATTTATCTTTTTTAGTAATTTCACGATGGCTCAAACAGGCTTTCCTGACCAAGCAATCAAGCTTGTCGTTCCCTTCGGCCCTGGTGGATCAACTGATCTTGCAGCACGTTTAATTGCAGAATATGCAGGGCGAGAGTTAGGTCAGACCATTATTGTGGAGAATCGAGCTGGAGCAGGCGGTTCCGTTGGAATGGAGTATGTTGCCAAATCAAAGCCCGATGGTTATACCCTTGGCATGGCGACTATGAGTACTCATGGTGCCAATTCAGCTGTATATGGCAATAAATTAAAGTACGACCCTATTAAAGATTTTGCACCAATTACGAATGTAGCTGCAACCCCAAGTGTCTTTGCAGTTAATCCGAAAATTGCTGCAAATAATCTGCAGCAATTTATTGCGCTAGCTCAGGCTAATCCAAATAAATATAGCTTCGCCACTCCTGGAACAGGATCACTTGGGCATGCCAATGTGGAATACTTTGCAGCTTTGGCCAATATACGCTTGTTACATGTTCCTTATAAGGGCGCAGGGGCAGCAATGAACGATGTATTAGCAGGACAAGTCGATGCCATCACCGATAACCTTCCCACAGCATTACCTCATATCAAAGCAGGTCGTTTACGCGCACTCGCAGTTCTATCTGACAAACGTTCACCTGCGTTACCCGATGTGCCCACCTATGGAGAGCTCGGTTTTCCACAGATGGGAAGTGGTGGGTGGTTCGGAATTGTGGCACCAGCAGGCACACCTCCTAGCGTTATTACAAAACTGAATAAAGCTATTCTGCAAGCTATGAAAAATCCAGAGTTAATCAAAAAGCTTGATGAGTCTGGGGCAGTTGCTATTCCAGGAACTCCTGCTGAATTTGCAGCGCAGATTCAGCAGGCCATAGACCGGTATCAACGTATTGCTAAGATTGCCAAAATACAGATTGACTAATCTATATGTCACAAATAATTCTGCCATATACCTTATTTAAGTCTGAAGTAGGCGATATTCCTTTAGTTTGCGATTCACCTCATAGCGGAACGTTTTATCCCGACGACTTTCGATATGCTGTTCCTCACACAATACTAAGGGCCGGGGAGGATACTCATATTGACCAGCTATGGTCTGCAGCACCTCATATTGGAGGCACCCTCCTCATGGCAAATTTTCCGAGAACCTATATTGACCCTAATCGAACATTAAATGATATTGACCAACTATTGTTAGATGATATTTGGCCAGATCTACTTCAGCCCTCAGAAAAAAGTCGCCTGGGATTTGGATTAATTTGGCGACAACTCAATGCCACAACACCAATATACGATCGCCAACTCAGCATAGCTGAGGTCAAACATCGCATTGAACAGTATTACCTCCCCTATCATGAGGCACTTAATAGGGCCATTGAAGACAAAGTGGATCGCTTTGGTGGCGTTTGGCATCTGAATCTACATTCCATGCCAAATAATGCATATGAACGTTTACAGATCAAAAACCCTCCTCATCCGCTAGCGGATTTTGTACTTGGGGATAGGGATGGGACTACCTGCGAGCCTGAATTTATAGAATTAATCGAGCAAAATTTAAGATCAATGGGGTACTCTGTAAGTCGTAATGATCCTTATAAAGGCATGCAATTGATTGCCAATATAGGAAGGCCAAAAGAAAACAGGCATAGCTTACAAGTTGAACTTCGCCGACCTGTTTATATGGATGAAACAACTCGAATACCTAATGATAATTTCCATATAGTACAAAGCGACCTCAGTAAATTACTGAAAAATGTTGCCACGTATCTAGAAGATCGGAAGACTTAAAAAGTTATTCCCACTCCGTAGTTACTCGATCAGAAAACCCAGTGTTTATGCGGGTTTCAAGCCATCCAAAACCGAGTGTGTAACTTTTGTGTAAGTCGAGACAGAATTTGTTGGCAAATTTCATATCCTAATTCTCTTCTTAATCAACGACTTAATCAAATTGAAGTTACACACTTTGCGGCTACTTTAAACATTAAAGAATGGGTTGATAAAAACTTTATAAAGAAGCCTACCAGGGTAAAAAGTAAAGGCGCCTGCGATTATCAAACCGCCAATGTATGTGTAAGTCATACATTTTTTATGTCCTATGATGTTACCAACTCTAGCAAAATAAACGCCTAAAGTAATTTGGAAAAGCACAAAAATACTCAACAAATGGATAGGCGAGTAACCCCCAAAAACATCACTTGGCATTAACCCTTTTATCCAAAAAGAAGTGACGCAAATGATTAACATCATCGCCACCCACAATCTACCCAATACTTTATGTGGCGTTGTTCCTTTTCTTCCCAGTAACTGTAAAGCACCAATTAAAAAGGCACTTATTGCGAAAAAAAAGTGTATTTGAATAAAAGCAGATGTATCAAACAACAAACTGAAATTCATCTATTTCCTCCATCGCGTAACTATGATTTCGAGTAGTGTCACCAGTTTGTAAGTTTATGTGTAACTAAAATTTCCGAAATCAATAAAATTAATGACTTAGTGAATTCTTAGATTGACACTCAAAAATCAAAAATCTTTACCAATCAATCACTTAAAAATTCCTGTCATTCCCACTCAATAGTGGCTGGCGGCTTACCGCTGATGTCATATACAACTCGATTAATACCACGCACTTCATTGATGATGCGATTAGAAACTCTTCCTAGTAATTCATGTGGCAAGTGAGCCCAATGTGCTGTCATAAAGTCCTGTGTTTGAACTGCCCTGAGTGCAACTACATACTCATAGGTACGTCCATCGCCCATCACTCCCACTGATTTGACTGGCAAAAACACTACGAAGGCTTGACTAGTTAAGTCATACCAAGACTTTTGACTCACTTCATCAATCGTGTTGCGTAATTCTTCTATGAAAATAGCATCAGCCCTCTGGAGCAAATGCGCATACTCTGCCTTGACCTCCCCCAGAATCCGAACGCCTAGACCAGGACCAGGGAATGGATGGCGATATACCATCTCTCTTGGTAAGCCTAGCGCAACCCCAAGTTCACGTACTTCATCTTTGAATAATTCTCGCAGGGGTTCTAGTAATTTAAGGTGCATATCTTCAGGAAGGCCACCAACATTATGGTGACTCTTGATGGTATGCGCGCCCTTCTTGCCTTTACCTGCGGATTCAATCACATCAGGGTAGATAGTTCCCTGGGCAAGCCACTTCGCATTCTGAATCTTGCCAGATTCACTTTGGAAGATTTCGACGAATTCTTTGCCGATCACTTTCCGCTTTACTTCGGGATCAGACACTCCTGCTAACTTTGACATAAATGCTTGTGCTGCATCTACTCTAATGACCTTGACACCAAGGTTACGAGCAAACATTTCCATCACCATATCGCCTTCGTTCAAACGAAGTAAGCCATGATCTACAAAGACACAAGTGAGTTGATCCCCAATCGCACGATGAATTAAGGCTGCAGCGACACTAGAATCAACACCGCCAGATAAACCTAAAATAACTTCATCAGTGCCTACTTGCTTGCGAATATTTTCTACTGCTTCGCTGATGTAGTCGCCCATTACCCAATCTGGCTTACAAGCGCAAATTTGATGCACAAAGCGCTCAATAATCGCAGTACCCTGGATGGTGTGGGTTACTTCAGGATGAAACTGGAATGCATAAAAGCGTCGTTCTTCATCAGCCATCCCTGCAATTGGGCAGGACTCGGTTGAAGCCATTAACTTAAATGCTGGTGGTAAAGTAGTTACAGAATCGCCATGGCTCATCCAAACCTTCAAAATGCCATAACCTTCGCTAGTTGACAAATCCTGAATTCCTTTGAGTAGATTAGTGTGCCCGTGTGCACGTACTTCTGAATAACCAAACTCACGCGCTTTACCTAATGATTCAGCTGAAGCAACTGCACCGCCGAGCTGAGTAGCCATTGTTTGCATGCCATAACAGATACCTAATACAGGAACACCAAGCTCAAAAACAATTTGTGGCGCCCGAGGGCTGGCTTCTTCAGTGACAGAGCTGGGGCCACCAGAAAGAATGATGCCTTTGCCGCCCTGCTCTTTTATGAACTTGCAAATAAATTCTGGATCGCAATCATAGGGGTGAATTTCTGAATACACTCGTGCGTCACGCACACGCCTAGCAATTAATTGAGTTACTTGGGAACCAAAGTCGAGTATCAGTATTTTGTCGTGCACGAAAGAAGCAGTCTTTTATTTAAGTCTTAATCAATATGGTAATTTGGGGATTCCTTAGTGATCTTCACATCATGAACATGCGACTCGCGCACACCCGCTGAAGTGATTTCCACAAAATTAGCTTTTTCATGTAATTCAGCAATGGTTTTACATCCAAGATAGCCCATAGATGATCGAATGCCGCCCGTCAACTGATGCAATATGGCGAGCACGCTACCCTTGTATGGAACTTGGCCTTCAATACCTTCAGGCACTAACTTCTCAGCGCTGGCCGCTATATCACTCTGAAAATAACGATCAGCTGAGCCATCGGCCATTGCGCCCATTGAACCCATGCCGCGATAACTTTTGTATGAGCGCCCTTGATATAAAAATACTTCGCCAGGAGCTTCCTCTGTGCCAGCGAACATTCCACCCATCATCACTGAACTTGCACCGGCTGCCAATGCCTTGGCAACATCTCCTGAATAACGTACACCACCATCTGCAATTAGTGGGATGCCAGTGCCTTTGAGAGCAGCAGCTACATTCACAATTGCCGTGATTTGAGGAACGCCTACTCCGGCCACAATACGAGTAGTGCAAATTGATCCTGGACCGATACCCACCTTAACGCCATCGGCACCATGATCAGCCAATGCTTTAGCAGCATCGCCCGTAGCAATATTTCCGCCAATCACTTGCACATTCGGGTAATTTTTCTTGACCCATTTAACGCGATCTAAGACGCCTTGACTATGCCCGTGGGCGGTATCAACCACAATCACATCGACACCGGCTCGCACTAGCAACTCAATACGCTCATCATTGTCAGGGCCAACGCCTACCGCAGCACCTACACGCAACTTACCTTCACTATCCTTACAAGCATTTGGATGTTCGGTGGCCTTCAAAATATCTTTTACTGTAATGAGCCCGCGTAGTTCAAATTTGTCATTGACAACCAATACACGCTCTAAACGATGTTGACTCATTAGGCGCTTAGCCTCTTCTAGTGAGCCGCCTTCTTTAACAGTCACCAAGCGTTCACGTGGTGTCATCTTGGTCTTGACTGATGCATCTAAATCTTCTTCAAAACGTAAATCACGGTTAGTAATGATGCCAACAACTTCTTTGCCAACTAACACTGGAAATCCAGAGAAGCCATGTTCACGAGACAGTTGAATCACTTGACGCAATGTGGCATCAGGACTAATCGTGATGGGATCACGAAGAATGCCTGACTCATAACGCTTTACTTTTGCCACTTCCCGAGCTTGCTCGGATGGCTTTAGATTCTTATGAATAATGCCAATACCACCTTCGCTGGCCATGGCAATTGCCAAACGACCTTCAGTGACGGTATCCATAGCAGCAGATACCAATGGTGTATTGAGTGAAATATCCCGAGTTAATTTACTTGCCAAGCTGGCATCTCGAGGGAGTACCGAAGAATAGGCCGGTACGAGGAGCACATCGTCAAAAGTGAGTGCTTTTTGAATGAGTCGCATACAAAACCCCTAGTCACAAAAACAGATTATAGCCTCCTAGCCTTTCTTTTAGCTGCTGCAGCTTGGAATTTGGCGTCTTGGTTCTGATTAGCCTTCTTCCGACGAACTGTTTTAGGGTCTATCAATAAGGCGGAATAAAGCTCTAGACGATCCCCAGGGTAAAGAGGGCTATCCCATTCTTTGCGCTTACCAAAGACCCCAAAACAGCCTTTTCTTGAAAGAATGGGGTCATTTGGGCCCTTGGCAATTCCTGCTTTCAACAGGGCCAAACCCACTGTAGGTAGCTCGTCATTTGATAAAAGTAATCGGAATGGCTTTAAAACTGGCTCGCCCTGCCTTGCATCACAGAGCACAATATCCAAGGATCGCCTACTCATAAAGCTCTTCGGCACGTTTTACAAAACAGTCCACAAAGGTGCCCGCAATATAGCCAAAAACCGGCCCAATGATCTTATCCAAAATAGCGCTCTTGAATTCCCATTGAAGCTTAAATTCCACCTTACAGGCATCTTCCTTTAAGGGAATGAAGTTCCACTGCCCTGAAAAGCGCTTAAAAGGGCCGTCAACAAACACCATATCAATCTTTTCAGGTCGATGGTTAATATTCCGAGTATGGAAAAAC
>Ga0164294_10005498_pt1 | contig 10881 bp, 12 predicted proteins | sample GEODES005metaG_FD_111479 | JGI IMG/M metagenome (GOLD analysis project Ga0164294, IMG submission 111479) | Oligotrophic lake water microbial communities from Sparkling Lake, Wisconsin, USA - GEODES005 metaG | ecosystem: Environmental > Aquatic > Freshwater > Lake | place: USA: Sparkling Lake...
GAGCCTCAAAGTCCTTGCGCTCCATGTCCTGCGCTTCCATCGACTTGCCGACATTTTGCAGCATATTGTGCAATTGATCCAGTTCTGCCGCCATTGCTTGCATTTGCTGATTAGCCGCTTGCAAAGCCGGATTTTCGTCAGCCTCTTGCATAAGTTTAGGGTCAATCGTCTTGGCAAAGCGTTTTGCCATTTCCTGCGCCCCAGGCCAGTCCATGTTCTTAACAAACAAGTCGCCAGCCACGGCCCACAACTGCGGGTTACCTTGCAGTAGCTGCGCCATTGCCTCAAGCGCCTCTTGGCGCTTGGTAGCATAACCCGGACCAGTTGCAACCACTACGTCGTACTTGCCAACAGACGGGTTGTAGATCTTGTCGATCACAATGCCATCTTGGTTCTGGATCTTACGCACCGGTTCGGCCTGAGTCGGGTCAATCTTGACCATCTTCGTCTCGCCATCAATCCCGATAATGCGGGCGATGCGCTGCGTGTCGTAAATCTTGGGGATCATGTCAACTAACTGCCGACCAACGTACCGAACAGCCCGTGCTAAGTTGTCTTGGTAGTGGTAAGTGCCAACATCACCCTCACGCTGGCGGGCCAAAATAGCCCTGCCGGAACGCTCGTTGGAACTCATCCCCAAAGAGGCGTTGTACTGCCCCGTTGCAGACTTGATGTCCTCGGAAGCACCAACTTTAGCTTGCAACAAGCCAGATGACGCCATTGGCGGCTGCGCACGTTGGGGCAGCGGCAATGACGCGCCTTGGCCGTCCGTTACATCCGGGTTGACCTCCAAATAAGGCCAGTTATTCGTGTTTGCGGTCTTCCACTGGGTCTCATACCCTTCAAACTGACCGCCATAACCAATAAATGGGGCCTTTGGAGCCAGCGCAAGCATCTCTGCCTCTTGGCTAGTCCAGTAGTTGTACATCCGTTGGGCGTCTTTAGCGTTACGCACCAGCCCGCTAATGTAAATCCGACCCTCAACCTCGTATTCGTTGCCAATCACCCGCACAACAGGGATGCAACTACCGGCCCATTCCTGCTTTTCAAGGATTTCGTAGCCGTTAATCTTTGTCCAGCAAATCTTCTTACGATCCGCTTGGCGTGACTTCTTCGGTTTGCCGTAAACCGCCCGCAACTCTTTGTCTTCCGGCGTTCCTTGAAACGCAGTCACATTACCGGGGTACAAATTCAACGTCTGCGTGTCGTATTCGCAATAAAAATACTCAGCAATACGGATCGTGTCCGTATTTAGCCACTGGCTCAGGTTCTGATCTCCTACACCCAGCGTCTCAAGGGTAGACAAGGGCGATGCGTTAGGAAACAACCGTGCGTATTCGGCTTTAGACAAATCCTCGGTGATAAAACACCACTCGGCATCACTGCCGCACGGGTCTTGAATCAACGGGTCCATGTAAACTGAGAAGCTGTTCCTTACGCGAGCGATCTTAATGTCTTGGTCAAACGTATTGTCGTCGCAATACTCGGTCAAAATCCGAATATAACCCTCGCCATACGCAACCTGGTTCTCGCAAGCCGTATCGTAGGCCACATCGGCATCTGAAATGTACTCAATATGCCGGATCATTCCGTTGAAAATCTCGGCAACCTCAACGTCCGCGCTATCATCCACAGGAATGACCTTGACGCTAGGCCGATTTTGACGCTGATCGTTCGTAATCTGATGTACGTGCTGCGGCAGCTTGTTAATCGTCAAGCATGGCCGTGCGTTAATCGTCTGACCCTGCACCGCACCACGGGTCGCCAGCACATCTGCTGGCCATTGCCATTGGTTATCTGGGCTACCCGCGTAGAAACGCAGGTCATCTAACTCATCCTCTCGACTTTCAGAATACGCCGAGATTGCCATTGACAGGCGATCCCGTGCCGTTGACAGTACATCCGAGTCGCTCTTGAGTGGTTTGCCACCCAGTGCGACGTTGCCAACAGCGTTAATACCAGTGTAGTCAGCCATTAACACTTCCAGCGTTTAAGTGACGCCTTAGCCCGCTCCGCATCGCCTTTGGCGTGGGCTACAACCCCTTCCATTCTAGCGCAAAAGCTAGACTTCCTACCTTTATCGGCTTCCGTCTTGGGATTGGGCGCTGGTGCTTTCAAATTACTACCAGTTTCTCGATTGTACTTCTCGCGCCCCTTCTCGGTCAGCCCAGCACCCTGTTTAACTGGCAACTTCTCGCCACGCCCAACCGATAGCGATACGTTTTTCTTCATTTCTTTTTAGCAGTCTTTGCAGACTCTTTAAAGTCTTTGGCGGTTGGCGCTCCGGCGGTTCCAGGTTTACGCATCTTCTCGCCAGAACCCGCTTTAATACGTTCCTGCTTTGCGTGAATATTAGCGTATAAGCCCTTCTTCATTTCTTTGCCGCCGCTCGTTTGGTTGCATATGCAATTGCGACTGCTTGCTTAACCGGCTTGCCAGCTTTAACTTCAGTCTTAATGTTTTCTTTAAATGCTTTTGCGCTAGTAGACTTTTTGAGCATTATGCACCCATCCAAGATCCGGCCATTGCGTCGCGATTCATCGTAATAGTACGGGGCCGTTCGACGTACTCACGGTGCGCTACAGGATAAGCAAAGGTCACCGCCAGCGCGTCGGCTGCGTCAGGTGATGCCAACCCTCTAGACTTCATCTCTTTCTTGCCTTCCAGAAAGATCGTACCCGCCGAGTTGGGCTTTTTCATCGGCCCAACCAGATCATCCTTGAGCATCTTGTCTTGCGGGATGCTGGCGGTTTTTAACCACTCACGCATCGCGCCCCACATCTCAGCCCGTTTGTTGCCCCACATTACGGGGTTCTTGGCTTTCCAACCAAAGTTCACCCCTCGCACCTTATACCGTTGCTCGGTTAATCTGTCAAGTATACCGTAGCCCAAACCACCTTCGTCTATTACAGTTAGCGTCGGTTTGTATTCGTCAATCGCGTCAATGACACGACCGACAATTGACATCGTATCTTCGCCCTTGTACCGCTTGATTGCTACAATGTCTCGGCCCCGGCGAACTACAATCACAGTTGAGTCCAGACCACCCCTTGCCGGATCGACCCCTATTACTATAGGCGCGGTCTCGTCTTTGTACTTAGGCCGTTTGAATGCGTCCTCGACAATCATCGGCGAGATGAACTGATCCTCACCCGCACTTGGGAAGTCACCGTACACCTCTACGCGCGCCTGGATAGAATCCTCGCCGTACTCCGCGATGATCTGCTCGTAGACCTGCTTGTCGGTCCCCTCGACCGTGCGCGCATCTATCTGGCGCGTTTGCCAGAAGTCACGCTTACTATTAAACGTCTCAAAAAAATACCCGCTGTTGCGCCGTGGGTTGCTAAACGCAAACCAGTACCTGTCTAAGATGTTCTCTGTAAAGAAGCCAGCCCCCACCGCCCAGATCGCGTCGGCGATACCAGACGCCTCGTCAAAGATCAACATCATCCCGTCGTGGTTGTGTACACCCGCGTAGGCGTCTGGGTTCTCTTCGCTCCACAGCTTGCCCTCTGCTGCCCAGTAGCGCGTCCCTTTCTTTAAGTCGCGCTCGACCAGTTCGGTCAGCCACTGCGCCGGTACGATCTTAGTCGCGCTGATCTCCCACCAATGGCTGTTGATAATCATCGCTTGCCACTTGGTCAACTCACCCCAAGTGACCGACCTTAACTGCGCCTCGCTGTTCGCACTAACAATAACCGTCGAGCCAATCCGCGTGGACAGCATCCACAGGATCAGCCAACTAACTAACGCCGACTTACCAATACCCCGTCCGCTGGACACCGCCTCTCGCAGCGTGTCCATGTTGACTTTACCCTCATTGACTTTGATGTGCTTGGTAATGTCACGCAGTATCTCGCGCTGCCACTTGCGCGGGCCGCTGAACTTAGCTAACGGTGTGTTGGGCTGGCCCCAAGGAAACGCGAACAGTACAAACGCTTCAGGATCGTTCGCTATTGCGGGTGACCACAACCGCGTCATCAATGTCTGCTCTTCGGCTGATGTATAGATCGTTTTTTGCATTCTCTAGCACTCTGGTTTGCGCGGCTTCTAGCGCCTGTGTGATGCTGATCCGCTGATACACATCAACGCTGACTTCCTGCTTGGCCGTCCACTCGTGCCGGTGGCGCAGGATCTCTAACGCGGCCTTGGCGTCGCCACCTAACGCCGCGCTATTGAGAACCTGCGAGATTTCTCTTTCATTGTCAGCGCGGCCTTTTTGTTCTGCCATTTCCGCTAACGGATCTAGCTGACACAGTTGCCGATACTCAGCGGGCAGCATACCAGCCGCCAGCGCCAGCGAGTCACCCTTCAGACCTAACTTTGCCGCGTCATAGATGGACTGAAGACGCGCCTCTGTTGCCTGAACATTTCTGACAGTTAGTGGCAAAGATTTGAACATGGCTGAAGTGTAACAAAAAAAATTTAAAAAATGTTTGTGGGGGGTGCGTTTACGTAACTGGCCCGGCCGTCGGCCCTACCCGGCCCCCCTCGTGTACCCGGCCGTTTGCCGTGTCCACAATGGCCGGTGCGGCCCCATGCCATGCGCGGGCGGGCGGGCGGGCGGGCGGGCGGGCGGGTTGTACCCGCTTGTTTGCCATGGGTACAAAGTCGGTTTGCCGTGTACCCACGTGTACCCGCATGTGAGCGGGTTAAAAAACCGTTATAGAGTGGAGTGGCATGTACCCGCTTGTTTGCCGCTCACAATAATCGTTCTATTTTTTAGTGTGTGAGCGTGTACCCACATGTGAGCGGTTTTTGACCGGGTAAAAAATTCGCGCTGGGAAAATGCGCGCGGATTTCGTGGCCGTCGTCCGCCAAAATCCCCTATATATAAAATTCAACTTTTTTCAAAAGTAGACTAGTTAACATCCGGGTACAGCCCGCAAACCCGCGCCAATCCTAGCGAAAGTGTAGACACTCGCACGCCAAAAAACGCTCACAAAACGCTCACAAAGTGTCCACACTTACAAAGTGTGTGAAACTTGTTGACACTCCTGAACGATTCGAAATATCCTATCGTTACCGGGTCAGTTTCGATCCATATTTTAGAACGAGGTGAGATGATGGAATACGGCGAGATCACACACTCCTATCTGCGCGCGGGTAAGTTCGACAGCAAGGGCCGCGAGATTGGCTACGCGGTAGTGTTCCGCGACAATGGGTCAGACTTCCGATGCTACGTTCAGAACACACGGCGCGTAGGTGGCGAATGGGTCGAGTTCGGCGCGCCACAGCGCAGCCGTTCGTTCGACTCGCAAGCCGCCGCGACGACTTGGGGTTACGCTACCGCGCACGAACGGATCGCCAAACTTAACTAAAATTTCAGCTAATGCGCCCGACGCGGGCGCATTGGCGGGCGTTTTGTCCGATCACACTTCACTACACTACGGAGAACCTATGATCCACTTCGTCGCAAAATCGAGCAACACGAAAACCGGACCGATCCCGATCACGTACAGTGCGCGCGATACTTGCCCGCCGTCATGCGGGCAGAAAGAGTCTTGTTACGCTGACGCGGGATTTCACACCCGCCTAAATTGGGACAAGGTCCCATTGCGTGGCAAGGATGTCGCCACGGTCGCGGACAAAATCCGCGCATTGAAGCCCGCGACACTTTGGAGGTTCAACGTCGCGGGCGATCTTCCGGGCATTGGTGAGGATATTGACGGTCCCGCGTTCGCGCAGCTAATCGAAGCGAATCGCGGCCGTCGCGGGTTCACGTACACGCATAAACACTCGGACCGTGCGATTAAATTCGCGCGTTACGCAACCAAACGCGGGTTTACGGTCAATCTATCGGCCGATGACGCGGGCCATGCTGACAAGCTTGCGGAGACGGGTTTACCCGTCGCTGTCGTTGTCCCTTTGGGGACCCCGGAGCGTACCACCACCCCAGCGGGCCGCGCGATCGTCGTTTGTCCCGCTCAGACTCGCGACGACGTTACGTGCTACACGTGCGGACTATGCGCCCGCGCGAATCGTAAGGTAATCGTCGGATTCCTCGCGCACGGTACGCGCGCTAAAACGGCCGATGCAATCGCGCGTCGTGTCATTCCACTTGTTAAGGTTTAATTATGAAAATTCACCCAACATACTCGGCCGATCAATTTGCCCGCGACCTAGCAGAACCCTACGCTTGGCCGGGCGGATACCCGCGCTATTTCATATGCTCTGACGGTGCGGCCCTGTCCTACGCGGCCGCAAAAGAGCAAACTTGGCAAATCCGCCATTCCATCCGTACTAACGATCCGTCTAGCGGGTGGCGCGTCGTGGGTTGCGAGATCAATTGGGAAGATGCGGACCTGTATTGTGATCATACGGGCGCGCGCATTGAATCCGCATATGGGGATGACAAATGAAAATCGAAACCTACGCAACGGCCGCGTTGATCGGCTGGGTTATTGTGACCAGCGTTATCCTATGCGACGCAATCGTCGCGGCCCTATGTCGTTAACTCAGGAGATGAAAATGTTATTCAACGTATGGGCGGACGGTCAACACAGCAAGACTACGATAATTGCTGACAGTATTGACGAAGCACTCGACATTTTTTGCGCGCGCCATGGGTTTGTCGACCACGCGGATTATTGTCAATATAAGGGTTTGGAAGAATCAGACCTGAACATCGAATGTCGTTAGTTATTGCGGCCGTTTTGGCCGCGATCCTAGTGATCATCCTAGACTTATAAGAGCGGCCCGAAAGGGCCGTTTCTCATTGCCCCAACTGATAGTCGGGCTCGACCATCCGACGTAACGTCGACGCGCCCACGGCCGCTAAATCGGGCGCGCAGTACACGTGACGCTTAGACTCTAACCCGCGCGCGGCAACGCGGCCGCAATCGATCCAACCCGCCTCTTTGATCGCCTGTAGTAATGCTTGTTGATACAGTTTCAACCCGGCCGGGGCCGATCGCGCCAGATCGTCTAGCACGGCCTGTAATGGGGCCGCGATCACACCACGGGTAAACACACCCTTACGCGCGCGCATAAGCTCCAGAATGTAAGACTCGGCCCCCGATAGGCTGTTCTCGGTCATAGTTTGCTTGAATTCGGTCATAGGTGGAGCGGCCCCAGGATTGAACCGCGACACGTCGCGAGCGTGCAACCAGGCCGCCACGGCCGCGCGGCCACCCGTCCTAAGCCACTGCCAGATTGCGGCCCCGTCTGCATCGCTCATGCGCCCGACGTGCGACCATATGCAAAACCAGCGCCGATCTTGCGCGCTAATCGATATAGGCAACAGGTCATTCGAAAACGCCAGCACGAAACCCCGGTTTGCCATCATATAGGGGTGGAGTCCCTTTCGATTCACGGCCAGCACCTCGGGCGGGGCCGCAATGATGGGCTTCAACTTATTGGCTAGGACGCGCCTATCGGCCGCAAGCGCCTCTTTTAGCTCGTTGATCACTAGAATCTCAGACTCTAGTTGATAGCCCCATTGGGACGTCAGCGATTCATTGTCGACCAACCCCAGATTATGCTTATTGTCTCCGCAGACGGCCCAGATGAACGGGTCGTACATCGTATCCTTACCCGACCCCTCATCCGACGCGTGAAGGATCGCATGGTTGATCTTAACGCGCGGGTTCTGCACCTTATAAGCCATAACGTCCCATATATGGTCGAGTTCCGACTGTACCGGGACCAACTTGCGGCAATGGTCAATCCACGCCTGTATAGGCCCCGCTATAGGCGTCGGGCGCGCGTCGACCCAACGATTCGCATAGGGTAGATTGTCCCGCACGGCCAGAACCGACTCACCCGCAGCATAGGTCAAGCCCGCGAGGATATGCCCGCCCGCGGCCGTTCGGTTCTCGTCGAACCAAAGCGACGGGTTGATAATGCGCGCCTTGCCGCCGTTATTGTGCAGCGAGTGGCACATGATCCCGCGATAAGTCGCGTCGAACGCCCGCCGCGATATAAGCACACGATCCACTAGGTCGAAGTAGGCGTCATCCGACTGAACATAAGCGAAACGCTTAAACCAGTCGGCCCGCTCGACCCTCGCCCGTTCGCGCGCCTCAACCTGGGCGATCACGGCCTTAGCGTCATCTGTAAACATCTCCGTAGGCGTTAGCTTAGACAACGCCCCTCCCATGACCGACGCAAGCAACTCATCACGTAAGCCATAGGTCCGCTTAGGACCGCCCTCTTGCTCAACCCACGCTAGAAACCGCGCGGAGTCCCATTCGATGCAATGCGAGTGAAGACAACAATAGGCCCGCGAAGAGGGCATATAGCGGCCTTCTGGATTGCCGTCTGAGTGTTCCGCACTATTAGGGCAGATCACGCCCCACCAGCCCGCAGAGTTGCCTTTTTGTGTGACTTCCTTGCGTTCGACAAGCCACGCCAGCACATCATCCGACCCGTCATCCTTTAGGACGCCGGGACGGAATGTCGTAGTCTCAACGGGGCCGGAAACGACCGATAGAGCGCCGCAGATCTCTTCAAGACTAAACTCGCGCGACGGGTTGAACTCGACCAAACGCGCAGCGAAGCGGTTACGTCCGGGCTTTAGATTGATAGACCCCGGAATGCGTATATTGCGGACCGGGTTGATAGCGCCGGGGTCCGTATAGCCCGCCGCTGCTATCGCCTTGATCGCCGCGCTATAGACCGACTTGTGGGGTTGATCGTCTAGCCGGAATACGTAACACCACTGAAAGTTGTCCTTCGACGTTTCAATGATCCACGTAGGTCTGATCGTTGGCGTCTTAGACTTCGTACCGACGTCATCTAGAACCAAGCACCATACGTTCTCGCAGAACGCAGCACCAGCGGATACTCGCTGGCCGTCGAAGCGCGACTCGATGAAGCTGCCGATATTGACGTACCACGCACCCTCGCCGCGCGGTTTGCGAAACGCAGGATAAGCGTAACCACCCTCGCGCTCGACTTGTTTAGTGAATAGTACAACTTCACCCTCTGGCGCGAGGGCTATGATATGATCCACCAGTTCCATGTGCTCTTCTCCTGTGTTGAAGCCCGCCCTTCCCGGCGGGCTTTTTTTTGTACGGCTATTTGCCGTACCGAAACATTTGCTTAACTTCTGCCTTTAGGGGCAAACCTGCCGCCCACGGCGGTGACGTGCACATCACGCGGCGCAGTAGGTCGGGGTCTCCGTCCTCAAGGACGATCTCGTCGTGTACGTGGAGCACTACGTTATCTAGCTGACGTAGCGCGTGGCGCAGGACATCATTAGCGACTGCTTGGGTGATGTTCTCGCAAGCCAAGCCCTTCCATAGACGCGCGCGGGGCCATTCTTTAGCGTCAGCGGCGGGCTTCCAAGCGGCTTTACAGTATGAAATGCCATCGTCTTCCAATTTGGCGAACGGGTAGCATAAAACTCTGCCCGAAGGAAGAATGTACCAGAGATGCTGCCGGTCGAACAGATAAGTCACACGCCCTGCGCTGAACTCGGCATTAGGCGTGTGCATAGCCGACGTATAGGCCCGCTCAAGCTCTGACCAGAACCGCACGGCCCATTGGTTAGACCGCCGCCACGCGTCAACCATGCGCTTGGCGTCGGCTTCGGGTAAGTGAATGCCATAGGCCCGACCCATAGCCGCGAACGCGCCTACGCCTCCGGCGTAGCCGCACGATAGCTCTTGAACCTTGCCGATCTGACGCTGATCGTCGGTCACCTGATCAACCGAGCACCCGAACGTAGCGGCGGCGTTGATCTTGTAGATGTCTTGGTCGAACTGCTTGAGCTTCTCCTCGCCCATGCCAGACAGCCACGGGTTGACGCGCGCCTCGATAGCTGACCAGTCTGCGACTACGAAATTACCAACGAGCGCGGGTCTAAGCATACCCTTGAGCACATCTGTAACTCTTCGTCCGTGAAGAGGGACAATTGCTCGACCGCACACCATGTCGTCTCTAATGGCAGCGGGATCTTTGGCGGTCTTGCGGGTGAAATTGTGGACCTGTGCTCCGTAAGAAGAGGCTCGCCCCGTCGCAGATCCGCCAGCAAAAACAAATGCGCCTCGTACTCGGTCATCTTCGACATCTGCTAACTCCTGTAAACGCTTGAACTTCGCAATCGAGGACGCCCATAGATCGTCCGCACATTGCACAACTTCACGCACGTCTGGGTCTAGGTCATCACACGCTAATAGATTAGCGCGAACGGCCTTGTCGATGCTGTACTTCTCACCGACCCACATGAGCTTCTTCTGCTCGTCGGTCACCCGCGCCAGCACCCACTCGCGCATACGTGGCGAGCGCACAGCTAGACCGCCGGTGATCTCGGTTACGATACTTTGTATCTCAGCTAATTCGGCGTCAGCGTAGCGAATAGCGGCCTTGCATAGCGCAACGTCCACCTTCACGCCTCGGTCGTTGATGCGCTCGTTGACGTGGTAGTCGAGCAGTTCCTCATCCGATAGCTGACGCAGGGCGAGGCTTACGGCGCGCATAGCGCGCACGTCCTGTTCGCAATACTCAATCAGTTCGGGGATTAGTTTGTCGTTATACGGCGGCACGCAGCACTGCCGCACAAGGTAATCGCCCCGGCGGTCCTTCTTCATATCCGCGCCCGCGAAGCGGCCAACGTCCTCAAGCGACCCCGGCGCGCAGTTGGCGCGGGCTTGTGTTGCGGTGCAATAAAACTGCTCAAGATCGAAGTTGATCTGAAGCACGTACCAGAAGATCAGACGCTCAAACGCGGCGTTGTGCGCTCTTATCTGACCTTTATGATTTAACACATCAGACGGAAATGTTAAATCTGGCGTCCAAGTTTTAACAGGTCCATCGTCAAAAGCGTAGGACATACAGATGACATCCGTCCTTAAGTCCTGCGCGTAATTGTAGACCCCGGCGACCCGAAGGTCGCAGGGGCTACGGGTTTCCATGTCAACCCAAAGGATCACTTAC
>Ga0164294_10005499_pt1 | contig 10880 bp, 10 predicted proteins | sample GEODES005metaG_FD_111479 | JGI IMG/M metagenome (GOLD analysis project Ga0164294, IMG submission 111479) | Oligotrophic lake water microbial communities from Sparkling Lake, Wisconsin, USA - GEODES005 metaG | ecosystem: Environmental > Aquatic > Freshwater > Lake | place: USA: Sparkling Lake...
GCCTTGCCACGATATCACGACCAGATCCGGAAAACCTTGCTCGGCCGCGGCGGGGAAGTTGCCTCAAAAGGTATACAGCACGTCGGCGAGCAGGTCGGTCATGGGCTTCAACGACGGTCGCAGTCACCGGCGCAGCGCTGGGGTATTTCGTGCGCGCGTAGTTCAGTCTGGATCTGTAGGGGACCACCCTGACGGCGTGGGTGTCGGCGGTGGTGACGGTCGGCGCGCAGTTTCAGAATGGTAGGGCCAGCACGCTGGACCTGGCCTCAGGGACGCTGGGGATGCGGCTGGAGAAGGCGTAGGCCCTAACAAACGTGACGATCAACGGGCGGATGCCCGCAACCTTGCGACCGAGACGCTGTTGTTGGCGGCGGTAAAGCGTCGGGTTGAGGTCTCGTAACCGAATCCTATGGCTGATCAAGGCGTTGCGCCATGTCCGCTAAACTTGGTGAATAATCCGAGCTAGGCCGACGCGATACGCGGCGCGGCGAGTGCCGCGCCGGAGGCCAGAAAAGTACGTCGATGCATCAAGACTTCCCCATATTCCAGAATACAGTGGCCGGCGCGCGGAACACGCCGGTGACGTTGCGCCGCCAAGCGCTCGGCTGCCAATAGAAGCCCAGCGGCACGTAGTGCATGAATTCCATCGCACGCCGGTTCAGCGCCTGCGCGATGGTGAGCCGCTCCGATGCGTCGCCGCTCGCCACCCAGGCGCCGCGCAACCGCTCGATCTCGGGATCATCCGGCCAGCCGAACCAGGCATTGGAGCCGTTCGCACGCAGGAACAGATGGAACACGGGAAGTGCGAGCGACTGCCCCGAGGAGGTAGTGTGGATAATGCTCCATCCGCCCCGCTCCACCGGCTCGCGCGAGGCGCGGCGCTGCACGAGCGAGCCCCAGTCGGTGGAGATCAGGTCCACATTCATGCCCATGCGTTGCATGATATCGGCGGTGACCAGCGACAGCGCGTTGATCTGCGGATAGTCCGATGGCGAGATCAGCACTACCCTCTCGCCATTATAGCCCGAGGCGCGAAGCGCCTCGCGCGCACGGTCGATGTTGCGGGTCTTCAGCACCTCGCTGCCGGTCTCGTTCGCCAGCGGCGTGCCGCAGGTGAACACCCCCTCGCACGCGCCCCAGCCGTTGGGCTCATTGCCGGCAACTGCGCGCATGTAGTCGCGCTGATCGACCGCCATCGCCACCGCCCGGCGCACCGCCGCATTGTCGAACGGCGGATGGAGCGTGTTGAACCGCGCAATGCCATAGGTGCCATCGAGCAGGCGCTGCTCCACCACCAACTCGCGGCTGCGCCGCATCAGCGGCAGCAGGTCGTGCAGCGGGTATTCCCAGTAATCCTGCTCGCCCTGGGTCATGGCGTTCGCACTCGTTGCCGGGTCTGAGATGATTGTCCACTCGACCCGGTCGATCCGCGGCACGCGTCCACCGGCGAGACCATCGACTGCCTCCGCGCGCGCCACATAACGCTCATTCTTTGCCCAGACGGCGCGCTGCCCGGGGTTCCATTCGCCGGGGACGAATTTGAACGGGCCGGAGCCCACCGTTTCACGTATCTGCGTGAAGGCATCCGTCGCGGCGATGCGCTCGGGCATGACGAAGCATGGAAACTGAGTCTGGCCGAGCGCTTCGAACAGCAGCGCCACCGGCCGGTGCAGGCGGAAACGGAAGCGCCGGTCATCCATCGCCTCAACATCTGCGACCGAGGGCCACAGCACCTGCATGAACGGGTCACGCCGCGCCCAGCGCTTGATCGAGGCGACCGCATCCTTGGCCAGCACCCGCTCGCCATCATGGAAGGCGAGGCCAACGCGCAGCGTAAAGGTGACGGTCAGCCGGTCATCCGATACCAGCCAGCCCTCTACCATCTGCGGCCGGATCACGCCGGCCGCGTCCTGCGCGCAGAGCTGGTCGTAGATCATGAAGGCGTGGTTGCGCGTCACCACCGCCGTGGTCCAGACCGGATCCACGGAGGTCAGGTTCGCCTGCGGGATCACCCGGATGGTGCGCGCCGCGGCGCCCTGGGAGAAGGCAGGCAACGGCAGCACCGCCGCGGCGGCGCCTGCGAAAATGGTCCTGCGCTGCATCATGTCCTCCGCAAATTCCAGAACAGCGCCATGCCCTTGACCCGTCCGGACAGGTTGCGCCGCAGCGCCGTCATCGACTTGTACGCACCCAGCGGGACGTAGGGGAGTTCATCCATCGCGATGGTCTGCATATCCCGCGCGATGCGCTTCTGCCCATCGAGGTCGGGGGCGACGAACCAGGCGTCGCGCAGTTCCTCCAGGCGTGGGATGGAGGGCCAGCCTACCCAGGCACCCGCACCATTCCCGCGCAGCGGGAAGTGCGCGGAGGGATCGAGGAAGTCGAAGCTCGAGAAGGAAGTGAACAGCATCGACCAGCCACCGCGCTCTACCGGCTCGCGCGAGGCGCGGCGCGTCACCACCGTGCCCCAATCGGCGAAGACGGTGTCGGCGTTGAAGCCCAGCCGGCGCACCAGGTCCGCGCCCACCTGGCTCATCGCCGAGGGTGCGAGGATGTCGGTCGGCGCGATCAGGCGCATCTGCTGGGTCGTGTAGCCTGCCTCCCGCATCAGGGCACGCGCCCGCTCCACGCTGCGCGCGCCGAGCAGCGGCGCGAGGCCTGCGTCATTGGCCAGCGGGGTCCCCGGCGTGAACATGCCCACCTTGTCGTCATAGATCGCGGGGTCAGGACCCACGATCGCGGTCATGAAATCAGTCTGGCTGATCGCCGGCAGGATAGCCTGGCGCATGCGCTTGTCGTTGAACGGCGCGTGCAGATGGTTGAAGCGCAGAATGCCGGTCAGCGGCAGCGGGTCGATCTCCTCGATCACGATGCCGCGGTTGCGCCGGAGCAGGGTTTGATATTCCGGATTCGGCTGCTCGTACCAATCGATCTCTCCGGTCTGCAGCGCGGCCGCCGCCGTCGCGGCGTCGGTCACGATATGCCACTCTACACGGTCGAAATGCGGCACCTTCGGCCCCGCGGTCAGGGTCGGCTCGCCGCCAGGCGTGGGCACATAGGCCGCATTCTTCTCATAGACCACGATGGAGCCGGAGTTGAACTCATCCGCCTTGAAACGGAAGGGGCCGGACCCGACGGCCTCGCGGATCTGGGTGAAGGGATCTGTGCGCGCCATCCGCTCGGGCATGATGAAGGGCGGTGAATTGCTGACCTGCGCCAATGCGTTGACCAGCAGCGGAAAGGCCTGCTTCAGCCTGAAGCGGATGCGCCGGTCATCGACCACCTCCACCGCGTCGGTGAAGGTCTCAAGCTTCTGCCCGATCGGGCTGCGCTTCATCCATCGCGTGATGGAAGCGACGCAATCGGCCGCACGCACCGGCTCGCCATCATGGAAGCGCAGGTTCGGGCGCAGCTTGATGGTCACGCGCTTGCCATCCTCCTCGACCACATGGCCCTCTGCCATCTGCGGCGTGGCGCGGAAATCCGCGGTCATGCCGTAGAGCGTGTCGTAGATCATGTACCCGTGGTTGCGGGTGATGTTCGCCGTGGTCCAGACCGGGTCTAGGCTGGCGAGATTTGCCTGAGGCACCATCTTCAGCACGCGGTCGGGCGCGGGCTGGGCGATGGCAAAACTCGGCAAGGCGGTAGCTTTGCCTGCAAGCAGAACATCACGACGCTTCACACCAAACCCTCTCCCGACAAAGCGCCGGGGAAAGGAATTTCCCCTGCGCTTATTGGTTTATTGTGGCCACTTAAGAGGCTGTTGCGCAATGGGGGCATGGGACGGTTTCGGGCGTCACCCGCGCATCGGACGGCGTGAGGCAGCCCTTCCTCCGGCATTTCAGGCCTTATCGGACTACTTTCCGGCCCTCTGGCTGCCTGCCGCCCAGCGCCGGACAGAGGCCCGGTGCAGCTTCCGCAGATTGTGCGCGGCGGCATGCAGATGCCACTCGCCCTGGCACGCGCCGAGGCCACGCATGGAGAACTGCCCAGCGCCCTGGCGATCCTTCATCTGGCCAAACACCGGCTCCACCGACGCGCCTCGCTTGGCATAGATGGCCCGGCCCCGCTTCGTCCGCAGCTTGCGCTTCATGCGCTGACGCGCCGAGATCCCCTTGTGCGATTCGGTGACGCCCAGGTCAGCGAGCAGCAGGGCGGTGGCTTTGGCTTTCATGGACGGGCCGCGGTCGGCGTGCAGGGTGAGTTGGCCAGGTGGTATGGTGTGCTGGTCGACGGCATTTTCGAATAGCGGCTTGAAAGTACGGCACTCTCGGTGTCGGCGTCGCACCAGCCGACGACCCTTCGGCTGACGATGTCGATGATGACGTAGAGATAGAAGTAGGTCCATTTTCTGGGCCCCATCAGCTTGGTGATGTCCCAGGACCAGACCTGGTTCGGGCCTTCGGCGAGGAGTTCTGGCTTCGCATAGACGGGGTGGCGAAGTTGCTGGCGGCGTTCTCTGACCTCATTATTTTCCGGCAAAATCCGATACATGGTGCGTATCGAACAGTGGTGGGCACCTTCATCGAGCAGGCTGGCATAGACCTCAGCCGGCGCTTGGTCCACGAACCTGTCCTGCCGCAGCAGGTCGAGGACGCACCTGCGTTCCTCTGCCACCAAGGCCCGGGCGGGTCTGGGCCTGGGGCAAACGCCCTTGCGGACAGGATCACTGCGCCCCTAGCCTCTTCCCACAAAGAAGGAGAGCGAGGATGACGACCGAGCGCAGAGACATGGGGCGCCGTACATTGGGGCAAGGCATCGCCGCTGTCGGCGGCTTGGCCCTGACTGCGGCGCAGGCTCAGGCGCAGCGCGCCTCCGACACACTGCGCATCGTCTTTCGCGATGCCGTGCCGAATATCGACCCCTATTTCAACAGCCAGCGCACCGGCCTGATCCTGGGCCATCAGGCTTGGGATGGCCTGGTGCATCGCGATCCGGAAACCTTCCGCATCGTGCCCGCACTGGCCACCGATTGGCGCTGGCTTGATACCAAGACGATCGATTTCACACTGCGACCCGGCGTCAAGTTCCATGATGGCAGCGACTTCACGGCCGATGACGTGGTCTACACCATCAACACCGTTTCCAGCCCCGATGCGCGGGTTTCAACGCCCAGCAATTATTCCTGGATTGATCGGGTGGAGAAGACCGGGAACCTCTCCGTTCGCCTGCACATGAAGGTGCCGACGCCCGCGGCGCTGGAGTATTTCGCCCTCGTGACGCCGATCTGGCCCAAGGCCTATCGCGAGCGTGTGGGCGCGGATGGCTATTCCCGCGCGCCGATCGGCACGGGGCCCTATCGCATCACTCGCGTGGACAGTGCCAGCGTCGTCGAATACGAGCGCTTCGATGGCTATTACCAGGGCGGCCCCAAGGGCCGGCCCGCGATCCGGCGCATCGTCGCGCGCTTCGTCACGGATGCCGCGACGGAGCTGACGGAACTCCTCTCGCAGCGCGTGGACTGGATCTGGAACATGAATCCGGACCAGATCGCCAACGTGAATCGCCTGCCCATGCTGCAATCCCTGCAGCAGGAATCCATGCGAGTGGGCTATCTCTCGCTTGACGCCGCCGGGCGCAGCGGGCCGAACCCGATGACGAATCTGAAGGTGCGCCAGGCCGTCTGGCACGCCATTGATCGCAAGGCGATGGCCGAGCGCTTGGTCACCGGTGGCTCCCGCGTGCCGCCCGCGCCCTGCTATCCTTCGCAATTCGGCTGCGATGCGACGGCCGCGGTGGAGTACGACTACAACCCCGCCAAGGCGCGCCAGCTTCTGGCAGAGGCCGGCTTCCCCAATGGCTTCGACATCGAGCTGACCAGCTATGTGCAGCCGCGCCATTGGTCCGAGGCGGTGCAGAACTACCTCAATGCGGTGGGCATTCGCGCGCGGATCAACCTCCTGCAGGTGGCGGCGCAGATTCAGCGCTCGCAGCGCGGTGAACTCGCGATGGCGATGGGCAGCTGGGGCAGCTATTCCATCAACGACGTCTCAGCCTTCATGCCGCAGTGGTTCGGCGGCGGCAATGAGGATTACTCGCGTGATGCGGAGGTGCAGCGGCTGCTGGCTGAGGGCGGTTCCTCGGCGGATGAGGCGGTGCGCAAGCGCGCCTATTCGGCTGTGATCCGGCGCGTGACGGAGCAAGCCTATTTCCTGCCGCTGCACACCTATGTGAACACCTACGCCTTCTCGCGCCAGCTCGAATTCAAGGCCTTCCCGGACGAGTTGCCGCGCTTCTACCTGGCGAAGTGGAAGTAGCCAGGGCGCCGGCCGCCTCGTGCGGCCGGCCTTTCACGCGGCGGCCTCGGCCAGATGGCACTCGACCAAACCGGCCGCCGTCAGTGTGGTCTTTGGCGCCTCCAGCGGGCAGCGCGCGAAGGCCTCCGGGCAGTGCGGATGAAGGCGGCAGCCTGAGAGGATATTGGCCGGATCGGGCATGATGTCACCCATGCCACATCGGGCACGCCCGACCCGGGCTCGGGCGTCAGCACGCTGGCGAGCAATGCGCGCGGATAGGGGTAGCGTGGCTCGCGAAACAGCGCCTCGCTCTCATTCCGCTCGATGATGCGGCCGAGGTAGATCGGCCTGGCCGCGGCGGCAGTAGAGGTCCTCGTACAACGTGCGTGCCGTGCCGCCGGTGAGGTTGGTAACCACGAAGCGCGTATCGGTGCCCTGGGCGCTGGCCTCGACGCGGGCGATGATGCGCTCAACCCGGCTCCAGCTTGCGGCGCCGTCGTGGAATTCCTTGTGGCGGCGCAGCTTGTCCGCAGCACAACCCACGGCCTGGCGGGCGGCGCCACCTGGTTGAGCAGCCAGCGCGTCGCCGCCCGTGACGTGCTCCACATCTACCGCAAGCGCCGCCCCGGCCAACTGCGCGACGTCTCCTGGCTCGCGCCGGTGCTGACGCGGCTGTGCGATCTCGGCGATTACGAGGCGCCCTGCTGATGAAGGCCAAGATCGAGGCATGTCTGGCCACAGTGGTCACCGAGGAGGGTGACGAGGCGCTGGCCGGCACTGCCGCCAGTCTGTTACGCGATGCCCAGGGCCGCGCCGTGGAAGCCTTCGAGCCGGGGATGATCATGTACCGCCGCGGTGCCGGTTCGGTGGATGTGGTGAACCCTTCTGGCGGCGGCAGCCACGCGGCCTTTGCCCACCGCACGCTGGAGGCGGCCGCGGTTGGCGCTGGGCTGACCGATGACCAGGTCTCTGGCGACCTGACCCAAGCCAACTATTCCAGCCTGCGTGCCGGCAAGATCGAGTTCCGCCGGCTCTGCGAGCAGGTGCAGTACGGCATGCTGATCCCAATGCTGGTGCGTCCCATCGCCGAGCGCTTCCACGCCCAGGGCGCGTTGCTGGGTTTGTGGGGCGCCGAGATGCCGGACGGCGTCAGCCATGTGCCGCCAGCGCAAAAGGCCCGCCCACCCGTCGCGGTGAAGACAACGCAGCGAAGGCCTCGTGAATCCTCGGTCAGCGCGGTCCAGAGCGCCAGCAAATCGCGGCCCATCCTGGTATTCAGCGCATTGGCCACTTCGGGGCGGTTCAGCCGCACGATGAGCACATGCGGCGCGGCTTCCTCCAGCGCGAGGGTTTCGAATTCCAGCATGGCGGCTCCCCCAAAAGCAGGGCGCCATTTGGCAGCGTGGAAAGGGCCTTGCGCAAGGCTGCTGCCCGCCGCTAATTCTGAGGCAACCGGGAGTGAAACACATGGTCCAGCGTCGCGCCGCCTTGGCGGCCCCCTTCATCATCGCTGCCGCCTCGGCCGCCGCCCAGCCAGCCTGGCCCAACCGTTCCGTGCGCGTGGTGGTGCCCTGGCCGCCTGGGCAGGCGACGGACCTGGCCGCGCGCATCACGGCGCAGCGGCTTTCGGAGACGCTCGGCCAGCCCTTCGTGGCGGAGAACCGCGCGGGGGCGGGCGGCATGATTGGCACGGATCAGGTGGCAAAGGCCGCGGCCGATGGCTACACGCTGCTGGCGGCCTCCACCGGCCCGCTCGTGACCTCGCCGCTGGTGCAGCGCACCTCCTACAACGTTGAGCGTGACTTCGCCGATGTGGCCATCACCGGCATGTCGCCCTATCTGCTGGTGGTGCCGCCCGACTTCCCGGCCCGCACGGCCGAGGAGTTCCTGGCCCTGCTGCGAGCGCGGCCCGGGCATTACAGCTTCTCCTCATCCGGCACCGGCGCCACCGCGCATGTCGTGGCCGCCTGGTTCCATGCCCTCGCGAATGTGGATGTGGTGCACGTGCCCTTCGCCGGCAGCGGCCCCGCGCTGACCGCCGTGGTGGGTGGGCACGTGAATTACTCGGTCGAGACCCTGGCCGCGACAGGCCCGCTGATCCGCAATGGCAGCCTCCGGGCACTCGGCATTTCCTTCAAGAACGGCTCCACGCTGGTGCCCGATGTGCCGCCGCTGGCGCGCCTGCCGGGCATGCAGGATTACGACGCCGGCGCCTGGATCGGCCTGATGGCCCCGGCCGGCACGCCGCGCCCCATCATTGACCGGATCGACGCCGAGATCGGCCGCGCCATGCAGGCGGGCGACATGCGGGAGCGCCTGATCACCGCCGGGCTGGAGCCGGTCTATTACGGCCCGGATGGCATGCGTGACTACATTGCCAATCAGCGCCGCGGCTTTGCCAGCGCGATCCGCGCCGCCAATATCCGTATCGACAGCTGAGATGTTCAACCGCCGTAGCCTGCTCGGCACGCCCTTTATCCTGGCAGCCACGGGCGCTTCCGCCCAGGGGGCCTATCCCAACCGCCCGGTGCGCGTGATCATCCCCTGGCCGCCCGGCCAGGCGACGGATCTGGCCGCCCGCGTCATGGCGCAACGCCTGACCGAAACTCTGGGCCAGCCTTTCGTGGCCGAGAACCGCGCCGGCGCGGGCGGGATGATCGGCACCGACCAGGTCGCGAAGGCCGCGCCCGATGGCTACACGCTTCTCGCGGCCTCCACCGGGCCCATAGTCACATCGCCACTCGTGCAGCGCACGCCCTTCAATGCCGAGCGCGACTTCGCGCCCATCGCCATCACCGGCATCGCGCCGCTGATCCTCGTCGTGCCGCCTAATTTCCCGGCGCAGAGTGCCGCCGAGTTCATTGCGCTGCTCAAGGCCAATCCGGGGCGCTACACCTTCTCCTCCTCCGGCACGGGGGCCACGGCGCATATCATCGCTTGCTGGTTCCATGCGCTGGCGGGTGTCGATGTGGTGCATGTGCCCTTTGCCGGCAGCGCGCCGGCACTCACCGCCGTGATGGGCGGGCATGTGAATTACTCCATCGAGACGGTGGCCGCCGCCGGGGCGGCCGTGCGCAACGGGCAGCTCCGCGCGCTCGGCATTTCCTTCAAGAATGGCTCGACACTCGCGCCCGGCATTCCCCCATTGGCGGCCTTGCCTGGCCTCGGCGCCTTTGATGGTGGCGCCTGGATCGGCCTGATGGCCCCTGCCAATACACCCGCCGCTATCATTGCGCGGATTGACGCCGAGGTTGGCCGGGCCATGCAGCTTCCCGAAATCAGGGAGCGCGTGGCCGCCTCCGGACTGGAGCCCGACTACCGGGGCGCCAGCGCCATGGCGACTTACATCGACACGCAGCGCGCCGCCTTCGCCGAGGCGATCCGCGTGGCCAATATCCGCATCGAGGGCTGACACCGCCATGCTGCTGCGCCGCCAATTCGGCCTTGCTCTCACGGGCCTGCTGCTGGCGCCACGGCTGGCCAGTGCCAGCACGACGTTCCGGGTGATGACCTCGGGCGCCTTCACTGCGCCCTTCGAAATCCTTGGCGCCCGCTTCACGGCCGAGACCGGGCATCGCATCGAGACCATCCGCGGCCCCTCCATGGGGAACGCGCCCGATGCGATCCCGCAGCGCCTGGCACGCGGCGAGGCGACCGATGCCGTCATCCTCGCGCGGGGCTCGCTGGATGGGCTGGTCCGCGCGGGCCTGGTGCGCGCCGGCAGCGAGCGGGATCTGGTGCATTCCGCCATCGCCATGGCCGTGCGCACGGGCACGCCGCATCCTCGCATGGGCACGGTCGAGGAATTCCGTCAGACGCTGCTGAATGCCGCCAGCATCGGCTATTCCGCCAGCGCCAGCGGCGTCTATCTTTCCACCGAACTCTTTGCCCGCCTCGGCATCGCCGAGCAGATGGCTGGCCGGACGCGCCAATTCACCCGCTGGGTTGGGCGGGAAGTAGCCAATGGCGTGGTGGAACTCGGCTTCCAGCAGGTGAGCGAATTGCTGCCCATCCCGGGCATCGAGATCGTGGGGCTCCTGCCCGCGCCCATCCAGCGGGTTACGACCTTTTCGGCTGGCATCGGCGCGCGGGCAGAACAGCCGGAGGCGGCACTGGCGCTGATCCGCTTCCTCGCCTCGCCCGCTTCGCACGCCGTGATACGCGCCGCCGGGCTAGACCCGGCCTGACGCCTAACGCCTGACGACAATAACAACCAACGGGAGACGCCATCATGAGTCGCCGCCGCCTTTTGGCCAGCGCCCTGGCCACGCCCGCACTCATGCCCGGCCTGGCCCAGGCCCAGGCCTTCCCCAACCGGCCCATCACCATGCAGATCAGCTTCCCGGCGGGCGGCGCCACCGATGTACAGATGCGCAGCTTCGCCGAGGCCGCGACGCGCGCCATGGGCCAGCAGGTGTACAAAACAGCGTGCAAATCTTTCCAGATTCCCTGGGTAAACAGCGTCCAAAAGTTTCCACCCAGGGTCATGCGATCATCCGGCCTTTGGGCCGGAGGATCTGGGGTGTTGGTCATGGATACGATTGCCAAAGTTCGATTTCGCCGTTCGGTGGGCAAGGAGAGCATCAGTTCGATCGCACGGAAGCTGAACCTCTCCCGGCCCACGGTTCGCAAGCATTGCCGGAC
>Ga0164294_10005500_pt1 | contig 10879 bp, 8 predicted proteins | sample GEODES005metaG_FD_111479 | JGI IMG/M metagenome (GOLD analysis project Ga0164294, IMG submission 111479) | Oligotrophic lake water microbial communities from Sparkling Lake, Wisconsin, USA - GEODES005 metaG | ecosystem: Environmental > Aquatic > Freshwater > Lake | place: USA: Sparkling Lake...
ATGCTAAAGCAGTTTGTAAGGCATTTGATGGAGAACTTGCAAATTATAATCAGGTAAATGATGCAAATAAAAAAGGAGCAAGTTGGTGTAGTTATGGATGGACAAAAGACCAACTGGGGCTTTATCCTACAAGTCAAAGTGATTGGACAAAATTACAAGAAAAAGAAGGTCATAAATACGACTGTGGATTGCCAGGCATAAATGGAGGTTATGTTCCAAATCCTCATACAAAATTAGGTGCTAATTGTTATGGAGTAAAACCAAAACAAAGTGAATTAGAAAAAGAATATTTAAATAAGGATTTATATCCAAAAACACTTAAAGAACAATTATTTGAGCAACGTGTAAAATATTGGAAAGATAGAATAAGTAATATACTAATAAGTCCATTTAACAATAGTAGTTGGTTTAAAGTTGAATAAATAATCTATAATCTATAATCTATAATCTATAATCTATAATAACTCTTTATTTTCTGCGCGTTAATTTTTTATTGCTCACACGTCTTCTTTTTGTTTGTTTTCTCTCAATATTATCAATTATTTTATAAAATTTTGTAAAGGTTTTATCACATATTACATTTTTATCAGTTATACTATCTAAATTAAAATTAGAGTCATTGTATTTATTTGCTCTTTTTGAGCAATTATTTGGATCTTCAAAATTAAAACCAGGTAATAATGCCAAATTAGTAAGTTGTTTATTTTTTTTATCTAAATCATCTAAAAATTTCAACATATTATAATCTTATATATATATTTATTAAAGATTTTAATAGTAATATTTTTAATCACTACATAAATATTTATGTATTATTGCTCATTTTAGTGTAAACACGTCTAATATTTGTAGAAATATTATGTGTCCTCTTTGATTTAATAAATTCTATAAGCTCTTCTTTTATTGAATTAGAATCATAATTTTCAAAAAATTCTTCAAAACATTGCTCCAAAAATTTAATACTTAAAGGGTTAGTTATTTTTTGTTGTATAAAACTTAGTTTTCCGTCACTAATATTTATATTTGGATACTTAGCATTTTTTAAATCATAATAACTAATAATGTCTTTTGTTAATTCATTTTTTTCATCTCTCAAATTTGATATTTGACTATTTAATTTTTTATGCTGGTTGTCCAAGACCACCCATTTTTTTATGCTTTCTTCAATATTCATAATTATTTTAACTTAGTTATTTGTATTTAATTTGATTTGATTTATTATAATTTTTATTGCAAAAATTATAATATAGTTAAAATAGTTAATATAGGTTATAATTTAGCGTCTGCTTCTAGATCTCGATCCTCTTCTTGATCTTCTCGATCTTCTTCTTCTTGTTGGACCATTGTAGCCATATCTTCTTTTTGATAACTGAGTGGCACCAAGTAAACCAGCAGCAACTGCTACATCCATTAAATAACCACCTTTTCCTTTTCTTCCTTTTCTGCTACGCGAACCTCTTTTTCTTCTGCGACCACCATTTTGTGGTGATGATCTGGACATGGTCTCGGACATGGGATTGGGAGTGGATTCATGGGACTTTTGTTGTGTTGGTAGGCCTTCAAACATTTTTATATATAATATAAAGAAAAAATATTTTTATAATAGTTAATTACTGCTAAAGTAATTATTAATTAAAAATGCAATTATTTAGAATATGTTTGCTTTTTTAATTTATTGTTATATTGAATTAATAAAATTAAAACTCCTAAATGTAAAATAAAACTAGTAAATATGAAAAATAAAAAAAAACATAAATAAATATGTATTTCTCTCAAAAAATATTCTAAAATAGGGTTTAATATATTTTGCAATTCTTTTTTTGTTTCTTCTGCTTTAAGAAAATTAATACAATAATCAGCCAATGTATTTTTAGATACCATAATTAATAGTTATTTATTTTAATATTTTATATTAAAATATGCGTGGAAATATAAATTCATTTTTCTAACGCTTAATATAAATTAATACATGGATTCACTAATTTATGATATTACAGAAAACTTTAAGTTTAATAATTTAAAAGTAGAAAATCCTTCTTTAATAAATGCTAATAATTATTTTAGCAAAATAATTAACAATAATAATAAAAATTTTTATATTAAACTTCCTAAATGTAAAACAAAGCACGGAATTGTTAATTCAAACAATAAATGCTTTTGCGAATTAGAATTTAATAGTAATGAAAAATTAGTTGCCGAATTTTTTGAAAATTTAGAAAAATTTTGTATAGAAGAAATATGTAAAAACAAAGCATTATGGTTTTATGATTCAGATAATATAACAAACGAAGATATTGAAGAATATATAACACCAATAATGAGGTCATATAAAGGAGGAAAAAAATTTTTAATTAAAACAAATATAAAACAGGACAAAATTATAGTATACGACGAAAATGAAAAAAAAATAAATTTACTTGATTATGATGTTAATAATGAGTTAATACCATTACTAAATATAAATGGTATAAGATTTTCAAAATCTACTTTTATTATTGACATTGTTTTAGTGCAATTTATGGTTTTATATCCTTGCGATAGTTTTGAAAATCAAATACTAATTAAATTAAACAAACAAGAAACAAATTTAGCCAAAGAACTCAAAGAAACCCAAGAAGTCAAAGAAGTCAAAGAAGTCGAAGAAACCCAAGAAACAAATTTAGAAAAATATAATTCAAAAACCGACAATTTAGATTATTTAGAGCCGTTTGAAAATTCAATAATAAATACTTCAAATCAAATTGAAGATTGTACTATAGAAAATGAGATTCAAGAATGCAATAATAATAATAATGAAAAAAATTCTTTTAAATATTTAACTAATAGTTTAGAAACAATTGAGTGTAATAATGATGGTTCTATTGAATTAAATAATTTAGATAATATTGCTGAAAATACAGAACCCATAGAATTAAAAACACACGAAGCAATATATTTAGAAATATATAAAAAAGCCAAGCAAAAAGCAAAAGAAATAAGAAAAAATGCGATTGAAGCTTTTTTAGAAGCCAAAAATATTAAAATGAAATATAATTTAAATACTATACTTGATGATTCGTCGAGCGATGAAGAAAATGAATTATTGAATCTTGATTAAAAACTATGTATATGTGCTATGATTTATAATAGACTATATTTTAGGAATTATTATTTTATTATAACTTAGTTTTATTATACTTAGTTTTTCTCTCATAATATTTTTTAATAAACTAAAAAAAATATTAATAAGTTTATTAATATTTTTAATGTAAATGTTAATTTTTAATGTAAATGTTAATATTTAATTAATTAAATATTATTGAAAATTTTTTATTGTTTATTTTATATAAAATGACAGTTATGAAAAAGTTTACAAAAGGACTTAAACCCGAATACATTTTAGGAATTATTACTTTAGTGGTTGTTGGTTTTGCTCTATTTAAATATTCCGAAGAAAAAAATATATATCAATCACCAATGACACCAGGACCAGCAAATTTAGGATTTTCAGATGTTATTCAAAATCAAGTCTCAAATTCATCATTTAATGGAGAAACTGTTGCAAATAGCATGAATAATGTAGATACTATTTCGTCTAATAATAATTTAGTATTAAATAAACCATCATCTAATCCATCTGATTTATTACCAAACGACATGAATAATTCATGGGCAAATTTAAATCCTGTTGGAAATGCTGATTTAAGAAATATAAATTTATTAAATCCTACACAATTAACTGGAATTAATACACAAGGTTCAAGTTTAAGAAACCCTAATTTACAATTAAGATCAGAACCTCCAAATCCAAGAACAAATACTAACTGCCCATGGAATATTTCTACTATTGAAGGAGACCAATTTAGAAAAACATTAGAAATTGGCTCGTAAATAATAATGACTCGTAAAAATTCGCATATTTATTAAATTTCGTAAATTTTATTATAAAATTTAATATTAATGGGCAGTCTAATTAATAATAATATTTTTAACATTGTTATAGTAATATTTATTATAATAGTTGCTTCAAAATTATATTTTGATAGCGATAGTTTTAATTTAAGATGTATTATATCAGATGTAAATGGTAATAAATATTGTGTGCGTGATAGAAATAAATTGGAATTAGCTGCAGATAGATTAGCACATGTAAATAATAATTTAAATAAATTAGTAAATCATTTGTCCAAAAAATATCCTACAAAAGAGAATGTTCAACGCCTAGTAAATGGTTATAATCCAAAGAAAATATATGAAACTTTACCAACCAGTGAATTTACTGCTTATAGTGAAAATAAGGGTGAAAAACTAGCTTTTTGTTTAGATACTGAAAAAAATAGCAAAGGGCGTTTAATTGATATGAATACATTGATGTATGTTGCTTTGCATGAAGTTAGTCATATTGCTACTAAGTCAATTGGTCATAATGATGAATTTTGGAATAATTTCAAATTTATGATTACAGAAGCAAAAGAAATAAATATATATAATCCTGTTGATTATAAAAAAGAACCAGCACGTTATTGTGGTATGAATATAAGCGATAATCCATATTATGATGTTAAATAATTATTAAAAAAAGAATTATAAAAATTTATAAACAATATCATAAATATTATAATTAATGCTTGTGTCTTTAATTTTTACTATATTTTTACTATAAAAATATAAATTATATATTTTGGTATAGTCTTCCAAATTAGGAAAAAAACTAGTACATATGAACTCTTTTTCTATGTAAGTAATTATTATTTCATTAATAGTAAAAATGGTGTTTTTAACACTATGATTAGTTAAAAATAATTTATATATTTCTTCACCCCCAATAATCCATACTTCATCATAGTTTTTTGACATAACAAAAGTTTCTAGATTTTGCAAACTTTCAAATGTTTTAACAATATTTTTATTATTTATTTTATCAATTTGGAGAGATTTAGACAAAATTAAATTATCTCTATTTGCTAATCCATCAACTTTATTTAAACTTTCATATGTTTTCCTCCCCATAATAACAGCATTATTTTTGTTTCCAAGTGTTAATCTTTTAAATTTGGCCATGTCTTCTTTAATATTCCATAATAGCGTATTGTCTTTGCCAATTCCATTATTTTTACAATAGGCAACAATAATATTTACAATCATATTTATATAAAATAAACTCTTATATTTATATAAATGTCAAATATACTTAACAATAAATCAGATATATTTAAATTTTATATTAACAATGTAAATGAGTTTAATAAACTATATTTGTTTATTAAGAAGAAATATTTAAAGAATCAAATAGATTTGTCTACTTTAATGAGTGTTGAAGAATTAAATACTAAATATAGTGATTCTTCTGATTTCTTAAAAAGTACTATTTACCAACAGTATTTTATAGAAGATTTTGATGATAACGATTTAAAACATATAGAAGAATTTAAAACCAAACTTATTTTTGTTGATAATGTTATAAATAGTGATGATACTATTCAAACAATAAAATTAAAATTTATTCAAGCTATTAATGAAAATGTTGATGAAGATGAAAAAATTTGCTTTGAAGAAATTTATATGTATGGACTAGCGCCATTAATATTAAACAAACTAGAATTATTTAATACTTTAACAAACAATAATAAAAATGAACTTACACGCAAAATGTTAAAAAACTATTTTAAAAATAGTGATGAAGGCTTTAAAATCATAGATGCTTTAGAATTTGAAGGGCCTTATACTTATGACGACATTAATACTATTAATATTTCCAATATTAATGAATATAAATCAATAGGTCAAAGTTTTATAAAATATTATGAAAACTTTATTGTAAATCCTTACAATTATGAAAATAATCTAACAAAACAATCAAGCGATCTTATAACATTAAATAATTATAATATGTTATTTGAATACAGCATAAGCAATACAATATATGTATGTTTGGCAAGCGATTTTTTTAAGATATATGAAACAATTTATGATGATGAATTATTTATTAAACTATATTTTAAATTATTATATATAAAAAATATTGTTAGTGCAAAAGATTTTATTACGCATAAAACGGAGTTAATTAAAAAAACTAACGACTTAGTTAATGATGGAAATTTTAAAACAAAAAATGAATTTTTGTTTTTATTAAAAACAATTCACTCAAATACAAGCGCTTTAAAATATGAAAATAAAGGTGTAAAATATATTAACATAAATATTCATAGCACTATTAATTCAAATATTTCATTAGAAACAATTTTTAAATTATTTAATAGCAGTCAACTATATCCATTTATTAAATATAATCCAGGTAAGAAATTAGAAAACATATATCGCCTTTATTGTGATAAAATAAATAATAAAAAAAAAATACCCATGCTATCTAGAACACTAATATTAAAGTATGCTAAGTTCTCAGGTAAAGCCTATACAATTACTTTTTATGTTAATTCAAACGAAGAATTATTTATAAATAATGTTAGTGAATTTATAATTGAATTAGAAGATAGTGGTATTATTAATGTTAAAATTGACTTTAAAAATATTATAAGTATTGAAAATATAAATCTTTTGATTGCTAATAATGTAAATAATTTGATTAAATTTATAAAAAGTTTAATTATTAATAATACAATTGAATTATTTGACAAACTAAGTAGTGCTAATGTTGAAGTAAATTCAATTAACTATGTTTATAATATTAATATTAAAGGAAGTCTTAGTTTAAAAAATATAAGTAATTGCAAAAGTTTTTTATTTAATGTAATAAAAGAGGATACAAAAGAAATAACAACGCGCTATAAGCACGTCTCGAATTTTAGTTTAATGAACTCAGAAGAATCATTTATAATTGAACTCATTAAACAAAAATTTACAGAAACTGAAATATTAAGCAAATTAGAAGAAAATTATAAAATGACATATGAAGAATCAAGAGCAATGTTAATAAATGTTATTAACTCTTTAAAATTGGTTCAAAATACATTTAATTATAAAAAATTAACTATTAAAAACAACCCGGGATTTGCAACAACATTTAAAAAAACTACTTCAACTAATCTCTCAATCACTATAGAAAATATTGATGCCATTAATTACTTAGAAGTACTTGATGTGTATATTGATTCTATTGTTAAAATTTTATTTAATCAATTAAAAGATGGTTCATTGGAACAAAATATTAAAAATTTGTGCAAAAAAATACCACCAGCTAAAGAAGATAAAGAGAAAATTTTAGAAGAAGTCACAAATGCTGAAAATCAAGATATTGTAAAAAATGTTGCTCATTTGTTAGAAAACGAAGACGAAGATGAAAATGAAACAAGTTCAATGAATAATGATTTATTAAATATATTATTAGACGAAGACGATGAAGATGAAGATGAAGATGACGAAGATGAAGATGAAGACGAAGACGAGGATGAAGACAAAGATGAAGGCAAAAATGAAGATGAAGACATAGTTATCAAAAGCACAGAAACATTAAAAGACTTAAATGAAGAAGACATAACTGAAGAAGACAATATAGAAGATACTATAGAAGATACTATAGAATATGCAAAAGAAGATGCAAAAGAAGATGTAAAAGAAGATGTAAAAGAAGATGTAAAAGAAGACACAAAAGAAGATGTAAAAAAAGAGGAGGTTGATGAAGAAGATTTTAAAGAATATTCAGGAAAAAGCAATCCCATATTAAAACGATTAATAAATAAAGAACCAATGTTATTTAGTACTGATAAAAATAAATATTATACAGAATATTCGCGACTATGTCAAGCAAATATGAAAAAACAACCCGTTATATTGACTCAAGAAGAATATAAGTTTATTAAAGATAATCATAGAACTTCGTATACAGAAAGCATTGAATATGGAACAAAACCCGGTGAAAAATATTATTATATTTGTCCAAGATATTGGGATTTATCAAATAATGTAAGTTTATCTCACGAAGAAGTACAAAGTAAAAAATATGGAACTATTTTTTCTAAAAAAAATAAAAATGGAAACATAATTGAATTTGATGAACCTAGATATCATCGAGACACAAATAAAAATTATATAGATCATGCTCCTGGATTTTTAGATGAAAAACATAATAGAAAGATTAATGGTAAAAGTTTTTGCTTACCTTGTTGCTTTAACAGCAAATTTTTTGAGATTGATGATAAAGATGGTAAAAAAAATAAGAAAACACAACAACAAGAGCGCCGAGAGAAATGTATAAATTTAGATTATACAATTAATAGCGAGCAAAAAAAAGAAAATTCTAATTACATTAAAGGACCAGAAAAATTTCCATTAGAAAAAAACAAATTGGGTTTTCTTCCAATAAGTGTTCAAAAACTATTACAATTTGATAATTTAGATTGCGTGACAAAACAAGCACCAAATTTATTAAAACCTTATCATAATTGTTTATTGCGTTATGGAGTAGAAAATAGTGAAAATCAATCTTTTATTGCATGTATTGCTAACGTGTTTGAAACAACAGTTAAACCAAAAGGTAAAAATGAAAAAAAAGCAATCACTATTAGTGAAATGAAAAATATTATTAAAAATGCTATTACTATTGATAGTTTTATGAAGTATAATAATGGTAATTTACCGCATATTTTTATATCTAAAAATTTTAATGAAGTTATTGGTACAATAAATATTACTAAATATGAATCTAGCACATTTTACCAAAAAATTATAAAACCGTCAATTGAACAAAATCCAAATCCAAATATAGGCAGTGAAAGTGATAAAATTATTTTATTTAAAAAAATAATTAATAGCTATGAAAATTTTTTACGATATTTAGATAGTGATTTAACAATTGATTATACATATTTATGGGATATTATTTGTATAGAAAATCCTTTGCTTTTTCCAAAAGAGGTAAATTTTAATTTAATTATTTTAGATATTACAAGTGAAGATGCTACGGATAATATTAAAATTATATGCCCAAAGCAAAGTTATAGCAATGAATCTATAAATGGTAATAAAAAAAATTTATTATTAATTAAAAAAGACAACATGTTTGAACCTATATATTTAATAAATAATCAACATACATTACCAACAGAAAAATTATTCACATTTAATCTTACAGAAAAAAATAGTAATTTAGAAAATTTTAAGCTAATTTTAAGAAAAATTATGAACACAATAAATAATGATTGTATTCGTAATAACACTACAACTTATAATTTTACACCAAATATTTCATTGGACAATGTTATTGAAATTTTAACAGAAGAAATGAAAGAAAACTATGAAATTACTAATCAAATTATGGATTATAATAATAAAGTTATTGGAGTAACAATAAAAAAAGAAAATATAAATGGTAGTTATGAGCATGGATTTATTCCATGTTATCCATCAGCATTATCAAGTAAAAGTAAATATGAGAAACTTTCATACAAACTAATAGATGAAGTGTCTGATGAAGACTATAATGATTATACTAATACAAAAGAATTATTAAGAAATATATATACAAAAAGTAATAAACAAATCAAATGCGAGCCGTTATATAAAATACAAGAACAAGGAGTAATAGTTGGTATTCTTACTTCAGGTAATCAATTTGTTAGATTAAAAGAACCAGAGCAAAATAGGGATGATGAGTTAAAATTAATAGAAAATAAGGATTATATTTTTGTTGATAAAAAAATACAAACTAAATATTTTGAAAATAATCCCAAAGCCGATTTAATAAGTAATATTAAATTAGAAACATTATTTTATAATAATTTTAAAAACACTTTTAAGAAAATATTAAATATTAACAAAAATAATGCAAAAAAAGATGACTTGTTGCGAATTATAAATAATAATTCAATGTTGTATTTAGATAAGCTTTCAAACTGTTATGATATATTAAAAAGCATAGGAGCCGATTATATTATATTTTCAGATATGGAACCAATTATAAATAAAATAAAACTATCTTCTTGTTTTGATGAAGATGAAGATGAATGTCCAGAAAATATTATTTGTAAAAAAATAAATGGAACTTGTTCATTAATAATACCGAGAATTAATTTAATAAATAAAGAAAAAAACGAAGAATTATATTACACTCGTTTATCTGATGAATTTGTTAGATACAACAAATTCAGAAATTTTATTTTTGAAAATAGCAATGTATATAGTTATGGTTCAGTAGAATATAATATTACAGCTAATGAACTTTTATTATTTCAATCATCATTGACCCAAGATTTTTTAAAAGACTTACAATATATTAAAATAGAAAATAATGACTATATTACAGATACATTTGAAACATCGGGATTTGAAAATACAGATAATATTTTAAATTTAAAAAGCGACATAGATAAACATGATACAGCACTAATTTCTAAAAGTAAACATAACAAAATGCAAGCTCAAGCAGAATTAGAAAAACAATCACAAAAAAATAAAGAACATGAAACCAAAGGCAAAGATGAAGATGAAGTTGAAGTTGAAGTTGAAGATGAAGCTGAAGCTGAAGTTGAAGATGAAGCTGAAGCCGAAGAATTAGATAAAAGACTAACTTATATAGATGATTTTAGAGATAAAAACTATCCTTATTGTCGTTTAAAAAAATATATAATAAAAGAAGAACCCTTACGTCTTTATTTTACAAATGCTATTTACCAATTACAATATCGTATAGATAAAATTGATTCAGAAGATACATATAACATATGTACTTTTCAAGTAATTTTAATAATAATCAAATATCATAATAAAAAGTATATTAATTTAACTATTGAACAATTGAAAGAAAAATTAATTAGTTTATATATAAATAATAGTAATTTTGATTCTTTATGTGCTATTTTATTAAAAAATAATAAAAAAGAAATTATAGAAAAAGTTATAGAAAAAAAAACACCTGAAGAAAAAAAAGAAACTATGAAAAATTGTA
>Ga0164294_10005501_pt1 | contig 10879 bp, 8 predicted proteins | sample GEODES005metaG_FD_111479 | JGI IMG/M metagenome (GOLD analysis project Ga0164294, IMG submission 111479) | Oligotrophic lake water microbial communities from Sparkling Lake, Wisconsin, USA - GEODES005 metaG | ecosystem: Environmental > Aquatic > Freshwater > Lake | place: USA: Sparkling Lake...
AGGTCTGCCGGGGTGACATCGGCGCAATTGCCGACCGAGATGACATAGCCGATGGGCAGACCGCGCGTCTGCATCGTGAAATTGAGCGCGAGATTGCCGCTCTGGCTGATGATGGCCACGCCCTTGGCGCCCCCGGACCCGGCGTCGATAGGCAGGCAGCCATGCTGATCGGGCCACAGCGCGACCCGGTCGAACAGGTTGATCATGCCATAGCAATTGGGGCCGATCAGCGGCACGCCGCCGGCAGCGGCGCGCAGTTCGGCCTGCCGCTCCTGACCGTCCGCGCCGCTCTCGGCGAAGTCCGCGGCATAGCAGATCGCGCCGCCTGCTCCGGCGAGTTCGCCTGCCAGCGCAATGGTCGCCGGGGCTGGCGCGGCGATAAAGACCGCATCGGGCGCAGCCGGCAGCGAGGCCATATCGGGAAAGCAGGGCAGGCCGCCCATGCTCTCGCGCCTCGGGTTGACCGGCCAGATCGGCCCGGCAAACCCCAGCGCGCGGCACTGGCGCACCGCTTCCTCGGCCGCCTTGCCGCCGACGATGGCCAAGCTGCGCGGGCGCAACAGGCGCGCTAACCGATCCGGACTCATCCTTCCAGCGGGCGCAGCAGCGCGCGGCTGATGATGTGGCGCTGGATTTCGCTGGTGCCGTCCCAGATCCGCTCGACCCGCGCATCACGCCAGAAGCGTTCGATGGGGAGGCCGTCCATCAGCCCCATCCCGCCGAAGATCTGTAATGCATTGTCGGTCACCCGCGCCAGCGCTTCGGAGGCGAAGAGCTTGGCCATCGCCGCGTCGGTGTCGGTCATCGTGCCCTGATCGTCCTTCCACGCGGCGCGGAAGGTCAGGAGTTCGGCGGCTTCCAGCTCGGTCTTCATGTCCGCCAGCTTGAAGCCGGTGCCCTGAAACTTGCCGATGGCCTGGCCGAATTGTTTGCGCGTTGCGGCCCACTGCGCCGCCATCTCGAGCACACGCTGCCCGCGCCCGACCGATGTGGTCGCAACTTGCAGCCGGGTCGAGCCGAGCCATTGCCCCATCAATTCAAAGCCCTTGTCGAGTTCGCCAAGCAGGCTGGAGGCGGGCACGCGGCAATCCTCGAAGATCAGCTCGCATTGGTGATAGCCCCGGTGCGAAACGCACTTGGGACCGCGCCGCCGGGTGAGCCCGGGGGTGTCGAAATCGACGAGGAAGCAGCTGATCGTCTTCTTGCCGCCAGCCTCGCCCGTTGCGGCGCACAGGATCACGAAGTCGGCCACATCGGCATGGCTGATGAAATGCTTGGTGCCGTTGATCACGAAATCGCCACCATCGCGGCGCGCGAAAGTGCGCATCGAGCGCACATCGGACCCGGCATCGGGTTCGGTCATGGCGAGGCAGTCGTGCCGCGCCCCCCGGATCGTCGGCAGCAGGTATTCCTCGATCTGGCTGCCCTCGCACCCGCGCAGGATATTGCTGGGGCGCGCGATCATCATCTGAAGGCCATAGCTCGCGCGGCCGAGTTCGCGCTCCATCAGCGTCGTGTCGAACGTGCCAAGGCCCCCGCCGCCAAGCTCCGCCGGCATGTTCACCGCATAGAGCCCGAGTTCCTGAGACTTGCGCCGGATTTCGGCGGCCAGCTCGGTGGGCACATCATCGGTCTCTTCGACCAGCTTTTCATGCGGATAAAGCTCGGCCTCGACAAAGCGCCGCACGGTTTCGACAAGCATCTGCTGCTCGGATGAGAGTTCGAAATGCATCAGCTCGGCTTTCGTTGAATCGCAATGTTTCGTCCCGCCTGCGCGGGGCGCGGCAAGTCGGCGTGGGCGGTGAGCACGGCCTGCACCCGCGAATGAAGCTCCGGCGGCATCGGCGTGCTGCGCCCGGCGGCCATATCGACATGGACCAGCATCTGCTCGCCGGTCGCCAGCAGCACGCCGGTCTCGGCGTTGTGCATGGCGTGGAAGATATGCAGCCGCTTCTCGTCGGCATCGAGCAATTGGAGCGAAAGATCGAGCCGGTCGCCCAGATGCGCTTCGGCAAGGTTGAAGATCATCGTTTGCACGGTGAAGAGCGACCGCCCGCCCGCGCGGTAGGCCTCGTCGATGCCGAGTCTGCGGAAGAATGCGTCGGATTGGTCGCCGAAGACGAGCAGATAGCAGGATTCGCTCATGTGGCCATTGTAGTCGACCCATTCGCGGGGGACGACCGGGCTGATGAAGCGCAGCGGAGCCGCGATCGGCTCGCCGGGGATAAGCGGTTGCGCGGCCATGCCTTCGAGCGGCGTGCGCAGCCCGTGCCCTGCTTCTTCCATGATGGTCTCCGGCGTCATGTCCGATCCTTGCTAGCGGTCTTCGGGCGTGCCTGCACCTTGGGAAGGCGGCCCGCCTTGGCCATCCGAAATTCTAATGGCTTGCATCATGACTGTTTAGCCATGCGCAGACGCCCATCGTCGCCCCCGCCGCAAGCTGCGCCGGATGGACAAGGCCCGCCAACAGCCGCGCCCGGCCGCCTTGGCAGACCAGCGTATGCCCACCATGCCCTGAAACATCGAGCAGGAGCTGGTCCCAGTGGCGATACTGCACATCGTGGCCCTCGCCGGGATAGCGGCGGAAGGTGACTTGGCCAGCCACTTTGCTGGCCCAGAATTCGCCCTGACTCGGCGGGACCAGCGGATCGGCCTCGCCGTAGTAGAAGAACGCGGGAGCCGGGAACGCCGCGACCGGCGCAGGCGCATCGCAGAACCGCCGATATTCGCGCGCAACCCCGCGGGCATCGCCGCGCTGTCCGGCGATGAAATAGGCATGCGCGCCCTCGTCCGCCGCGCGGTCGGAAAAGCCGGGGACTTTGGCTGCGACCCCGTCCTTGGGCATGGCCCAGAACACGCGCGGCGCACCAACCTGCTTTGCCAGCCCGGCCTCCAGCGCCGCCTGATCACTGGTGCAGACGGGACTGCTCGCAGGGGCCGAAGCGATGGCCGCGAGCATGTGCCACGACGTCACCCGCTGCGGCATGGCGGCGGCCACATGCCCGGCATAGGCCCCGCCGCCCGAGATCGCGACCAGCGCGAACTTCTGAATGCCAAGGTGATCGAGCACTTGCTGCACTTCGCTGGTGTAGTCGCCGAACGTCCACGCCGGATCATAGGCCGTGTCGCCAAGGCCATTGCGCTCGACCGCAATGATCCGCACCTTGAGCCGGCGGCGCAAGGTATCGAGAAACGCGACCAGTTCGGGCGCGCGGGCGCTGGTGCCGACCCCGCCGACGAACAGCATGGGCGTCCAGCCCGGCTCACCCGTATCGGTGAAATGCACCGCGCGGCCCTCGCGGGTTTGCAGGCTCTGGAGCGGGGCCCCGATGGAATCGAAGTGATCGGGGAACACGATGGGCTGCGCGGATGCCGGGGCTGCAAACGCCAGCGCGATGTGCATAAGCCAGCGCAAGTTCATCGCACCGGCTCCGTCTCAAGGTTGCGATCGAGCGCGGGAATCTGCGCCAGCTCGGCCCGAAGATCGAGACTTCGGCACAGCCAAAGGTAGACCGCCGCCGATACCGGCAGGCCGATCAGCATCGAGATATCGGCCCGGCCCAGCATGGCGGCGACCGGACCCACATAGATCGCGGTCTTGAAGAACGGGATCATCGCGGTGAAGCCGGCGGCATAGGAGACGAGGCCCCGCCAGTTCCACCGGCCGTAAAGCCCGTCCGCCATGAACATCGCCCGGATCGAATAGCGCCCTTTCCTAACGAGGAAAAAGTCCGCCAGATTGATCGCGGTCCACGGCGTGAAGAGATAGACCAGCACGCCCAGAAAGGCCTCGAAGCCTTCGAGAACATTGCCGCTGACGGCCAACGACAGCGCGAGCGTTGCGAAAAAGACCACCAATAGCGATGCGAGCCGCGCGGCGGCACCCAGCTTGATCGGGGTCAGACTGTCGACCACGCTGAGCAGGGTGAGCGACGCACCGTAGAAGTTGAGCGCGGTGATCGTGATCAACCCGAAAAAGCTGGTCACCAGCATGATCACGCCGAACCCGCCGAACATCGCGTCTGCGCTATGGCGCAGCGCAACGACAATGTCCGTATCGGTGAAGGCCGCAGCGGCAAAGGCGCCGACCAGCATCATCCAGGCGCCGCCGATGAATGCCCCCCAGAAGGTCCAGAAGAACGAGGCCCGTATCCCCACCGCCCGGGGCAGATAGCGCGAATAGTCCGACACATAAATCGACCAGGCCAGCTGATAGGTCGCGGCGGCGAAGAACTGGACGAGGAACAGGTTCGGTTTGAATACGCCGGGACGGAGCAATGCGCCGAAATCGGTGATGGTGCAGGCCCCGGCGGTGTAGACCGCGAGCGCCGCCAGCATGAGATAGGCCACAATGCGCTGCGCCTTGTGGATCAGGTCATAGCCGATCGCCGCGACGGATACGGCCAGACCTGCAAAGACCACGATCGTCGGCCCTTGCGGAAGGCCGGTCAGCTCCTTGACCGTGCTCGCCGCGAGCGACTGGTTCAGCGCATTGAAGCCGATGTAGGTGACGAGCGCGACAACCCACACCAGCAAAGCCCCAAGGTAGCCGAATTGGGGGCGTGACTGGATCATCTGCGGCAGCCCGAGGTGCGGCCCCTGCGTGCAATGCAGCGCCATCAGCACCGTGCCGAGCGCGCAGCCGCCGATCACGGCGATGCTTGACCAGAACAAGTCGAGCCCCGCTGCCACACTGATCGCGCCGGTCGCCAATGTCGCCAGATGCGCATCGCCGGTGAACCAGACCGGCCAGAGGTCCCGCACTTTGCCGCGCCGCTCGGCCAGCGGAACGTAGTCGATCGAGCGGGTTTCAACCAAGGCCATGCAAACTCAATCCCCCGTTCTGCGCGGCCAGTTTCCTAACCGGGCATCCTGATCTGCCGTCCCACCCCGTCCGGCAGTGGCAGGTGCGCTTGTCCGGCAACAAGCGCCTGTGCCTTGCCCCGCATGGCCTCCGGAGCGGGTGCCGATTTCTCGGCCTTGGCATCGACATGGACCAGCATGTGCTCCGCGGTGGCGATCACGGCATCCTGTTTGCGGCTGACCATTTCGTGGAACAGGTGCAGGCGCTTGGTGTCTGCCGCCAGCACGCGGGTGCGCACCTCGATGGGTTCGCCCAGCCGCGCCTGGCCGAGGTGGCGGATATGCGTCTCGACCGTGTACCAGGAATGGCCCGCGGCGACATAGTCGGGTCCCGCGCCGATCTTGGCCAGCACCACATCGGTCGCATCGCCGAACAGCTTGAGATAGCAGTATTCGGTCATGTGTTCGTTATAATCGATCCACTCGGGCTGCACGGGAGTTGAGATGGTCAGGAGCCGTCCATCGGCCAGCGCCGATCCATCCGCCGGGCCATGTCCGCCCAAGCGTTCGCGGTGCGCCCGCGCCACTGCGCCGGCCGCAAAATCGTTGCGCTCCAGCGCATGGGTCAGATCGACAAGGCAATTATCGCGCAGCTTTTCATACGTGCGCAGATCGATGCCGCCCGCCTGCTCGTCGGACTGCCGTGAAATCGTGTCGATCAGCGCGTCGGTCAGCTTGGGGCCGATCAGTTTTGTCCAGGGCCATTCCATCGACGGGCCGAACTGGTGGAGGAAATGCCGCATCCCGTCCTCGCCGCCCGCCAGCCGGTAAACGAGGAACGTGCCCATGAACGACCAACGCATCCCCGCGCCGAAGCGGATCGCGTCGTCGATTTCGGACGCCGTCGCGATACCATCGTTGATCAGCCACAGCGCCTCGCGCCACACGGCCTCCAGGAGGCGGTCAGCGATGAACCCGTCGATCTCCTTGCGCACATGTAGCACTTTCATGCCGATGCGCTCATAAACGGCGGCAGCGATGTCCTTCGTCGCCTGGCTGGTCAGGTCGCCGCCGCAAACTTCGACCAGCGGCAGCAGATAGACCGGATTGAACGGGTGGCCGACCACGAGCCGGTCGGGCCGCGCCATGCCCGCCTGCAGCTTTGTCGGCAGCAGGCCCGATGTGGACGATCCGATCACGGCATGCGCCGGCATCGCCGCGTCCATTTCGGCAAGCAGCCGCACTTTCAGGTCCTCGCGCTCGGGCAGGCTTTCCTGAATGAAGTCGGCATCGCGCACCGCATCGGCCAGGCTTGCCGCAAACGTCACCGTTCCTTCAGCGGGCAGGGCCTGACCGAACAGCCGGGTCATCGCGCGGCGCGCATTGGCGAGCACCGCCGCCGTCTTGCGCTCGACCTCGGGGTCCGGATCGTAGACCGCAACATCGATCCCGTTCAGCGCAAAGCGCGCTGCCCAGCCCGCGCCGATCACGCCGCCGCCGACGATCCCGACCCTGCTGATCTCTGGGCGGATTTCGTGTGCCATTTTTGTAGTTCCTTAGCGCTTGGTCAGCTTGAGTTTGGCGCGCACTTCGGCCGGGCCAAGGATGCGCGCGCCCATGCCGGTCAGGATCTGCACCGCGCGCTCGACCAGTTGGCCATTGCTCGCAAACTCGCCGCGCCCCAGGTAGAGGTTGTCCTCCAGCCCCACGCGCACATTGCCTCCGGCCAGCGCCGCCATCGCCACGAACGGCAGCTGATGGCGCCCGATCGAAAAGCCGCTGAACACCGCGCCGGGCGGCAACTGGTGGACCATCGCCATCGTCGTCAGCGGATCATCGGGCGCGCCATAGGGGATGCCCAGGCACAGCTGGATCATCGCCGGATCATCGAGCAACCCGTCGCGGATCAGCTCCTTCACGTAAACGAGATGCCCGGTGTCGAACACTTCCAGCTCGGGCCGCACGCCGAGGCGCTGCACTTCGGCGGCCATGGTGCGCAGCATGCCGGGCGTGTTGGTCATCACATAGTCGGCTTCGGCGAAGTTCATCGTGCCGCAATCGAGCGTGCAGATTTCGGGCAGCAGTGCCTGCACGTGGAGCAGCCGTTCCATCGGGCCGACCATGTCGGTGCCCGCCGGATCGAGCGGCAGCGGGTGCTCGCCGGGGCCGAACACGATGTCGCCGCCCATCCCGGCGGTGAGGTTGATGACCACGTCGGTGTCGCTCGCGCGCACGCGCTCGACCACCTCGCGATAGAGCGCCACATCGCGGCTGCCCTTGCCGGTTTCAGGATCGCGCACATGGATATGCGCGATCGCGGCGCCGGCCTTGGCCGCCTCGATCGTGGCATTGGCGATCTGTTCGGGCGTGATGGGCAGGGCGGGGTGCTTGTCCGCGGTGGCGCCCGATCCAGTGACCGCACAGGTGATAAAGGGTTCGAAATTCACGGCATATCCTCCCGGTCGCGGATGCAGCTTAGCCGAGAAATGGCCAAGACAAATTTCGAAATGCGGCAAAAAATTGCGAAAAGCGATGATTCTTGGCAAACCTGCGGCCGAGCACGCTGTCGCTGGCGTGTTCCGGCTAAGGCGAGTGCTGATGCAACACGCGGTCGGCGCGCGGGCACGGTGTGATCGCTGCGACAAGGAGGATTGCCCCATGCCCATCACCCACCAGATCACCGACGAAGCCGCGCTCGAAGCCGTGCTCGGCGAACCCATGGAGTACGTCCGCGCCAAGATCACCGAGACCCTGTCGGACTCGATGCGCGAATTCATCCAGTCCTCGCCGCTCGCCATGATCGCCACGATCGATGCGCAAGGCCGCCCCGACATTTCGCCCAAGGGTGACCCCGCCGGCTTCGTCCGCGTCGACGAACAGGGCGATCTGCTCATCCCCGAGCGCCCCGGCAACCGCCTGACCTTCGGCTTCCGCAATATCCTGCGAAACGGTCAGATCGGGCTGATCTTCCTTGCCCCCCACCAGCGCGAAACGCTGCGCATCAAGGGGCTGGCCACCATTCACAACGACCCCGAAACGCTGGAGGCGATGCAGGTCGGCGGCAAGCCCGCCCTTGTCTACACCCGCGTGCGCCCCACCGAATGCCATTTCCACTGCGGCAAGGCGCTCATCCGCTCGCATCTCTGGCAACCTGAGAAATGGACCGGAGACGCCAAATCCATCGCCGCGCGTGGCTATGCCAAGCAGAAGCTGCTGGGCACCGACGACCTGACCCACACCGAACAGGTGCTGGACCAAGTCTACAAGGACGAACTGTACTAGCGCTGAAATATGGTGGACGCACTTGGGCTCGAACCAAGGACCCGCTGATTAAGAGTCAGCTGCTCTGCCAACTGAGCTATGCGTCCATATCCGCGCTTGCTTGCAAACGGGAAGCGCTCCCTTAGCGATTTCTGCCCCGATGCCAAGCCCCAAATTGGGCATCCATCGCGGCAGCGACTAAAGCAGCCCGGTGCGCCCCGGGCGCGACCAGCGGTCAACGGCCATGATCGTGCCGATACACACCATGTTGGTCATCATCGAGGAGCCGCCGTGGCTCATGAAGGGCAGGGGGATGCCCACCACCGGGGCCAGCCCCATCACCATCATCAGATTGATGCACACATAGAAAAAGATCGTCGTGACCATGCCCGCCGCGAGCAGCCGCGAAAACCGGTCCGGCGCATTCATCGCGACTTTCAGGCCCCAGCGCAGCACCAGCGCAAACACGGCCAGCACGAACAGCCCGCCCAGCATGCCCCACTCCTCGGCCATCGTGGCAAAGACAAAGTCGGTGTGCGCTTCGGGCAGATAGTCGAGGTGGCTTTGCGAGCCCTGGCCGAACCCTTTGCCAAACAGCCCGCCCGAGCCGATCGCGATCTTCGACTGGGTGATGTGGTAGCCCGAACCCAGCGGATCGTTTTCGGGATCGAGGAACACGAACACGCGCTTGCGCTGATAATCGTGCAGCACGAAGAAGAACGCCAGCGGCGCGATGATCGCGGCGGCGAGGCCCCCGCCGATAAACAGCCGCAGCGGCAGCCCGGCCAGAAACATCATCACCAGCGCGCCAAAGCTGATCGCCAGCGCGGTGCCCAGGTCTGGTTGCAGGATCACCAGAAATCCGGGCACGCCGAGCAGCACCAGCGCGGGCAGGATCGCGCGCCAGCCTTGCGTCTCGCCCACCGGCAGCACGCTGTAAAACCACGCCAGCACCAGCACGATCCCCGGCTTCATCAATTCGGAAGGTTGCAGCGTCATGAAGCCCAGATTGAGCCAGCGCTGGCTGCCCCCGCCGATCCCGCCGATCAGTTCGACCAAGACTAGGAGCAGGCACAGCGCGGCATAGGACGGCAGCGCCGCGCGCTTGAACCAGTCTTGCGGAATGCGCGCGATCACCATCGCCATCGCGAGGAACACGAAGAACCGCGCGACATGCGTCGCCGCCCAGGGCTGGAAATGCCCGCCTGCTGCCGAATAGAGCACCGCCCCGCCAAACACGACGAGCATCCCGAGCGGCACGATCACCTGCCAGGGCTGGCGCGCCAGAGCGCTGGGAACATATGCGCGCGGCACGCCGCTATTGCCCCTGCGGCGCGGGCGGCGGCGGCGCGGCGATCGTCGGCGCAGGCGCGGGCACAGCGGCCGCAGCCGGATCGGGCACAGCCACCGGTTCGGGCGCGGGCGGCGCGGCGGCGGTCTGCGCGGCGGTGGGTTCGCTCACCGGGCGGTTGTCCTCGGCCACGACCACAGCCGTCTGTTCCTCATCGGGCGCTTGCGGCGCGCTGGCACCGAATTTGGCGGCATAGGCGTTGTATTTGGCCGCCATGCGCTGCTCGACATTGCCGCCCCATTGGCTCTCATATCCGGCCAGCACGTCGAGCGCCTTGGTCTGATCGAACAGATACGTCATCACATCGCGCGCCACCGGATAGGCCGCGCCCGATCCGCCGCCGTGCTCGATCACCACCGCGCAGGCAAAGCGCGGCTTGTCGAACGGGGCGAAGCAGATGAAGTGGCCGTGGTCGCGGTGTTTCCACAGGCCGCCTTTGCCGTTGCCGATGTTGAGCCCGACCACTTGCGCGGTGCCGGTCTTGCCCGCCATCTGCACGCCGGGAATGGGAATGCGCGCCTTGCCTGCGGTGCCGCGCCCGTTGACCACCTCGTTCATCGCCGCGTGAATGTAATCGAGATGCTCCTGCTTCAGCCCGAGCGAATTTGGTTTGGGTGCATCGCGGGTCATGATCAGCCGCGGTTCGAGCTGCAGGCCCGAGGCAATGCGCGAGGCCATGACCGCCTGCTGCAGCGGATTGACCAGCATGTAGCCCTGCCCGATGGTCGCGTTCACGGTGTCGTAGATCGCCCAATCCTTGTGGTACTTGCGCTGTTTCCAGGCGGGATCGGGCACCGTGCCGAAAGATTGCCCGGGGTAGGGCATGGGAAACGATTGGCCCAGACCAAGCCGCCGCGCCATGGTCGCGATGGTGTCCATCCCGATCTGCTGCGCGAAGTGATAGAAATAGACATCACACGATTGGTAGATGCCTTTCATCATGTTGGTGGTGCCGTGCCCCCGGTGGTTCCAGCAGTGAAACACCCGGTTGCCCACGCGCAGGCCTCCGCTGCACGACACAGAGGCTTCGGGATCGAGGCCCGCTTCGAGAAACGAGAGCGCCACCATCGGCTTGACCGTGGAGCCCGGCGGATAGAGCCCGCGCAGCACTTTGTTGCGCAGCGGTACGTGGTCGTCTTCCGAGAGCATCTTCCATTCGATCCGGCCGATGCCATCGGAAAAGCTGTTGGGATCGAAGCTGGGCATCGAAACCATCGCGAGCAGATCGCCCGTCTGACAATCCATCACCACGACCGAACCCGATTCGAGCCCGAGCCGCCGCGCCGCATAATCCTGCAGCCCGGCATGGATCGTCAGCTGGACCGGCTTGCCGGGAATATCCTCGCGCGTGCCCAGATCGCGCACCACGCGCCCGCTCGCCGTCGCCTCGACCCGGCGCGCCCCCGGCACGCCGCGCAGCCGCACCTCGAAATGCTTCTCCAGCCCGTCCTTGCCGATCTTGAA
>Ga0164294_10005502_pt1 | contig 10878 bp, 10 predicted proteins | sample GEODES005metaG_FD_111479 | JGI IMG/M metagenome (GOLD analysis project Ga0164294, IMG submission 111479) | Oligotrophic lake water microbial communities from Sparkling Lake, Wisconsin, USA - GEODES005 metaG | ecosystem: Environmental > Aquatic > Freshwater > Lake | place: USA: Sparkling Lake...
CACGCAACGCGCCCGCAAGCCGGCCCGAAGGCCCGCTCGAAGGCGGTGCTGCCATGGTGAAAGCGCCCTGAGATGGCGCGCGGTGGCGTTTGTAAGAAACGCTTACAAGTCACGCAAAAAAGCGGCGCATCCACGGCGAACTCTCGGAGTTCGGGTGGCCTGCGCGGCAGATTTGCTGACAGTTGTTACGCTTTTTCCGAGTCGTGGCTCACGATTCAGAACCAGCCGCTGGGCACGACGATGATGTCGCCCGGTAAAACCGGCACGTTGGCCGAGATGTCTCCGCGCAGCAGCAGGTCTTTCAGGCGCACGCTGTAGCGCTTGTCGCCCTCGGAGCTGCGAATCAGCGTGGCCTTGTTGCCATCGGCAAATTCGGTCATGCCGCCGGCTTGCAGCATGGCGTCGAGCACGGTCATGTTGGGCCGGTAGGGCACCGACTGCGGCTTGGCGGCCTCGCCGACGATGCGCACCTGCTCGGACACATCAGCCACAAATTCGGGCACGGTCACGCTGACCACCGGGTCGCGGATGTAGCGCGCGAGCGCTTTTTCGATGTCGCGTGCCACTTCGCCCGGGCTGCGCCCGGCGACCTTCAGGTCGTCGACCATGGGTGTGGACACAAAGCCATCTGGCCGCACCACCACCGTGCCGGACAACTCGGGGTTGCGCCACACCAGCACGTTGAGCGTGTCGTTGGGGGCGATGCGGTAGCGCTGGGGCACCGCGCTGACGGTGGCAGGCGCGGGGCCGCTGGTCGAGTACGACGAGCACGAGGCCAGCAGGGTCGCGGCCATCGCGATGGCCAGCCACCGCACCCAGCCGTTGGTGTGCCGCGTGAGAATTTTCCTCAGGTGATGGTGCATGGCGAAGATTCCTTCAGTGAAGCCTCATCGTCCGCGCGGCTTGCCGATGCCGCATTGAGCGCCATCAAGCCGGACGACTTGAATACGCCTCGGGCGACACATCGTCGCTCGCCGGCCCGCCGCCGCTGAGGTCGACCAGCCGCACCCGAAACTCGTGCCTCGCACCGGGCCGCCACGCCGGTGCGCTCACGCCCGGCAACACCAGCGAGCCGCCGCGCCACAGGGCGAAGTGGGGCGGCAGGTAGGCATACGGTGCTTCGGTGCTGCCCGCCATCAGGGCGGCGACGTCGATGCGCCATTCGCCGTCGAAGTCGCTGTGCCACGCGCCCAGCGACAACTGACCGCTCGCGTGACACAGCGACTGCCAATCGCTGTCGGTGCCGCCTGGCTCGCGCACGTCGAGCCGGTAGCCGGCCACACCGCACAGGGCGAGTGGGTCATCTGGCGTGCAGGCCGCATCGAGTTGCCGCTGCACCCATCCGAGCACCTGTTCGTCGTCCCAGCCGATGGCCAGCCCCGCAGGCCGCAGGCGGCTCGCGTGCACCACGTGCGCAAAACCGTCGCTGTAGGCGTCGGCCTCAGCCAGCCACTCGCGTGACGCGGCAGCGGGCGCCGACGCCTCGGCGTTGAACAGCACGGCCGCAAACAGCGCACGCGGCTCGGCCGTCAGTGGCGGGATGCGTGCGGCAAAGCTCAGCGCGCGGCCGTGCGGCGGCGCATCGCCGGTCGCGGCGGCCAGCGACACGCTCAGCCACCCGCCGCCGGCCAGCAGCGAGGCCACGTCCCAGCCCGTGAATTGGGTGTCGAAGTCGACCACCAGCCCGAGCTCGCGCGCGAGCGCCGGCACGCGCAGTGCGTGCGAAACCACCTCGCCCCACGAGATGTTGTCGGGCTTGGCGTCCAGGCCGTCTGCCGTGCTGCGGCTGATGCGCTGTGCGTACTCGGCCTGCGGCATCGCCGGGGCCAGCTCGCGCTGCGCCGCGCCGTCGACGGCGGTCAGATGCCTCTCGTTTGTCAGCTTGCGCACCGGGCCCAGCGCGGCCAGGCGCGCGCGGCGGGCCTCGCGAAACCGCGCCAGCGTGTGTGTTGCGGCCGGCGGCGGCGTGGGCAAAAAGCGTTCATGCAGCGCGCCGAACAGCTCGCGCGAGCGCGTGGCCGGCGGCGGTGTGAAGACCACCGAGCGGTTGCCGCGCCGACCCGGGCTGAAGACCTCACCGCCGCTTTGCAGCTCGAGCCGCAAGCCCAGCGGCATGCCGGCAAACGCCGCGCCCTGATCCCACAGTGGCGCATGCAGCGGATCGCCGCGCGGCAGCAGCAGCACCGAAGCGCGCAGGCACTGGCCATCCCAGCGCTGCGGCAAGGTCAGCAGCGACAGCCGGGCCTTATCCATCCGGCTGGCCCGCGCCCGGGCCACGGGCGATGTCGGCGGCAAACGGCCAGCGGGTGTCGCCTTCGATGTCGAGCAGGCTGCACAGCGGCAGGTGCAAGCCGGCGACCACGTCGGACTCGATGCGCACCTGCAAGCGCGTGGGCCGGTCGGGGCGCACGCGGCAGGCTGAGGCGATCGCCACGCTGGTGGTGGCCAGGCCGTCGAGCAGCTCGAGCATGGCCTGCCCCGACACCGTGCCGCCCAGGCGAACCGGGTCGCCCCAAAAGGCCATCAGATCGGCGCTCATGGCCGCGGTGCCGCGCTCCAGATCCTGGCGCTCGAAACCCATGGGCAGTCGCAGCGCCAAATGCACGTCGATTTGCGCGCCGCTGTTGGCGATGCCGATGCGAACCGCCGCCGTGCCCGTGTCGGGCGAGGCGCGCAGCGTGGCGGGTGCCAGCGGGTTGCCCAGCTCCATGCCGAACGACAGCTCGGGCGGTTGCGCGTTGACCGTGCCACCGAGCGCCAGGCTGGCGTGCTCGACGCTGCCCATGCCCAGGGCCACCGTGGGCAGGCTCACCGGGCTGCCGATGTGCAGCCGCCCCGATTGCAAGGTGAGCGGCAGCCGCTCGGGCAAACCCGACGCGGCGTGGTCCAGGCTGGGCAGCGTCCACAAGCCGGGCAACCAGGCGTCGAGTCGCTGCAGCACGTCACCGGGGATCACGTGGGGGCCGAACAACTCGGTGGGGGTGTCGCGCCCCGCATGCAGCCCGTCAAAGGCCAGGCTCAGCAAGCGCTGTCCGTCGGCATGCAGCTCGATGGCCTGCGGGCCCAGCGAGGCCGACCAGTCGAGCTCGCTGAAGCGGATGTCCAGGCTCGCGGTTTCGGGGTGCGCGGCGTTGCCATGGCGCAGCAGCAACTTGGTGCCACCGGCCGCGAGGATGGTGGTCGGGCGCTTGACGCGCCATTCGCGCCACAGGTGAAAGCACCAGCCATCGAGCCCCAGCGTGGGCATTTCGGCTTCGCTCAGGCGCAGGTTGACCACCGCATCGGCGGCAGGAAAGGCACCGCGCGACAGCAGCAGCGCACGCCAGTCGGCAAACTGCAGCCGTGCGCCGGGCGCCAGCCGCAAGCGGCCGCATTCGCCGCTGCTGCGCACGGCGATCCACTCGATGCGTGGGTGCGGGAAGTACAGCTTTTGCGTGCCGCCGTCGTGCACAAAGCCATATTCGACGCGCGGCGGCGAGCTGCCTGCGTGCCGCAGCAGCGCGAACAGATCGACCGCATCGGCCACGTGCCACATCAGATCGCCATGTGGGCGTATGACCGGCATGGCCTGGCCTGCGGGTAGCGCCTGGGGTTCTCGCTCGTGCGGTCCGCGCCGTGTCACCAGCCAGTGGCCCGACGTGGGCATCACCGCAGCGCCGGCGATTGCGAGCACCAGGTGATTCGAGCCGTCGGGCGCGGTGACGCTCGTGGCCTCGATCTGCGTGGCACGCAGCCAAAAGCCGGTGCTGCCCACGTCGATGAGCGCGGCCACGTGGCCTTGCGCGGGGCGGTGCGCCAGGGCGGCGACCCAGTCGGTGGCTGCGTCGATCACCAGCCACCCGCCCACGCCGTGGCAGGCGATGGCCGCGCGACCTTCGCCGCGCAAGCCCCCTTCGGACACCCATGAGGCACCGGCCTCGTCGGACAGCCAGGCCACCGCGTTGAAGCGAACCGGCACGCATGCCGCATGGTCTGTGGCGTGCGCGTCGGGTGCGATCTCGATGATGTCTTCGACACGCACCAATCGCTCGATCAAGCCGTGGTGAACCCGCGGCGGCATGTCGCGCTCGGCGGCGTCGTAGGCGTCGAACAGGCTGTCGGACATGGCGTGCCAGACGCGGCTTGCCGCAGTGCCCGCCAACCTAGCGCGCACCTGTATGCCCCAGGGCTGGATCACGGCGCGAAGCGTGCTCGCGCCATCCACCGCTGCGTCAGCCGCCGCGGCCTCGTCGGCCGGTGCAGCGCCTTGAGCTTCAACCGATCCCGCCACACAAGCGCCATCGCCACGCAAACCTACACCCCGCTCGCAGCCCCTTGCCGCAAGGCGTCACTCTGGATCGATCGGGCAGGCGCCGATTGAGTGAAATCAGCGCATGGGTGCTCTGACCCGCAGCGTCAGCCGGGGATCAAAAAGGCGCGTCGTCGGCGCTGGGCAGATCGGCCTTGCGAATGCGCACGGCCTTCTTTTTCTCCGGTACCGCCTCGGCTGCCGGTGCCGCCTCAGGGGCGACAGCCGCATCGTCAGCGCCCAGCGACAGCGACAGCGCGAGCGCAGCTTCGGGGCTGAGCACGGCAGCGGCATCGGCGTGTGGCGCCACCACCGCCTCGCCGTGGCTGATTTGCGTGTAAGGCGCCAGCGTGTGCACCAGCTGGCCGTAGATCTTGGGGTTGCCGGCGACGACTTCGCGCTGGTAGAGAAAGTCGGCCTCGCCGGTGAAGTTGCCGATCAGACCGCCGGCCTCGGTGATCATCAACGAGCCAGCGGCGATGTCCCAGGGGTGCAGGCCGGTCTCGAAGAAGCCGTCGTAGTAGCCCGCCGCCACGTAGCACAGGTCGAGCGCGGCAGCCCCCGGGCGGCGCAGGCCGGCGCAGTTTTGCATCACCGCTTCGAACATCTTCACGTAACGCTTGAAGTTGTCGCCCTTGCGAAACGGAAAGCCGGTGCCGATCAGCGCCTCGTTCATGCGGATGCGCTTGGACACGCGAAGACGCTTGTCGTTGAGAAAGGCACCGCGCCCCTTGGAGGCATAGAACAGGTCGTTGCGCGACGGGTCATACACCACCGCTTGCTGCACCTGGCCCTTGAAGGCCAGTGCGATCGACACCGCATAGACCGGAAAGCCGTGGATGAAGTTGGTGGTGCCGTCCAGCGGATCGATGATCCAGACGTAGTCGCTGTCCCTGGCGCCGCGCTCGCTGCCCGATTCCTCAGCGAGGATGCCGTGGCCGGGATAGGCCTGCAGCAGCACGTCGATGATCGCGTTCTCGGCCGCCTTGTCGACCTCGGTCACGAAGTCGTTGGGCGCCTTGCTGCTGATGGTGAGCAAGTCGAGGTCGAGCGAGGCCCGGTTGATGATGCTTCCTGCCGCGCGAGCCGCCTTGATGGCGATGTTGAGCATGGGATGGAGCGCTTGCGACATGGGGCAACCTTGATGGGTGGAGGGGGGCTGGCGGGGAGTAAGAGCGGCCCCCGAGAGGACGTGAAACGCGCCGGTGCGGACAACGTTCCGATAATCACGAGTTTAGAGGGCCCCATGTCATCCCCACTCGAAAACCCTGATCTGCCGCCCGACACGACCCGCTTCGTGCTGCAGGGCACCAGCCACCCCGGCAATGTGGGTGCGACGGCCAGGGCGATGAAGGTGATGGGCTTTGGCGATCTGGTGCTGGTGGCACCGCGCTACCCCAACGTCAAAAACAAGGCCGAGGCGATCTCGCTGGCCAGCGGCGCGCTCGATGTGCTGGGTGGCGCGCGCGTGGTCGACACGCTGGCCGAAGCACTCGACGGCATCACCTACGCCTGCGCCACCGCCATGACGCCGCGCGATTTCGGCCCGCCCACCCACGCGCCGCGCGAGCTGTTTGCCACCCTGGCACCCAGCGCTCACCGCGTGGCCTTCGTGTTTGGCTGCGAGCGCTACGGCATGAGCAACGACGATGTCTACAAGTGCCACGCCTGTCTGAGCATCCCGACCGCGCCGGGCTACGGTTCGCTCAACCTGGCGCAGGCGGTGCAGCTCATCGCCTACGACTGGCGACAGGCGCTGGGCGGCTTCGGCGTGCTGCCGCGCACCACCGACGTCAAGCTGGCCGATGCGGTGGCGGTGCAAGGTGCGCTCGATCACTGGGAGCAGGTGCTCGTGGAGATCGGCTTCATGAACCCGCAGCAACCGCAAAAGCTGCTGCCGCGGCTGCACCAGGCGCTCAACCGGCTGCAGGTAAGCGAAGAAGAAATTCACCTGCTGCGCGGCATCGCCAAGGCCGTTCAAAAACGAGGCTGAGGCGCACCGCACCGCGTGCACGTCAGCGGCTAGACTGCCCGACGACTCTCCCACGACCGACCCATGTTCAAGCGCCTCCGCGAAGACATTGCCTGCATCCTCGAGCGCGACCCCGCCGCGCGCAGCGGATTCGAGGTGCTCACCTGCTATCCCGGGCTGCACGCGCTGATGTTCCATCGGCTGGCGCACGGCTGCTGGGTGAGCGGCCTGCATTGGCTGGGGCGCTTTGTGTCGCATCTGGGGCGTTTTTTCTCGGGCATCGAGATTCACCCCGGCGCGAAGATCGGCCGGCGCGTGTTCATCGACCACGGCATGGGCGTGGTGATTGGCGAGACCGCCGAGGTCGGCGACGACTGCACCATCTATCAAGGCGTCACCCTGGGCGGCACCTCGCTGTGGAAGGGCACCAAGCGCCACCCGACGCTGGGTCATGGGGTGATCGTGGGCGCCAATTCGCAGGTGCTCGGCGGCTTCACGGTGGGTGACAACGCGCGCATCGGCTCCAACGCGGTGGTGCTGAAGACGGTGCCCGCTGGCGCCACGGCGGTGGGCAACCCGGCTCGGGTGATCGACGCGCAGGTGGACGCTCAGCGCGAGGAAACCGCGGCCAAGCTGGGTTTTTCGGCCTATGGCATCACCCAGGGCGATGACCCGGTGGCCCAGGCGATGAAGTCGCTCATCGACCATGCCGCCGCGCAGGAGCACCAGATTGCCTTGCTGTGGCAGACGATCGAAACGCTGTCCGGATCGCAGCGCACCGACGCGCCATCGACGGCGTGCGTGCCGGCCGATGCGCAAACCACCGAGCAGTTCGACGCAGCAGGCTTGAGCCGGCTGGTCAAGTGAGCGCGCTGGCGAGCTGAATCAACCCCGCTGGGGTCGCTGGGCCGACTTGGGCCGAAACGCCACGCACAGCGCCGCGTCGGTTTCGATCCACGGCCCGCCGATCAGGTCCACGCAATACGGCACCGCCGCAAAGATGCCCGGCACGGCCGGTGTGGCAGCGGGCAGCCCCTGCAGGGTTTCGGCGATCGATTTGGGCTGACCGGGCAGGTTGATGATCAAGGCCGCGCCGCGCACCACCGCCACCTGCCGCGACAGGATGGCGGTAGGCACGAAATTCAGGCTGATGCTGCGCATTTGCTCGCCAAAGCCCGGCAGCACCTTGTGCGCCACCGCCAGCGTGGCTTCGGGCGTCACGTCGCGCGGGGCAGGGCCGGTGCCGCCGGTGGTCAGCACCAAGTTGCAGCCGGCGGTGTCGACCAGTTCGCACAGCGTGGCGCTGATGCCGGCTTGGTCGTCGGGGATCAGCCGGGTTTCCCAGATCACCGGATTGCGCAGCGCGCGGGCCAGCCAGTCTTGCAAAGCCGGCACGCCCTTGTCCTCGTAGACGCCAGCCGAGGCACGGTCGCTGATCGACACGATGCCGATGCGCACCGCATCGAGTGGGGCACCTGCGGCATCGCTCATTCGTCTTGCTCGTCGTCGCTGGCGTCAGGGGCTGTGCCCGCCGCCAAGGCTGTGGGGTTCTGGCGAAGAAACCGAAACAGCTCGCGAAACGCCTTGCCGCTGCGCTGCTCGGGGGCCACTGACGCGTCCTTGCGGGCGGCACGGATCAGGCTGCGTAACTGCTGCACGTCGGCTTGCGGATGTTCGGCCAGCCAGGTGTCGAGGGCGCTGTCGCTGGCGATCAGTTCGTTGCGCCAGCGTTCGGCATCGTGCAGCGCCAGCGCGTCCTTGGCCTGACCGAGCTGCATCGCGGCCACCGCCTCGCGCAGCGGTTCGGGGTCGTTGCGGCGCATCAGCTTGCCGATGTACTGCATCTGTCGGCGGCGACCCTCGTGGGTGCGGGTGACGCGGTACTGGCGTATCGCGTCGAGCAGGCTCTCGTCCATCGGCAGGTCGACGAGCCGGCCATCGGGCATGGCCACCAGCGCTTCGCCCAGGTCTTGCAGGTCGTGCGAATCCTTCTTGCGGCGGGTTTTGCTCGGACGTGTCAGCCACGCGGGAATGGCGCTCGCGTCGGACGGATCTTCTGAATCGATCGGTGGCATCGGGGGTGGGGCCTCAGGCGGGGGCCGCAGGCGCGGCGAACAAGGCGGTCGGTATCATAGCCACGAGGTTTCGAGCCGAGCGCTTGACCTCTCGCGGGCCCACACGGCCCCCCTTCATTGGCGGCCGAGGCCGCAACTCAACACCACACCACCACCCATGTCCAGCCAGACCTTGCCGTCGTCATCCACCGGGTTTGCCTATTCGCGCGCCGACTTCCAGCAACTCGTCGAGGACGCGTTGCGCGTGGCCCAGAAGATCGGCGCCAGCGATGCCAGCGCTGAGGTGTCCGAAGGCGTCGGGCTGTCGGTGTCGGTGCGCAAGGGCGATCTCGAGAACGTCGAGCGCAACCGCGACAAGTCGATCAGCGTGTCGGTCTATGTGGGACAGCGGCGCGGCCATGCCAGCACTTCTGATTTTTCGCCTGCAGCCCTTGAGCAAACGGTGCGTGCCGCGCACGACATCGCCCGCTTCACGGCCAAGGACCCTGCGGCCGGCCTGCCTGACAAGCGCGACCTCGTCACCGCCAAGGCGGCGCTGAAGGATCTGGATCTGTTTCATCCCTGGGCCATCGATGCCAAGGGCGCGGCCGAGATCGCGATGCGCTGCGAGCAGGCGGCACTGACGGTCGATGCGCGCATCACCAACTCCGAAGGCGCGGGCGTGTCGGCGCAGCAGTCGCACTTCTTCGCGGGCAACAGCCGCGGATTTCGCGGCGGCTATGCCAGCTCGCGCCACTCGATGTCGGTGGCGCCGATCGCCTCGCTGCCGGGACGCGGCGGCGACGACATGCAGCGCGACGCCTGGTATTGCTCGATGCGCTCGGCCGATGACCTGGCCGCGCCCGAGGCGGTGGGACGCTATGCCGCCGAGCGCGCCTTGTCGCGATTGAAGGCCCGCAAGATCAAGACGCGCGAAGCACCGGTGCTGTTCGAGTCGACGCTGGCCGCCGGACTGCTGGGCGCTTATGTGCAGGCGGTCAGCGGCGGTGCGCTGTACCGCAAGTCGAGCTTTCTGCTGGATTGCCTGGGTCAGCCGGTGATGGCAGCGCACATCGACATCGACGAAGACCCGCACCTGCGTCGCGGCAAGAGCAGCGCGCCGTTTGACGACGAAGGCGTGGTGACACGCGCGCGTCGCGTGGTCGATGCCGGCGTGGCCCAGGGTTACTTTCTGTCGAGCTACTCGGCTCGCAAACTCGGCATGCGCACCACGGGTAACGCCGGTGGCTCGCACAACCTGACGCTGACCAGCCGCCTGACGCGGCCCGAGGACGACCTCGAAGCCATGCTGCGCAAGCTGGACCGTGGCCTGTTCGTGACCGAACTGATGGGGCAGGGCGTGAACCACGTGACCGGCGACTATTCGCGCGGCGCAGCGGGTTTTTGGGTCGAGCGCGGGCGCATCGCCTACCCGGTGCACGAGATCACCATCGCCGGCAACGTGAAGGACATGCTGCGCAGCATCGTGGCGGTGGGCGCCGACGCCTACACCATGGGTGGAAAAACCATGGGCTCGGTGCTGGTCGAGTCGATGAAAATCGCGGGCAGCTGAAATCGGCCTCGGGCCGCCAACACACTGGAGTTTTCTTGATGCAACGTCGTCGATTCATCCATCACAGCGGCCTCGCAGGTGTGCTGGCTGCCGGCATGGCCCCTGCGGTGGTGCACGCACAAACCACCTTGCGCTGGCGCATGGCCTCGAGCTTTCCGAAGTCGCTGGACACCATCTTTGGCGGCGCCGAAGTGTTTGCCAAGAAGGTCAGCGACATGACGGGCGGGCGCTTTCAGATCAGCGTGCACGCGGCCGGTGAACTGATGCCGGCGTTTGGCGTGGTCGATGGGGTGCAGTCGGCCACGGTCGAGATGGCGCACACGGCGCCGTATTACTTCTTCGGCAAGGACGAAACCTTTGCCATTGGCGCGGCCATTCCGTTCGGCATGAATTCGCGTCAGCTCACGGCGTGGATGTACCGCGGCAATGGCATGAAGCTGATGCGCGAGTTCTATGCCAAGTACAACATCGTGAGTTTTCCGGGGGGCAACACCGGAGCCCAGATGGGCGGCTGGTACCGCAAGGAAATCAAGTCTCTGGCCGACATGAAGGGCCTGAAGATCCGCATCGGCGGCTTCGCCGGCCGGGTGGTCGAACGCATGGGCGGTGTGGCGCAAAACATCGCCGGCGGCGAGGTCTACCAGTCGCTCGAGAAAGGCACCATCGATGCGGCCGAGTGGATCGGGCCGTACGACGATCAGAAGCTCGGCCTGTACAAGGTGGCGCCTTTTTATTACTACCCCGGTTGGTGGGAAGGCAGTGCCGAACTCGATTTCTACGTCAACACGCAGGCCTATGCGGCGCTGACGCCCGAGTACAAGGCCATCGTTGAGGCGGCCGCGTCATTCGTCCACGTCGACATGCAGGCGAACTACGACGCCAAGAACCCGGCTGCCTTGAAGACCTTGATCAGCAACGGCGTGTAGGTGCTGGCTTTTCCCAAGCCCGTGCTCGACGAGGCCTACAAGCAATCGATGGCGCTGTACGGCGA
>Ga0164294_10005503_pt1 | contig 10878 bp, 10 predicted proteins | sample GEODES005metaG_FD_111479 | JGI IMG/M metagenome (GOLD analysis project Ga0164294, IMG submission 111479) | Oligotrophic lake water microbial communities from Sparkling Lake, Wisconsin, USA - GEODES005 metaG | ecosystem: Environmental > Aquatic > Freshwater > Lake | place: USA: Sparkling Lake...
CGGACTGCATTTCACGCTCGATTATCCGGCAACGCTGCCCGCCGCGGTCGACACGATCCTCGTGCCGTGATTCCATCAGGCTTTCCAGCGGTTTGGGTTGCTCGGCCTGCCGCTTTTCAGCATCGGTTCATCGTGGCGATTCATATTGGGGATTCCTCAACCATGCCGGGCGATACAGTATCGCTCGGTAAGTAGCGGCGGGGGCCTATGGCGTATCCAGTGCAGCGTATCGGCAAGATGGTGATGGGCGGGCTCGCGGGGCTCGCGATCGCCGGGTGTGTGTCCGACAGCCGAGTGGCGCGGACCGAACCGCAGCGACCGGTGGTGTTCGCCGCGCCGCGGCCGGTGGTCCAGCCGCTGCCGCCCAAGGCCAAGCCCAAGCCGCCCGAAGCCCTGGTCGCGCTGGTCCAGACGCTGACGCGCGATTTCGGCGGCAAGGTCGGGATCGCGGTGAAGAGCCTCGACGACGATTGGACGGTCGAATCGAACGGCGACCTCAAGTTGCCGCAGCAAAGCGTGTCCAAGCTGTGGGTGGCGATGACGGTGCTCGACGCGCGCGACCAGGGCAAGCTGACGCTCGACGACCCGATTACCGTCAAGAAGGAAGACCTGACGCTCTTCAACCAGCCGATCGCGGCGCTGGTCAAGGATGCCGGTTACCAGACGACGGTCGGCGAACTGCTCCAGCGCGCGCTGACGCAAAGCGACAACACCGCCAACGACCGTTTGCTGCAATATGTCGGCGGGCCGACCGTGGTGCGCGCGTTCCTGGCGAAGAAGGCGATCGCCGACATCCGTTTCGGCCCCGGCGAACGCGCGTTGCAGAGCCTGACCGCGGGGATGGACTGGAAGCCCGAATATTCGCGCGGCAATGCGTTCGAGCAGGCGCGCGCGCGCATCCCGGCCTCGACCCGGATGGACGCGTTCGACCGTTACATCGCCGATCCGCCCGACGGCGCCGCCCCGCGCGCGATCGCGACCGCGCTCGCCCGGCTGAAGCGCGGCGAGCTGCTGTCGCCCGCCTCCACCCAATATCTGATCGGCACGATGGAATCGTCGCGCACCGGCAAGCAGCGCATGCGCGGCGCGGTGCCCGAAGGTTGGACGTTCGGGCACAAGACCGGGACCGGCCAGAACTTCAGCGGCCGGACGGCCGGTTACAACGACGTCGGCTTCCTGGTGTCGCCGACCGGCAAGTCGTTCACCATCGCGGTGATGATCGGCGATACCAACAAGACGATCCCCGAACGCCAGGCGCTGATGCAGGCGGTCGTGCTGGGCGTGGTCACCAACTATCGCTGGTAGGGTTACCCGCCTTGACATTGCGGGAGGCGGCGGACATAGGCGCGCCTCCCGTCCGCCGGCCCATCGGGCCCGACGTGAGTGCTGCCGTAGCTCAGTGGTAGAGCGCATCCTTGGTAAGGCTGAGGTCGTGAGTTCAATCCTCACCGGCAGCACCATTTTTTCCGAAAAGGCCGGCCCCGTTCCAGGGGATTTCCGGGGGCATCGCCCGGCCGTGCTGGCCGCTCGTCCCTGCGGCTAAGTTTACACTAGCTTTACACTATCGCGGTCGTCGCCGCCGCCGCCGATTGCTGATCGGATCCATATAATAGCTTTCGTCCGCGAACTCGTCCTGGGTCAGTTCCTGACCGGCGTCGCGCTTGGCCAGCGCCGCTTTGCCCCGCGCCATCCGCGCATGATGCTCTTCCGCGGCGATCGCCGCATCGGTCTTGGGCCTGCGCTGTTCGGTATAGAAATGCGGCAGCTGGCCGTCGGCAAGGTCGGCGAGGTCCAGCGCGTCGTCCAGCTCCTCGGGCTGCATCAACTGCTCGGGCGGCGCCGGCAAGGACGGCTCCATCTCGCGCAGCCGTTCGTCCAGCGTCGGCACGTGTTCGACCGTCGGACCCGGCTGACCGCTCGCGGTCGACGCGCGGGCGGCGCCATAGCGGTCGGGCTTCAGATGGCTGAGCAGATATTTGAGCAGGCGGTTGTCGTGGATCAGCTTGGTGCCGACGACTTCGCCGCAATCGTTGTAGACCTCTTGTTCGACACCCTCGATCGCGCGGTCGAACGCGATATCCTCGATCAACCCGCCGGCATGGTGCCGCGCCGCGTCCCAGGCGCGCGCAAAGGCCGCGCCATGCCCGGCGCGGCGCAGTTGATAGGCGCTGACTCGCGACATGCCGACCGCCCTGGCCGCGTGGCCGACCAGCCCGGTATCGGCGAGCACCTCGATAAAGCGCCGCTGCTTCTCCTCGGTCCAGCCATCGAGCCGCGGGCGGCGGCGGACAGGCACCCAGCGATAATCGGCGGGGTCGTACTCCTCGGGCGCGGCGAGCGCATCGTCGCTGTCGGCGTCGGTGGCGGCCAGCGCCTTGGCCTGCGCCGGCTGGGGAAGGGCGTGCCTCGAGAGCGAGCCCGGCGAAGGGGGCGCCATCGGCCCCGGATCGGATGAGTCGGTCATCCGACAGTATGGAGCAGGCGAAATCCTACATTGGAAGGGTTTTGAGTCGATCATACCGCTGGCGTCGATCCGTGCGGACCGTGATACGTTAACATGACGATTGCCGAGTTATTTGTCGCTATATTGGCTGTACCGGCAGCAAGTTAAATCTGTTGTTGGATATTAGAGAAATAATTGACTCGAAGCCTATATTTTGCGATCTATAAGATAAGACTCGGGGGGGTTATGAAAAAAGTCAGCGCTCTTATCGCTTATGTCGCGTGCGTTGGTTGCACGCACATCAATACTGGTGAGACCGATTATCGCGTAGCCGATGCTCCACCAGCTAGATTAACCGATGCTAGCGCGAAAAATAATCCATGCACCGGCAATTCGACGACACCGTGTAATACGCTGGTGCCGCTGAACAAAAAGTATGTCGCCGCAGGCGAAGACCTCATCAAAGACGACGTCCTTTCTATTCAACTTGAACAGCTCGTAATGGGAGATCAGCTCCTCGAAGGGCGGCTTTTCGGTCAGGAGACTGGCAAAACCGCGCAATTTGCCGTCCTTGCCAACGTCTTTGAATTCGGCGCAGACAAGGATACGAAGGCTCGTTTTATCGAAGTCGCCAACTACGCCGGTACGCCGGGCGACGACAACGATACCGAACTCAAGCTGGTGTATTTCAGTGACGACGTGAAACGTCGGCAACCGATGAACTTCAGCAACCTGCCGCTGTTTCCCAGAACAAAATATAATGGTCGATCGGTCGGCATTCAGATAATCATCATGGAAATTGACGCGGGGTCATCTCCCATCAAATCGCTGCTATCGACATTGGCGAGGCTCGGACAGAGTACTTTGCCAGCGTCGCCAGTGTCTGGCGCGTTGCTAGACTTGGGCAAGAGCTTGCTCGACGGTAACGGCAACGATCGATTGTTCGACTATCGGTTTGTCCTATCCCCCGCCGGTGGCGACAAGTCTGGCCTGTATCCGACGCTTCGCACTGGCCGCTATGTCCTGCGACGGACTGAAAAACGCGCGACTCCGCAGGACTGGAGCAACTGGAAGCTCGATCAAAATACCGCCCGTGTCTATGCGCCCAACGACAAGACAGGTAAGGTGGATGAATATCGCGGCGATGACTTAACCATCGTGCTTAGTGTGCGAAAAGACGATCCTAAATCTGCGACCGAGTTCCTGGCATACGACGATTGGTCAAAAGCCAGTGCGGCGATCGAGAAGGCAGCAGCCGACGGCAACTTTCTGGCTGGTGCGGAAAAGAGTTTCGACCCGCTGATCAAGGATCTGCAATCCAAAAAATTACGCGCCAATCTCACTGGAATGTGGAGCGTCGCCCATGATCGCCTGCAAAAATTCCGTTCCGTGCCTGTGCCCAAGACTGACGGAACGTTTGCCGGCTGCGAGGCCGAAAGCGCAAAAGCAAGTGGCGCCGGCGATCTGTATCAGCGGGACGCCGAAGACACGATCGCCGCCTTCGTTCGTGCGTTTCGGACTGCTGCCGCCGCCAAAAGCGGGGATGAGAACTCGCCTTTGACGTTATCGGAAGAGGCCCGCGAGCAAATCGTTTCTGCCATTGCACGATCCTTTCTTGAAAAGGACAAAGCGGACGCCGATGAATTGGCTAAGTTCGCCTCGTACGATGCCTTCAACACGGCATATCTCGCAGCGGATAAAGCAAACGCGCTCGCGCAATTTGCAATAGGGTATGAGACTAAGGCGAGGCCCGCAGTCGAAACTTGCCCAGCACTGTTGGCCTTTAGAATTCCATAGCATTCTGGCTCTCACGAATATGGATGGAGGAAGTGCCGGCCGATCGCACCACTCTCAATCCCCCCGCTTCCGGTGCACGAAGAACGCCACCAGCAATATCCCCGTCACGATCCCGATCGCCCCGCCGCCGATCGTCGTGACGGTGCTGATCGCTTCGGCCGGCGGGACGGTGAGGGCGGCGCCGCTGCGGATGGTCATCACGAACCAGGCGGTGCCGGCCAAGATCAGCACGTCGATCACCAGCATGCCGAGCAGCGCGAGTGTCGATTTCTTCATTGGAAAAGCCCCCTCTCCCGCGCCGCGCCGATCGACGAGCCGATCGCCTCGGGCGGCGGGAGGCTATCATGGGTCAGTCGGCGGTCAATCGGCAGTGGACTGCGCGGTGTATTAGTGTAGCAATACGGCGCTACCAAGGGAGTGCCACCGGAATGAAACGCAGATCAGCCGTTACCATGGGATTGTCGGCGCTGGCTGTGTCGTGCTGTTGGCAACCCGCCTTCGCCGCGCCGCCATCCGCCGCGTGCAGGACACTGAGCGCCGCGCGCACGGGCTATGTCTTGAAAGTGCCCTTCACCGTCGTGTCGGGACGCATCTAGGTCACCGTGAAGGTCAATGGCCGGGGACCGTTCAAATTCGCGGTCGATACCGGGGCCAGTGGGATGGGCCGCGCGGACACCAGCCTGGTCGCGGCGCTGGGCTTGCCGGTCACCCGGACCGGCGAGACATCCGACGGGGTGGTCAGCGCAGCGATCGGCGAGACGCGTCTCGCCTCGCTCGATCTGGGGGGCTTCGTCCGCACCGATTTGTCCGTGATGACGCGCGACTATAACGCGAAGAGCGCACCCGAGGCCGCGATGTCGGGGATCATCGGGCGGGAATTCTTTGCCGACGGCGTGCTGGTAATCGACTATCCGTCGCGCACATTGATCTTCACCCGCAGCCGCGCGCTGTCGCGGGGGGCCAGGGGCGTGCTGGGATACGAGCGGGCGTTTCGCGTGCCGGTCTCGATCGGGAGCCTGCAGACCGAAGGCAATCTGGATACCGGCGCCAACGTCGCATTCGTGTTGCCGCAAACGTTGTTCGACAAGGTCGGCGGCGGGCCGCTGGCGGCGGCCGGCAATGGGACGTTGATGAACTCCAAAATATCGACCGGCCGCGCGATCGTCCACGGGCCGTTCCGGATCGGCGACGCCAGCATCGTCGATTCCGAGGTGCGCGTGTCGGCGCAATATCCCGAACTGTTGGTCGGGGGGCACGCCCTGCAGGACTTCGCGGTGCTGATCGACCAACGATCGAAAAGCGTCGCGTTGTGCGCCGGCCGCAAGGCGGTGCGCAACTAGCCGATCGGCGCCGCGACGGCCGCGTCAATCGTGCTCCCGCCCGCCCGCGCCCATGTACAGTTCGCGGCCGGATTCGTTGTAGAGCTTGCTCATCTCTTCCATGCCCTTGATCGCGGCGACCTTGCTGGCGGCGGCGGTTTCCGTGGCCGTCGGGCCGGTGGCGAGGAAGCCGTCGACGCCCTGGTTTTGCTTGCTGGCGAAGTCGCGCACCTCCTGTGTGATCTTCATCGAGCAGAATTTGGGTCCGCACATCGAGCAGAAATGCGCGGTCTTGGCGCCTTCCGCGGGGAGCGTCTGGTCGTGATAATCCTCCGCCGTGTCGGGATCGAGCGACAGGTTGAACTGGTCGCGCCAGCGGAATTCGAAGCGCGCGCGGCTCAGCGCATCGTCGCGCATCTTCGCCGCCGGATGCCCCTTCGCCAGGTCGGCGGCGTGCGCAGCGAGCTTGTACGTCACCACGCCGACCTTCACGTCGTCGCGGTCGGGGAGCCCCAGATGCTCCTTGGGCGTGACGTAACAGAGCATCGCGGTGCCGTACCAGCCGATCATCGCGGCGCCGATGCCGCTGGTGATATGGTCATAGCCGGGCGCGATGTCGGTGGTGAGCGGCCCGAGCGTGTAGAAGGGCGCTTCGCCGCACACCTCCAGCTGCTTGTCCATATTCTCCTTGATCTTGTGCATCGGCACGTGGCCGGGGCCCTCGATCATGACCTGGACGTCCTGCGCCCAGGCGCGGTGGGTCAGCTCGCCTAGCGTGTAGAGCTCGGCAAATTGCGCTTCGTCGTTGGCGTCGGCGATGCTGCCGGGGCGCAGGCCGTCGCCGAGCGAATAGGCGATGTCGTACGCCTTCATGATCTCGGTGATCTCGTCGAAGCGTTCGTACAGGAAGCTCTCCTTGTGGTGCGACAGGCACCATTTCGCCATGATGCTGCCGCCGCGGCTGACGATGCCGGTGACGCGCTTGGCGGTGAGCGGCACGTACGGGAGCCGGACGCCGGCGTGGATCGTGAAGTAATCGACGCCCTGTTCGGCCTGTTCGATGAGGGTGTCGCGGAAGATTTCCCAGGTCAGGTCCTCGGCGACGCCGCCGACCTTCTCCAGCGCCTGATAGATGGGAACGGTACCGATCGGCACGGGCGAATTGCGGATGATCCATTCGCGCGTGTCGTGGATGTTGCGGCCGGTCGACAGGTCCATGACCGTGTCGGCGCCCCAGCGGATCGACCAGACCATCTTGTCGACTTCGCTCGCGACATCGCTGGCGACCGCGGAATTGCCAATATTGGCGTTGATCTTGACCAGGAAATTGCGGCCGATCGCCATCGGTTCTGATTCGGGGTGGTTGATGTTGTTGGGGATGATCGCGCGGCCGCGGGCGATTTCGTCGCGGACGAATTCGGGGGTGACGTAATCGGGGATCGACGCGCCGAAGCTCTCGCCGTCGCGGACGTAGCTGGCGAGCATTTCGCGGCCGAGATTCTCGCGAGTCGCGACATATTCCATCTCGGGCGTGATGATGCCGCGGCGGGCATAGTGCATCTGGCTGACGTTCATCCCGGCCTTGGCGCGCAAGGGGCGGCGGACCGGGTTGGGGAATTGCGGCACCCCGCCCGACCGGTCGGGGCCGAGCTGGCCATTATCCTCCGGGCGGACGTCGCGGGCATCGTAGGATTCGACGTCGCCGCGGGCTTCGATCCACTGGCGGCGGATGTTGGGCAGGCCGGCCTGGATATCGATCCTGGCGGTCGGGTCGGTATAGGGGCCGCTGGTGTCGTAGACGTTGAGCGGGGGCTCGCCGCAGCCGGGCTCCAGGTCGATCGCGCGCATCTTCACGCCAAGCGGTCCGACGCTGATCTTGCGCGATCCGCGGATCGGGCCGGTGGTCACGCCGATTTCGGTGCGGGCGGGGATGTCGGCCATGTGTCTTCTCCAATTGGGGAGAGGACGGTCGGGGTGCGGCCGCTCCCTCCCTACGCCGGTGTCAGCCGGATCAGGTTCAGCGGGTCGCAGGACGTGACGCCTGCCTCTCAGCCACATGGCTCCCCGGGGATGTACGGGTTGTAGGCGCGATCATCGGGCGGGGGAAGAGGCGGTTTGGGTCGGCGATCCGACCGACGTCATCCCCGCGAAAGCGGAGATGACGTCTGAATGGTCTTACGCCTGCGCCGTCGACGTTTTGATGTTCCCGTTCAGCCCCGCCGGGAAGAACCCGCCGCTGCTGACCGCCGCCTTCGACAGATAGGCGATGTTGAGCACCTGGCCCGTCGTCCGGCTATAGGCGATGCCGTCCAGGTTCGCCGGGACGATGTTCGACGTCGTCGCGTCGCCGGTGATGCCCTGGTCGTCGTCGCTGGTGCCGTCCAGGCTGTCGCGCGCGTCGCTGATCTTGCCGGCATTGGTGCGCAGGCTCGGCGTCGCGAGGCCCTTCGCGTAGAGCGCGGTGCGCACCAGCCCGGCGTGATAGGCCTCCGCCGCCAGGATGCCCGCCGCCGCGCCCAGATAGGTCGTGTTGGTGATCAGCGGCGTCGCGCCCTTGTACGCGCTGACGCCGACATCTTCGAAGATGAACGCGCCGAGCAGGAAATTCTCGTCCGAGGCATAAGGGTCGAAGGTCTGGCCCGACGTGATCACGCCCGCCGCCAGCGCCGCCGCGGTGAAGGCGCCGGTCGCGCTGCCGTCGATGTTCAGGCTGGGCATCGCCACCGCCGCGCTGCCGAGCGCGGTGCGAAGATAATTGACGTGCGCCGCCTCGTCCTGCGCGATCTCGCGCGCATATTGCGCGACGACCGGGTCGGTGAAGGTCACCTGGCGACCGCCGGTGACGGTGCCCGCCGCGGCGCCGGCGCCACCGACCGTCTGCGAGCCCGGCAGGCCGGTGCCGTAGACGGCATATTGGTAGAATTGCGCCTCCAGATATTCCAGGTTCAGCGCGAAATTGAGGACGTCGATGTCGATCTGGGCCGTGGTCGACGATGCGGTCGGGGTCGGCGTGGGGGTCGGGGTCGGCGTGGTGCCGGTCGACCCCTTGTTGCCGCCGCACGCGCTCAACAGGCCGAGCCCGCCGATCGTCGCGGCGCCGCTGGTCGCCAGCGTCAAGAAGCGCCGACGTTCGGCGCGGCGGCGGTCGGCTGCCTCGAGAATGGCGAGCGCGGTATCGTTATCGGTCATGATGGTCTCCGTTCGCTCGGGCGCTCAATTGGCCGCGCTGGTCTTGATGGTGCCGTTGACACCGGCCGGGAAGAACCCGCCCGAGGTGACCGCCGCGTTGTTGAGGTAGACGATGTTGAGCACCTGGCCGGTACTGCGCGCATAGGCGAGCCCGTCGGCGTCGAGCGGCGCGATGTTGGAGGCCGTGCCGCCGTTGATCGTCACCGGCGAAATGCCCTGGTCGAGGTCGGTGGTGGTGCCGTCCAGGCTGTCGCGTGCGTCCGAAATCGCGTTCGTCGCCGACCGCAGGTTCGGCGTCGCCACGCCCTTGGCATAGAGCGAGGTGCGGATGATCGCGGCGTGATACGCCTCGACCGCCATGATTCCGGCGGCGGCCTCGACATAGGTCTTGTTGAGGATCAGCGGGGCGGCACCCTTGTAGGCGGTCACCCCGACATCCTCGAAAATGAACGCGCCGAGCAGGAAGTTTTCGGGCGACGAATAGGGATCGAAGGTCGCCCCGGCGCCGATCAGCCCGGCCGCGCGAGCGGCGGCGGAAAAGGGACTGGTCGCGGTCGCGCTGATGTCGATCGCCGGCTGCACGACGGCGGTCGTGCCGAGCTGGGCGCGCAGGAACTTGACGTGCGCAACCTCGTCGGCGGCGATTTCGCGCGCATAGTCGCGCACCACCGGGTCCGAATCGAGATTGTCGACGCGGCGCGCGTTGGTCGCCGTCACCGCGCCCGGGCTGGTGCCGAGTAGCGTCGAATCGAGCCCCGCGCCGCCCGCCGCATAAGCGTAGAATTGCGCTTCGAGATATTCGAGGTTGAGCGCGAAGTTCAGGATGTCGGCGTCGGTCACCGTCTGCGCGAAGGCTTCCTGGGTCACGACCAGGGTCGTCGCCCCGATCGCCGCCGCGCCGATCGCCGCCTTGAAGAATTCGCGTCGTTCCGCACGCCGCCTGACTCTCGAATCGAACGCCTCGAGCAACTGGTCTTCGGCCATCGCGTCATTCCTCTTCTGCAATCATTGGGGGCAGTCATTGCGCTCGTCCGCCGGCGTCGACCGGCGGCGAGGGAGCTACGTGCTAAACCTCCCGCCCGGCGCACGGCAACCGGATAATTGTCGCGGCCCGGCGGTCGGATCGCCCGGTCAGAAGGTGTAGGCCAGCCCCACGACGCCGATCCACTGGTTGCGGCTGCCGGCGATCGACACGACGGGGGAGCGGGCGAAGTCGTTGAGCATCCGCGTATAGGTGCCGCCGCCGACGATCTTGAACCCGTGGAGCAAATCGCCGGTCAGGGCATAGGTACCGAGCGCACCGACCGACCAATCCTTCCACCCGCCGCGAGTCGAGAAGACCGGCAGGCCGCTGGCGATGCTTTGCGCCGCATCGACGTCGAAATAGGGCCGGCCATAGCCGCGTTCGGCGTAATCGGCGGACGCGGTCAGCCCGACCGCCGCCTTGGTGCTGAGCGGCGTGAAATAATTGAGCGATGGCGTCCAGATGCCGGCGCGATGCGCGCCCGACACGCCCTTGCGATAGCTGACCGATGCCGACAGCCGGTCATAGTCGCTGGTGATGACCCCGGTCTTGCCGAGCCCGACGAAGCCGCCGACTTCGATCGCGGTCGACCGTTTGCCCAGGGCGCGGACGCGAGGATCGTCGATGTTCTTCAAGCTGGAGCGGTTGAAGTTGACCACCGCGATCGGTCCCGCCTGGATGTCCCAGGTCGGGCCGGGCTTGTTGGGGATCAGGTCGACCGACGCGCGGTTGCCTGCCAGGGTGAAGCTGAAGCCGCCGACCGACCCGATCGCGCCGGGCGCCACGCGCCAGACGTAATGGTCGGAGCCTTCATAGTCGTTGAGATAGACGCCGCCGGCGCCGATCGTGATGCTGTCACCCCCCGTCGAGGCCGCCGGGGCACCGGCATCGGGCGGTGCGACCGGGGCATCCTGAGCGACGGCCGGAGCGGCGGCGACGATGGCAAGGGCGGTCAGGCAAGAGGCGAAACGCACGGGCAAAACTCCGAATGGCAAAGAAATGTTACGATCCCGCAACGCCTTTGCCCGCGCTTTGCTCCCGCCCGAACGCTCAGAACATGTAGCGCATGGCGATCTGTTGCGTTTCGGCAACGCCGCCGACCGCGA
>Ga0164294_10005505_pt1 | contig 10875 bp, 7 predicted proteins | sample GEODES005metaG_FD_111479 | JGI IMG/M metagenome (GOLD analysis project Ga0164294, IMG submission 111479) | Oligotrophic lake water microbial communities from Sparkling Lake, Wisconsin, USA - GEODES005 metaG | ecosystem: Environmental > Aquatic > Freshwater > Lake | place: USA: Sparkling Lake...
GGTTATCAAGCGATGTTGGTGAATCAAAGTGGTTCAAGTAATACTGCGTTGGGTTATTTATCGTTGTCTAATAATAATTCAGGAAGTAATAATATTGCTATAGGAGAGAGTGCTTTGTTCACAAATACTACAAATAGTTTTAATAATGCTTTAGGTTTTGAGGCTTTAAAGCTTTCGAATGGCCAGTCTAATGATGCACATGGTTATCAAGCATTATTAAATACAACGGGCTCTAATAATGTCGCAATGGGTTATTCATCAGGATCAGTAAATACTACAGGTACCAATAATACATTCTTGGGGTACAATGCCAATGTTACATCTAACAATTTAACGAATGTGACTGCGATAGGAAATGGAGCGAGTGTTGGTTTAAGTAACACTGTAAGAATTGGTAATACAGCAATAACAGCCATAGGTGGTCAAGTAGCTTGGACTGCAGCATCGGATGCGCGTATTAAGAAAAATATCGTCAATTCAAAATATGGCCTAGAAACAGTCATGCAGTTAAGGCCAGTTGAATATAATTTAATCAGCAATGATTTAAGACAAGTTGGATTTATTGCACAGGAAGTTCAAAAATTAGTACCAGAAGTTGTAACTGGTAAGGAAGGTGATATCAGTAAAGGGGAAGTTTTAGGAATCACCTATTCAAATTTGGTTCCAGTCTTAGCTAAATCCATTCAAGAATTAAACGCCTTAAACACTAAATCACAAAATGACTTAAACACTAAATTAAGTTACTCAACTCCTTCGCAATTAACATTAGGCAATGCGAATGTGAAAGAAGTAGTAACAACAGCGAGTGTAACGGTTGGTGAAAGTTTATCTGTTAAACATTTGAAAGGGAATTCATCAACTCCTGGTATTCAAGCTACTACCGGAGCAGGAAATAGTGCGTCAGTGAAAATTACAGGTACGGATATGAGTGGTGTGATTGAAGTGGCTACTGGCGAAATGCCAACAGCCAATGCTATATTAGCTACAATTCAATATAGCACTGCTTATGGAACTGCACCAGTTGTGATTATTACCCCGGGTAATGCGGCTACGGCAAGCTTAATGGGAACGTCTACTGTATTTGTTGGTAGCAATAAAAGCACTGACTTCACGCTAAATACGAACGCAACACCACTAGTATCAAAAACAACTTATAAATGGTATTATCAAGTAATTCAATAATTTTTTAAATAAATAAAATCAAAACAAAAATGAAAAACAAAATCAAAAAATTTACAATCGCATTAGGCGCTTTTGCTCTTTTATCTTTTACGATAGAAAAAGTGGTAACTATTAAATTCTCAGAAGATCAAATGAATTTTCATTGGCAAAATTTAAACAACATAAAAGGTGTAATTGATCAAAGTAACTTACCACATGCGCAGGCTAAAGCTCTAATTTTTGCAATTGACAGTTTGCAAGCAGATATTAATAAAAGCTATAAATTAGACAGTACAATGATTGCTTCACCAGCTAAAAAGTAAATATTATATGAAGGGAAACCAAAAATTTGTAAAAGGTATTCTAACTGGGATGGGGTTAATGGCTTTGACTGCTTTTACTGCTGACAAAGTTTTCACATTCAAGTTTTCCGAAACTGATATCAATAAACATTATCAAAAATTGTCTGTGATTCGTCAAATTGTTGATAATAGCAATTTATCACATCAAGAAGTGGTTTATGTGACTAAAGCAATTGATAGCTTACAAGCTGATATCATTTCTCAAGTGAAAGCTCAATTAGCACAGGAGACCTCATCAAAAAAATAAAAACTAAATAAAATAATATTTTAAATCAGCACAATATTCGTTCGTACTGATGGTAGTTAATTCGACAGTTCAAAGCACTAAGTAATTAGTGCTTTTTTTATACTTGTTTTGTAATGAATAATATTAAGCTCATTTTTTTAATTGAATTAGCATTTAACCCATTATTTCTGGTTGTTAAAAATGCACTTTCCAAGCTAGTTCCGCAGGGGTAATTAAATATACTCCGTATAATAAGTAAACTATCTGCTTAACTTTAAAATGAATAAAAGTACAATACAAGTCATTTATGAATAGTACAAAAGTTAAATTTGAATAACTTCAACATCAAATGATTTTTTTTAATAATTGATTATGCTAGATAGAAGATATTTTTTAAAAAAATCCACCTTATTAACAAGTGGATTATTACTAGGTGAAATTGATTCTTTTGCTTTTAAAAAAACTAATAAAAGAAACTTTGGACTTTGCGTGAATACACAAACGCTTAATAATTATCCCGATTTTATCAATACAATTTCATCAAGTGGTATTACCGATGTATGGATGCCTTATTTTATTAATGGTTATTATCCTTATCCGATGGAGGATATTTTACTTTGGAAAAAAAAATTTGAAAAAAAGGGAATTGCTGTAAATATCGTGAGTGTTCCTTTCGGACATCCGGGTGGTTCCTTAGGCGATTCTAAGAATTATGATATCACGCCTCAAACATGGCCTAGACGAATTGATGTGGAGGGTAAACAATTTTCAGGAACTTCTGTGCATCCTAAAGTAACTGAAGAAAATATATCAGTTATTAATAAAATAGAAAAAGCTGGATTTAATAAATTATTCTTAGATGATGATTTTCGATTGGCTGCTTCACCTGGTAATATTGGAGGATGTTTTTGTGAAGCTCATCAGATGGAATTTTTGAATAAATATGGGTATCTTAAAAATGATATAGAGGATTTACGAAATGATATTAAAAATAGAAATTTAAATTCATTGGTTGAAAATTGGATCAATTATAATTGTGATCAACTGAGTTCTTCATTTAAGGCTCAACAGGCTGCTGCTCCAAGCGTTGAGCTAGGCATAATGGCAATGTATCTTGGCTCAGAAAAAGCAGGTATTCGGTTAGCGGATTATAAAGATTCTCTATTTAGAGTAGGAGAGTTAATGTTCAGTGATAAAAGTTTTTCTCCAGTAAAAGGTAAGACAGATGAGCTTTTTAGCTCTCTTTTTCATCGCCGTTTTGTTAAACCAGCAATGGCATATAGTGAAACAACTGCTTATCCTGCTAACCAATTGTCAGCTGAAAATATGGCGGCTAAGTTGCACATCTCAACTATCTCTGATGTAAGAAATACGATGATGATGAGTGGATTGGATCCATTTCCATTTAGTCATTGGGCTACACTTGCACCAACAATAAAAAAAGTAGCAGCGATGCATGAAAAAATCGCAGGTCAAAAGTTAGTTGGTCCAATAAAGCATTTTTGGGGTAAACGCAGTAGGATGATAGGAGATGATAAACCCTACAGTCTTTTTCTTGCTGCTGGAATACCTTTTGAGGTTACTGAAAATCCTTCAACAGATGGCTGGACATTCCTTTCAGATTTTGATATTCAAGATGTTGCTTCAGGTGAATTGAAATCAAAAGGAACTACTTTTATCTATGGTGCAAGTCAAGACAAAAAAATTAGTGGGGCGAGATTTGTAAAGGAAAACATTCAGGATATATTCTTATTCAAAAAGGAAATTATTCCATTTTTAAAAGGTGTACCTTATGTGGTAGAAGATAAACCGGTAGTATGTGCCTGGTATCCTACCATTAAGAAGGTTCTTCTGTGGAATTTATCTGCATCCAAAGAATTATTTACATTAAAATTTGATCAAAGGATTCAGACAATAGGAATTAGTGGTTTGGACGCTGAATTGGTTTCAGTTTAATTTATCAGGCAGATATTTATATTGAATCTATTCAATAAATTTACTTTAGCAATGCTATTAATTACTTAATCAATAATTACATATGAAAAAAAATCACCTCCTTCTTTTTCTATTAATAGGTTATTCCATAACCGCCTTTGCTCAACGTCCAGCTCAAGGACCCATGTCTGACAAGGTTTTTAAGCCTAAAAAAAATGGTTACAAATTAGTCTGGGAGGATGAGTTTTTAGGTGATAAATTAGACAATACAAAATGGGCTGTAAGGGGAGTAGGTCGTCGAGCAATCGCCTATGTTTCGGCTGAAGCAGTAAAAGTAGAAGATGGTTTATTAAAATTATCTGCACTTAAAAGAGGAGATTCAATCTTGATTAGTGCTGTGGGAACTCAAGGATTGTTCATGCCCAAATATGGATTTTATGAGTGCAGAGCTCAATTACAGCAATCACCCGGTGTATGGGGTGCCTTCTGGTTACAATCCCCTAAGTTATCAGAAGGAGATGATCCACGTGTGAATGGTGCGGAGATAGATATCATGGAATTTTTTAAAAAATTGGGTCTAGATATTGTTTCTCACAATGTTCATTGGGGACCTTATGGTTCTGGTCAACATACTACCCGTGGAATGCAGAGTTATCTTAAAGATGTGAGCAAAGGCTTTCATACATTTAGTTTAGAGTGGACGCCTGAAAAATATATTTTTTATATCGATGGTCTTAAATTTTATGAAGTAAGTGCAGGCGTATCTCAAATTGAGCAATATCTTATTTTAAGTATGGAAATTCCCAATAACCTAGAAGAAATCAAAAAGACAGTTTTCCCGGATGTGTTTATCGTTGATTACGTGAGGGTTTATCAAAAAAAATAAGCTAATTTTAACTAAAAAATCATTGTGAACAATTGATTGTTTGATATTGTTGTAAAGTAGATATTTCGATCAATTTATTTTTACTTTCAATCTACTATTTATATTTGAAAGGATTGGTTAAATATATTTAAATATTTTAATATGATAAAAAAAATTGATTAATCCAACTTTTTGACACTTTAATCCCTTTTTTTATTGATTATTATTTTATTTTTATTTTGTTATTTTTTATAAAATCTTACAATCCGAAATTTTAAAACTTTCACTCTTATTGTGATTAATTTTTTATTTAATATATTTGATAATAGTTATTAATACATTTTTGTAAATTGTTAGTTATATGAAATCTAAGCTATTAATTGCAATTGCTGTGTTGGTTGTTCTTTCAGCTGGTTGGCTTTTCTTTATGCGTTCTAACGGAACCACTGCTAACAAAATGCCAGATCAGGTAAGTTACAATTTCCACATTCGTCCCATCTTATCTGATAAATGTTTTAAGTGTCATGGACCTGATAAAAATAAAAGAGAAGCTGGATTAAGATTGGACATACCAGATTCAGCTTTTGCACCTTTAAAAGAAACAAAAGGATCTTTTGCCTTTGTACCCTACAAGCCAGAAGAGTCGGAGGTTTATAAACGTATCACTTCTACCGATTCTTCATATCAGATGCCTACTCCAACTTCACACTTAGGAATTTTGTCATCTTATGAGATTGCACTTTTTAAAAAATGGATTAATCAAGGAGCAAAATACGAGAAGCATTGGGCTTTTGAAAAACCTGTTAAAGCACCCTTACCCTCTATCGATCACAAAGAAAAAACAGTAAATGAAATTGATTACTTTGTTTTTAGTAAGCAAGAACAAATGGGGCTTACTAACAATGAACAATCTGATAAAGAAAGACTTTTAAAACGTGTTTCACTTGATTTAACAGGGTTGCTTCCATCAGAAAAATTGATGGATGAATTTGCTGCTAATCAAAGTACCAAAGCCTATGAAAATGCTGTTGATCAATTATTAGCTTCACCTTCTTTTGGAGAAAAGATTGCAGTTCACTGGCTAGATCTAGCTCGTTATTCTGATAGCTACGGATATCAAGATGATAATGTTAGAACTCAATGGGCTTGGCGTGATTGGGTAATCCATGCTTTCAATAAAAATTTACCTTATAATGATTTTCTAACCTGGCAAATTGCGGGCGATATGCTTCCCAATTCAACCAAGGAACAAATGCTTGCCACTGCTTTTTTTAGGAATCATAAGTATACCGAAGAAGGTGGTATAATACCCGAAGAATATAGAATTGAATATATTATTGATAAAACAAAAACTTTTACTAAAGGAATTTTAGGATTGACGGCTGAATGCGCCCAATGCCATGATCATAAATATGATCCAATTTCACAAAAAGAGTATTACCAATTATTTGCTTTTTTCAATAATACAAAGGAAGCTGGATTTGAGGGAGATGTGGGTACTTCTAAACCCGCAAAATCTCCTATATTGACGATTACAGATGATGAGTCTAAAAGTCTCTTGACTTTTATTAATAAAAAAGATACGGGTAATTTGTATGTATCCGTAATGGGAGAAAATGACACTTTGCGTAGAACCTATATTCTAGATCGTGGTGTTTATAACCATCCTACCACCGAAGTACTTCCATCTACTATTAATTCTGTATTGCCCTTTGATACTATTAAAAATCAACGCAATAGGATAGGTCTTGCTGCCTGGACAGTCAACAAGGATAATCCACTTACGTCAAGAGTTTTTGTTAATCATATTTGGCAAGAAATTTTTGGAAGAGGACTCGTAAAAACTGCAGGTGATTTTGGTATGCAAGGTGAGTTGCCCTCTCACCCTGAATTGCTAGATTGGTTAGCGGTAGACTTTGTGGAACATGGTTGGAATATCAAGCGATTAATAAAGCAGATTGTTATGTCAGCTACTTATCGTCAATCCTCTAAAGTAAATCCAGACAATTATAACAGAGACCCTGAAAATATTTATCTTACTCGTGCACCTCGTCAAAAAGTGAAGGCTGAATTTGTTCGTGATATTATATTATCTGGTAGTGGCTTATTGGTTAATACCATTGGTGGACCAAGCGTTAAACCCTATCAGCCTAAGGGCCTATGGGAAATGGCTAGTTCTGGAAGGGGTGAATTAAAAACATATAAGCAAGATAAGGGGAATGATCTTTATCGTCGTGGGATGTATACTTTTATTAAGTTAACTGTTCCTCCTCCTAGCATGATTTTGTTTGATGCTAGTAACCGAGATCAATGTGAAGTAAAGCGTTCTCAAACTAATACCCCTTTGCAAGCCCTTATGATGATGAATGATCCTACAGTGCTAGAAGCCTCTCGTGTGTTGGCTCAAAAACTGATGAAAGAAAATGTATCTGCAGATCTTAAAATTAAAAATGCTTTTCGACGAATCATTTGTAGAATACCAGGAACTAAAGAAAATGAAATTTTAAAAACTTATTACGAAGATCAGTTGAAGCAATTTCAACAAAAGCAATTAGATGCAACTACCACTTTGCGTGTTGGTGAATATCCTTTTGCAGATAACCTAGATATGAATGCCACGGCGGCATTGATGAAAGTAATCAACATGATTTATAACATGGAAGAGGCAATAATAAAATCTTAATTATGAACAAAGAATTATTAGAGTACAGCCTTAATTTTAATAGAAGGCGTTTTCTGTCAAAAATGAGCTTGGGAATTGGAAGTGTAGCCTTGGGTTCACTTTTAATACCTGATTTGTTTGGTGAAAAAAATCCTGAGGAAATGCTCCTTACTGGTTTGCCCCATTTTGCTCCCAAAGCAAAGAGGATCATTTATCTTTTTCAAAATGGTGCGCCTTCGCAATTAGATTTATTTGATTATAAGCCTAAGCTTCAGGAAATGTTTGGACAAGAACTTCCTGAATCTATTCGCAATGGTCAAAGACTGACGGGGATGACTGCAGGACAGAAAAATTTTCCATTGGCAGGATCAGTGTTTAATTTTAATCAGCATGGTAAGGCAAGAACGTGGATGAGTGAAATACTTCCGCATACTGCTAAAGTAGTGGATGAATTGTGTGTGATTAAAAGTATGTATACCGAAGCAATCAATCATGATCCAGCACTTACCTTTTTACAAACAGGAGCCCAGGTTGGTAATCGACCAAGTATGGGTTCATGGCTGAGTTATGGATTGGGAAGTGAAAATAAAAATTTACCTGCTTTTTGTGTTTTATTATCCAAAGGAAAAGGGAATGGTCAAGGAGTTTATTCAAAATTATGGTCCAATGGATTTCTTGATTCAGTTCATCAAGGCGTTCAGTTTAGTAGCGGTGATAGTCCTGTGTTATATTTAAATAACCATGAAAGTGTCAATAAGACTGATCGTAGAAAAATGTTGGATAAGCTAGAGCAATTAAATGCTGAAACTTTTAAAGAATCAGGAGATCCGGAAGTAAATGCGAAAATTCAACAATATGAAATGGCATATCGCATGCAAACTGCCGTTCCAGATATTACCGATGTAAGTAAAGAGCCAGATGATATCGTAAAATTATATGGACCCGATTGTTTAATACCCGGAACCTTTGCTGCTAACGCCTTGTTGTCAAGAAAATTATCTGAAAATGGTGTTCGCTTTGTTCAGTTGTACCACCAAGGTTGGGACACTCATGGAAATCTTCCTAATGAAATGCGTGGTCAATGTTTGGATACTGATCAAGCTTCAGCAGCATTAATTACTGATCTTAAACAAAGAGGTTTGTTAGATGAAACACTAGTGATTTGGGGTGGTGAATTTGGTAGAACAAATTATTGTCAGGGCGATTTTAGTAAAGAAAATTATGGAAGAGACCATCACCCAAGATGCTTTAGCATCTGGATGGCAGGGGGTGGTGTAAAGCCTGGTTCTTATGGTGAAACAGATGAGTTTGGATATAATATTATTGAAAATCCTGTCCATGTAAATGACTTTCATGCAACTATTTTGCACCTAATGGGATTGGATCACGAGCAACTTACTTATAAGCATCTTGGTAGAAGATATAGACTTTCTGATGTAGCTGGAAAAGTGGTGCAGGGACTTATTAGTTAGCTGTTAATGTTGTATATCTTGTCTGATATTATATTACAAATAAACAAATTGTAAAAGGTATTTTTTAAAATTTTTAAAAATCAAATTGTATGCAACGCAGATCATTTATTAGAAATTCTTCTTTGGGAACGATAGGATTTTTATCACAACCCTCTTTACCTTTTCTTGCGGATCCTCTGCTTGGCCACAATAACAAACGCTATCGTTTGGACACTAAATGGAGCAAGGCGGATGTTGCTACAAACCCTGTAAATGATTGTCATGAGATGGTGCAGGATAGTAAGGGAAGGATTATTTTGTTGACCAATGAAATTAAAAACAATGTAATCATTTACGATAAAGCTGGAAAGTTATTAACTACTTGGGGCCACGAATATCCTGGGGCGCATGGGTTAACATTATTCAATGAAAATGGAACAGATGTATTATTTATTTGTGATAATAAACGTCATCAGGTAATTAAAACTACTATTGATGGTAGAGAATTATTAGTCATTGATTATCCCAAAGAAACCGGTCAATATACCAAAGCTTCTGAATTTGTTCCTACTGAAACTGCCATTGCTCCTAACGGTGATATTTATATTGCGGATGGTTACGGAAAAGATTTTATTATTCAATACGATTCAACTGGTCGCTATATTAATTATTTTGGTGGTAAAGGTTCTGAAGCTAAACATCTTTCGAACGCCCATGGTATTTGTGTGGATCTACGTGATCCTCTTCACCCTTACTTGATTGTAACTTCCAGATTGCAAAATGCTTTTAAAAGATTTACTCTAAATGGGGTTTATATTGATACCATTCCTTTACCAGGTGCATGGGTTTGTCGCCCAGTCATAAAAGGTGAGTATCTATATGCAGCAGTATTGCAAACTAACACACAACAAGGTAAGGAGTCTGGTTTTGTTACTATTTTGGATAAAAATTTTAAGGTAGTTTCTAATCTCGGAGGATCTCAACCTCAATACATCGATCATAAGCTTGATGAAATGTATCAGACGGTTAAGTATTTTCAATATCCACATGATGTTTGTGTTGATGATGAAGAAAACTTGTATGTAGCTCAGTGGAATTCTGGCAAAGTATATCCTTACAAATTATCTCCCGTTATTTAATTTGGATACTCAAAAATTTGAATTAAATCAAAAAACTACTGCGTAGAACACAAATCCAATTTGTTGACCGCTGATAGTTAAATTGTAACTTGTAAATTAAAAATAAAACCCCACAGAATTAAAGATCTACCCGCGATTGGCTTCTAGGAAAACGTAGGCATGGATTAATTCTATTTGATGAAATAAAAGTTTATTAAAGTGATGCAAAAATTTAAAACCTATCTATATAATGCCAGTTTTGCATTCAATTGTTTATTGGTATTTCTTTTAATTTTTGAGAAAGGTTTATTGGTTCCAACATGGGTACAGCCTGTGGGTAGAATTCATCCGATGCTTTTGCATTTTCCAATCGTTTTATTAGTGATTTGTATTTTTTGGGAATTCTTTTCGGTGTTTAAATCGTCCGTTAATAATGAGCGAAATATAATAGGTGATGGTCTTTTGTTGATTACTTCTCTCACTTCGGTAATGAGTGCTCTAATGGGTTTGTTACTTTCCAAAGAAGAGGGCTATGCAACCGATATTCTGTTTTGGCACAAGTGGGGTGGAACATTTATTTCTTTGTCATCAATTCTTTGGTATGTATTTAGACAATCTATCCGCAATACCAAGTTATTATTAAGTGTCACTTCCATTACTGCCTTGGTCGGTATTATAGTTACTAGTCATTTAGGTGCTAGTGTTACCCATGGAGAAAATTTTGTTTTAGCACCTGTAACGAAAGAACAAAAATCGCCGATTGTATTATTTGAAGATGCTATCATTTATACCAACATGGTGCAACCAATTTTACAATCTAAATGTGTTAGTTGCCATAATGAAAATAAGTCTAAAGGCGGTTTGTTGATGGAAACCTTTGCTCAACTGCAGAAAGGGGGTAAAAATGGGGTTCTTTGGGATTCTACTCAAAATGATTTTGGTACACTGCTAAGTCGAGTACATTTACCGCTTGATAATAAAAAGCATATGCCTCCAAGTGGAAGACCTCAGCTGACAGATGAGGAGATCAAAATTCTTTATTATTGGATACATAGTGGAGCTAGCGCTACAGCTAAAGTTGTTAACTTACCAGCA
>Ga0164294_10005506_pt1 | contig 10875 bp, 12 predicted proteins | sample GEODES005metaG_FD_111479 | JGI IMG/M metagenome (GOLD analysis project Ga0164294, IMG submission 111479) | Oligotrophic lake water microbial communities from Sparkling Lake, Wisconsin, USA - GEODES005 metaG | ecosystem: Environmental > Aquatic > Freshwater > Lake | place: USA: Sparkling Lake...
CGGCCGTCTCGATCAGGTACAGACGGCGTTCCCCGCCGTCGCGGCGCGGCACGGTGACCGAGAAACCGCCCACCTCGCCGACGGCCTCGCTGACACCGGCGAAAAGATCGGGCCGATTCCCGACCAGCCAGTGTGCCCCGTATTTGCCGCCACTCTCCTCGTCGGCGACGAACGCGAACACCAGATCCCGGGGCGGCACGATGGCGGCCCGCTTGAGGTGACGCGCGACGGCCAGCATCATCCCGCACATGTCCTTCATATCGACCGCTCCGCGTCCCCACACGTAGCCATCCGACACCGCGCCCGAGAACGGGTGAACGCTCCAATCGGCGGCCACGGCGGGCACCACGTCGAGGTGACCGTGAATCAGCAGTGCCCCGCGCGTGGGATCAGAGCCCGGCAGTCGGACGAAGACATTGCCGCGACCGGGAGCGCCGGACTCCAGGTACTCCGGGGAGTAGCCCACCTCGCGGAGTTGCTCGGCCACCCAGTGGGCGCACTCCGCCTCACCCTTAGTGGTCTCCAATTCGCCGGTGTTGGAGGTGTCGAACTGGATCAGCGCGCTGACCAGACCTACTACCTCGTCCTCGGGATCAGTCACGGTTGCATTAATACCACCCGCCGCGCCGTGGTGAGGGCGCGGCAGCTCGGTACCACATCCTTATCAAGAACCCCATTTACAACACGCGCCTCATGGGGTTCTATTTACCGGTGACCACCCGACTGCCTGTCATCGTCGGGCTGATGTGTCTGGCGATCAGCGGTTGCACAGCCACCACGACGGGGGCCGCGCTGCCGGCCGCGCCGATCCCCCCAACCACCGCCGAGTCCCTGCCCGCGTTGCTGCTGTCGGCTCCGGAAGTGGCCGCGGCACTGGATGGTGATGAATTGACGATCACCAGCGACGTCAGTCGCATGTGGAATGACAGTCACATGAGCACGGACGGTGGGCACATGAGCACGGACGGTCGGCGGGTCGACGCAGCGGGCTGCCTGGCAATCGTCGGCGCGGCCCAGCAAGGCGTCTACGCCGATTCCGGGTGGACCGGAATGCACGGCCAGGTGCTGCGTGAGCCACCGACCGCTCCACAGTGGTCGCACTACACGGTGCAGGCAGTGGTGCTCTTCCCCACCGCCGCGGCCGCGGTGGACTTCTTCACGAAGTCCCAGAGCAGTTGGGCCGGATGCTCCGACCGTGAGCTGACCTACCCCCAGGCGCCAGCACCCGAGCAACTCTGGTCGGTGGGTCCGAGTCGCACCAGTCTCGGCGTGCTGACGGTCTCTCGCACTCAGCGCGGACCACAGCGCTGGTTCTGCCAGCGGGCGCTCACCGTGCGGGCCAGCGTGGCGGTCGACGTGGAGGCCTGCAGTCTCGATGCTCCGACCTCGGCGGCGGCGGCGATCGCGTCGATGATCGGCGAGCGGCTGCCCACCGCCTGAGCAGCAAGCCGGGTTTGGGCCGAACCACGCCGATCCGTTAGCCTGAACTGCCCCGCTTCGGGGTGCTCAGTCCGAGTGGCGGAATGGCAGACGCGCTAGCTTGAGGTGCTAGTGCCCTATTAACGGGCGTGGGGGTTCAAGTCCCCCCTCGGACACCACAGCCCTGGAACATCCCGTCACCCGACATCGGTCGGCGCGCGTCCGCGGGTGCGGAGCAGGCTGGCAACGGTGGTGATCAGCAGCACCACCGTAATCACGCTGATGGACATCGCTGTTGAGATCTCCGGCACGTTGACGTAGCTGCCGTTGTTGATGAACGTCAGGGTGTTCTTGTGCAGCGCGTGCAGGATCAGCTTGACGCCGATGAAGCCGAGGATGATCGACAGCCCGGCGGACAGGTAGATCAACCGGTCAAGCAATCCGCCGATCAGGAAGTACAGCTGCCGAAGACCCATTAGCGCGAAGGCGTTGGCGGTGAAGACGATGTAGGGCTCCTCGGTGAGGCCGTAGATGGCCGGGATGGAGTCCAGCGCGAACAACAGGTCGGTGAACCCGATGGCGACCAGTGCCAGCATCAGCGGCGTGACAGCCCGCTTACCGTCGATGCGGGTGATGAACCGATCTCCGTCGTAGGTCTCGGTTGTCGGGACGAACCGGCGCACCAGCGCGACCAGGCGGTTCTCGCGTTCGACCTCCGCCTCGACCTGGTGGCCGCTCTCGCGCGCCAGTTTCACCGCGGTCAAGATCAGGAACAGGCCGAACAGGTAGAAAACCCAGCTGAAGGTGTTGATCGCGGCGGCGCCGACGGCGATGAAACCGGCTCGCATGACCAGCGCCATGACGATCCCGATGAGGAGCAGTTTCTGCTGGTATGGCCGCGGTACTGCAAACGAGGTCATGATCACGGTGAAGACAAAGAGGTTGTCTACCGACAGCGCTTTCTCGGTGATGTAGCCGGCGAAGTATTCCCCACCGAACTGCCCACCCCACTGCCACCAGATGAAAAACCCGAACACCACGGCCAGTGCGATGTAGACGCTCGACCAGGTCGCCGACTCCTTGAAGGTCGGATCGTGCGGAACGCGCACGTGGGCGAAGAAGTCGAAGACGAACAATCCCAGGATCACCACGCACGTGAGGACCCAGACCATCAACGACACGTTCATAACTCCAGTATGCAGACTCTCCAGCGGGTGGCCGGCCTGGAGTTTGCTAGCGCACGCGAGTCAGCGGGCCGATGCTCTCCGGTGGTCGCCGCAGATACCCGGATGCCGCATAGCCGATCCAGGACACCGCCACCACGATCAGCGCCGCCGCCTGGGCCTCATAGTCGCCGACGTCGGAGATGTAGTGATCGATGAATCCCCCCGATCCGAGTGGGGCCATGCCGGCGTGTTCCCGAGCCAGGCGTTCAATCCCGGTCAGCGGGCACGGGACGTGCACCAGGACACTCGTGGCGGCCCACGCGACCGCCCCCGCGTGCAACCAGATCGTGCCGCGCCAACGCAGGGCCAGTAATCCGCCAACGGGAAGGTAGATCAGGAAAACAAAATGGGCCGCAACCACCAGCCACACCAGGGCGGTGAACACCAGCCGCATGCTCAAAACACTACCGCTGACGTACGGTGAGCGGGTGTTCCGGCGGGTCCTGTTCGTCAATAACGATCCGACTGCGCCGGCAGCGCTCTTAGCTGAGACGTTCGCCGAATCGGGCTTCGATGTCAGCACCTTCGATGTGGTGCCGCCGCACCGAGCCGATGACCCAGTCCTTGACGTCACGTTTCCAGATCCGACCCGCTACGACGTCATCGTGCCCCTGGGTGCCAGGTGGTCGGTCTACGACCAACGGTTGGCCGACTCGTGGGTTGCCGGAGAGGTCGAGCTGGTTCGCACCGCCGTGGCCGCCGGCGTCGGGGTGCTCGGGGTCTGCTTCGGCGGACAGTTGGTGGCCCACGCGCTCGGCGGCACAGTGGCGCGCTCCCCCGAGCCGGAGATCGGCTGGTGTGAGGTACGCAGCAGTGACCCGTCCCTGGTGCCGAACGGTCCGTGGTTCCAGTGGCATTTCGATCGCATCACGCTGCCACCGGGTGCCATTGAGGTGGCTCGAAATGACAGTGCCATACAGGCTTTCGTCAAGGGCACGGCAATGGGATTGCAATTCCACCCAGAGGTCGACGCCGACCTGCAAGAGCGCTGGATCACCGAGGATCCCGACGGTGACATCGCCCGAATCGGACTGCTACCCGGGGATGTGCGGGCCAGCAGTGCGGCCGAACTCGACGATGCGGCCCGGCGGCTACGGCTGCTAGTCAGCGGCTTCCTGGACATGGTCGATCTCAGAGCACCCCGGTAGCGGGGTCGTGGCCGAGCTGGTGGGCGAGCGCGTCGGTAACGGTCGCGGAGCGGAACCGGTGCCCCAGCGCCTCAAGCTTGGCTGGCCGGACCCGCTGATTTGCTTCCGCCAATTCGACGGCACCCTGCTTCCCGAGTAGCAGTCGTGGGCCGAAGGACGGCACCGGCAACAGTGCCGGTCGTCGCAGGGTGGCCGCCAGCGCCTTGGTGTACTCACGGTTGCGAACAGGTTCGGGCGCCACCGCATTGACCGGACCGGCGAGCCGGTTGTCGTAGATCGCCCGGTAATAGATGTCGAGCAGGTCGTCGATGCCGATCCAGGACAGCCACTGCTGCCCACTGCCCAGCCGCCCGCCCAGGCCCGCCGCGAACAACGGGCGAAGTAGTTTCAGCGTGCCACCGGCGGCGGCCTGCACGATCCCGGTCCGCACCGCGACCACCCGAAGTCCAGCCTCGGCGGCGGGTGCGGTGGCGGCCTCCCAGTCGGCGACCACCTCGGCGAGAAACCCGTCGCCGCGCGGGCTGTCCTCGTCAAGTTCGGTATCTCCACAGTCGTAGCCGTAGAAACCTATTGCCGAGGCACTGATGAACGTCGTCGGGCGTCCGCCGGTCGACGCAGCGACCTCGGCGAGTCGGCGGGTGGGCCCGATCCGGGAATCCCGGATCGCCCGCCGGTGCTCCTCGGTGAAACGACCGGCAATGGACTCCCCTGCCAGATGAATGACGGCGTCTACCCCATCGAGAAGGTCGGCAGCGGGTTCGCTTGGCACCCAACGCCGTTCGTTGCCGTTGGTCGGCTCGCCACGCACCAAACGGATTACCCGGTGACCGCCGGTGCTCAGAAATGCGCCGAGCGCGATGCCGACCAATCCGGATGATCCGGTGATCGCGATGGTCAACTCCCGCGCCCCCACAGCGGCCGCGTCGGAGTGCGCGGCGAGGTCCTCGGCCAATTGGCGGTGCCGATAGGCGAAGGTCGATCGCAGCGCAACGGCCGGCACCGTGGTGTCGACGATGTCGTGGACCCGGGTGGTGCCGCGGCCGGCGTCGCTGTACCGATGGGTATGCCGCCACCACCCGATCACCCGTGGCGGCAGCGTCATCAGGCCCCGGGAGGAGAGCACATCGCGGAACTGATAGGGCGGGTCGTAACCGGCAGGGTCGTGCCGCGCAATCCAGCGCAGGCCGGCGGGGAGTCCGAGGATCGCGGTGCCGTCGGCCAGCGACTCGGTCTCCTTGACGACCCGCATGGGTTGCCACGGTGGTACCAGCCGGCGCATCGCGCCCGGCCGGGTGTGCCAGGCGAACACCTCGTCGAGGGGATGGTCGACAACGCTGGCGTACTCGATACCCACGTCGTCAGACCGCGCCGACGATGGTCACCGGTCGGGTTCGGGTTGCTCGTCGAGGACGTGCATCGCGGCTTCCTCGGCGGGTTCGGCATACTCCGGCTCATCATCGTCGGGCATGTCGTACTCCGGTTCGTCGTGGACGAGTTCCTCGGGATAGTCCTCGGTCTCGACGATATCGGTCTCCGCGACGTCGGTCTCCACGACGTCGGCCAAGTAGACGACCTCGGACTCGACCACGTCGGTCTCCCCCACATCGGTCTCCCCCACGACGGTCGAATCGACGACATCGGACTCGATCACGTCGGTCGCGTCGGCATCAGCGACGAACGGCGGCGTGTTCGCGTCGTCGCTCGCCGTCAGGTCTCCCGGCGGAGGCTGCACCGTCCGCTCGCGGATGGCATCGACGATCAGCAGGATCACACCCAGCGAACTGGCGCCGATACACACCCAGGCAATCGTCTCGTTGTTGGTGATGACGGCAGCCACCAGAGCGACCAGACCCACCACCGCGAGGATCAGCGAAACGAGCAGCATCGACCGGCCTCCCGCGCCCTCGGATGGTGCCGGACCGACCCCATCAGCTCAATCCCGCATCAGCTTTGATTCCGGAAAAAGCACGCCTACTGATACTGCCCGTACCCGCCGTCACCGGCATCGACCGGCGCCGCCGAAACACGCTGGCTCAACTCCTCGAGCTGAGATTCCAGGTAGGTCTTCAGGCGGGTGCGGTACTCGCGCTCGAAGGTGCGCAGCTGCTCGAGCCGGCCCTCCAACACTGAACGCTGCTGGTTGATGGTGTTCATGAACTCGGTGTGCTTGCGCTCGGCGTCGGCCTGCAGGAAGTCTGCCTTTTCATAGGCCTGTCGGAGCTGGGACTCGGAGCGAGACTGCGCATCGCTGAGCATGGCATCGGACCGCTGCTGCGCGTCGGTGACCGTCGCCTCCGCAATGTAGCGGGCCTCGGAGACGATCTGCTCGGCGCTGGCCCTCGCGTCGGCGACCATCTTGTCCGCATCGGCGATGGCCGTGGAGGTCAGCCGGTCGGCGGTGTCCTGGGCCAGGCTGAGCACCCGGGTGGCCTTGAGCGCCTGTTCGTCGCTCAGTTGGGCGGACCTCTCCTCCACCACCACGGCGACCTCGCGGTCGGGCTCGTACAACGGGATAGCTTGAGTCACCTGCACGACGCCCCCACGCGCGGAGGCGAGTTCGCTGTCGAGTTCGCTTACCCGCTGGCGCAGGTCGGCGTTTTCCTCGACGAGTCGGCCGAGTTCGGTTTCCACCAGGTCGAGGAAGGCGTCGACCTCGTCCTCGTTGTAACCGCGCTTTCCGATGGGCGGCTTGCTGAAGGCCACATTGTGCACGTCAGCCGGTGTCAGTGGCATGGTGTGCCCCTTCCGATCGTGGACGGCGGAATCACCCGCCCGGCAGTGTCGAGCGCGCCTCGCGCCCACAGGTCCGTACTGTAACTGCCGCCCATCCTGTCACACCAGACCCGCCGGTTGCAGTGGACACCGAAATTAAGGCCGGGTTAAGGCAGATTTCGGCCGGTCAGCGGGCAGCCCCGAACGCAAGTTGCATCCCGATAAATGCCAGCAGCAACAGCACCATGATGGAGAAATCGAGGCGCACCGAACCAATGGTGAGCTGCGGAATGACGCGCCGCAACAGCCTCACCGGCGGATCGGTGGCAGTCATGATGCCCTCGAGGACGACGACGGTGGCACCCCGCGGCTGCCAGTCCCGACTGAAGGAGCGAATGAACTCCACCACTATCCGGGCTATCAGGAGCAGCCAGAACACGAACAGGGCAAAACCAACGATCTGGAAAACGTGCGCCACCTGAGAGCCGGTCCTCACTAACAGCGGATGGGACGGCGCAGGCTCACCTACACCGAGGTTTCATCAGCCTACCCACTGCGTGGCAGTCCGACGCCGATCACTGGTAGCTGTAGAAACCCGCCTCGGCGATTCTCCGGCGCTCGTCGGCGCTGACATCGACATCCGCCGGCGCCAGCAGGAAGACCTTGGTCGCAACCTTGTCGAATGATCCGCGCAGCGCGAACGCCAGACCTGCGGCAAAGTCGACCAGCCGCTTGGCATCGGCATTGTCCATCGAGACCAGGTCCATGATCACCGGTTGCCCATCGCGGAAGCGTTCACCGATCGTGCGGGCCTCGTTGTAGTCCTTGGGCCGAAGGGTGGTGATCTTCGACAGCGCACTGCCCTCTTCGAACAACATCGCCATCCGACGCGGATCCATCGCCAATGCGCCACGGGTCGAGCCGCGCAGTGCCCCGAATCGAGAGGAGCGCGGCATGTCGTGGGGATGGTCGAAATCTCGTGAACGGGGCCGGGCGTCCTCGCCGTAGCCGACCCGGAAACCACCGGTGGGCGGATAGTCCGGGCCGCGGTCGTCGCCGTAACCGACACCGAATTCGCGATCGTCATATCCCCCGCCGTCGTAGCCGGACTCATAACCGACATCGGCAAACCGATCACCACGACGCGAGGACGTGCGCGCCCGACCGGCGTCGCGGTCGTCCTCGTAGTATTCGTCGTCATAGTCGTCCAACGGCGCCATGCCGAAGTAGGCCTTGACCTTGTGGAGAGTGCTCATCCGCGTGACCCTTCCGGAGCTGAAACTTCGGTATTCGTGCTGAGACTTCGGTTCGTACTTGTGGGTAGTCGAGATACCCGTTGTTCGTGATGAATTTGTGACTGGAGTGACTACTCAGGGAGACGTTAAAGGACGTTGGCCCATTAACGCCGTACCGACACGCACACACGTTGAACCGTGTCGCACCGCCGCGTCGAGGTCGCCGGACATGCCGGCAGACAGTTCGGTCGCGGTGGGGTGGTCGAGCAACACCCGGCGGTGTTCGGCGGCGAGTGCCGCGAAAGCCGAATCGGGGTCGGCATCCAGTGGCGGGATCGCCATAAGACCGACGAACTCCAGTGCTGCCGAGTCGGCAACCTGGGCGCAGATCCGATCCACCGCCCGTGGATCGCCAATATCCACTCCGCCGCGTTGCCCATCGCCGTCAAGGCTGATCTGCACGAACACCCGCAACCGATCGCGCCGCCCCGCCGTCAGGGCCGTTGCCGTGGCTCGGTCGAGTGCGGTGACCACTTTGTCGGTGTAGACCGAATGCACCGTATCCGCCCAGCGCGCAATGTATTTGGCCTTGTTGCTCTGAATCCCGCCGATCATGTGCCAGCGCGCTTCGGTGGAGTCGCCGACGAGTTCATCGAACTCAGCGATCTTCGCCGAGGCCTCCTGCTCCCGGGACTCCCCGAACGCCCGGCAGCCCAACCGCCACAAAATCGCCACGTCGCTGGCCGGGAAGAACTTGGTCACCGGCAGCAGTGCAATCTCCTCGACCGCGCGGCCGGCCGCCTCGGCGGCCCGGGCCAGTCGGGCACGTGCGGCCGCCAGCGATCCGGTCAACTCGGCCACCCGGCGCTCGGAGTCTGCCCCGGAGAGTTCAGCCCCGTCGGGATGCATCACGACATCCAAACCAGCGACGCCAACCGGCCCGTCGGCGCGTCCCGACGGTGGCTGAACAGCGCCGGGTCGGTGACGGTGCACCGCGGGTCGATGTCGATGGCGCTGACGCCGACGGCGAGAAGTTGGCGGGCGATTCCGGCTCGCAGATCCAGCGCCGGCGCACCGTTGGCCGTTGTGGTGCGGCTTCCCGGCAGTCGGGCCTCGACGTCGGCGGCCATCTCTTCGGGTACCTCGTAGTTGGCCCCGCTGACCGCGGGGCCCAGCAGTACCGACACATCCGGTGCACGCGCTCCGGCGGCCAGCATGGCCTCCAAGGTCCGAAGTACGACACCATTTGCCGCACCCACACGTCCGGCGTGGGCAGCACCGAGAACACCGGCCTCGGCGTCCGCCATCAACACCGGCACACAGTCCGCGGTCACCACCGCGAGCGCCAGACCCGGTGTCGCAGTCACCAGCGCATCGGTGGCGTCGAAGGCCTCGGCACGCGCCGCGTCGACGAACTCGACGTGATCACCGTGAACCTGGTTCATCCAGATCACCCGATCCGTCGGCAGGCCGATCGCCGCAGCCAGTCGCGTCCGGTTGGCAGCGACCGCCGCAGGGTCGTCACCGACATGGTCACCCATATTGAATGTGTCGAACGGCGGCGCGGAAACCCCGCCGGCTCGAGTAGTGGTGACGCGCCGAACCCGCTTCGTCATGAGGCCGTTTCGGACGCGGTGGGGCGAGAGGGCCGGGGAACCTCAGTGCCGCATGAACGGAGGCACGTCGACATCGTCATCGTCGTCACCGTAGGCCGACGACCCATTGGTGTACATCGACGCGCTGACCGAAACCGGTTCCCGGGTCTCGATCGGCTCGAAGACCGGCGAACTCAGCTGACCGGCTGCCGCAGGAGCGATCGAGTGGCTCGTGACGGCGGCACCCGCCGCGCTGCTGCTGGTCGTGGCGTCGCCGATGATGATCGCCTTGCGGCTGGCCGAGTTGGGATCAAACCCGGCCGCAATCACCGTGACACGGACCTCGTCGCCGAGGGAGTCGTCGATCACTGTGCCGAAAATGATGTTGGCCTCCGGATGCGCGGCGTCCTGGACCAGCGAGGCGGCCTCATTGATCTCGAAGAGTCCAAGATCGCTGCCCCCGGCGATCGACATCAGCACGCCCTGGGCACCTTCCATCGACGCCTCCAGCAACGGTGAATTGATGGCCATCTCCGCGGCCGTCAGCGCCCGGCCGTCGCCCCGCGCCGAACCGATTCCCATCAGCGCGGTGCCCGCACCACTCATGATGCCTTTGACATCGGCGAAGTCGACGTTGATCAGGCCCGGCGTGGTGATCAGGTCGGTGATGCCCTGGACGCCGTTCAGTAAGACCTCGTCGGCGCTGCGGAAGGCATCCATCAATGACACTCCGGCGTCGCCCATTTGCAGCAACCGATCATTGGGGATCACGATCAACGTGTCGCAACTCTCGCGCAGTGCGGCGATGCCGGCCTCGGCCTGGTTGGACCGGCGCTTGCCCTCGAAGGAGAACGGGCGGGTCACCACACCGACGGTCAGTGCTCCCATCTTGCGGGCGACGTTGGCCACCACCGGTGCGCCGCCGGTTCCGGTGCCACCACCCTCTCCCGCGGTCACGAACACCATGTCGGCTCCGCGGAGCAGTTCCTCGATCTCGTCCTTGGCGTCCTCGGCCGCCTTGCGACCGACATCCGGATCGGCGCCGGCACCCAGTCCGCGGGTGGAGTCGCGACCGACGTCCAGTTTCACGTCGGCATCGCTCATCAGCAGCGCCTGGGCGTCGGTGTTGATGGCGATGAACTCGACTCCCTTGAGGCCCTGTTCGATCATCCGGTTGACGGCGTTGACGCCGCCACCGCCGATTCCAACGACCTTGATGACGGCGAGGTAATTATGCGGTGGGGTCATCGGCGTGGTCTTCCTCCGTGGTCGGATTCGCGTGCGAGACGACTACCTGGCTAACCCTCAACCTCAACCAGAGGCTTAGAGTTATGTCAAGTTGTCGCGTAGTCAGAACTTATGACCGGGACGCTTCGGATTGGGGAGGCGCGCCCGCGTGTCGCCCGCCGAATTTTCCCCGGGCATACACCGCCGCTACTTCACCGTCGGCAGATCGGGACTGGACACGTCGTACACCCGACCGGGCTGGGTCAGCAGGGCGGCCAACTTCTCGGCCTTCTCCCCGGTGCGATCGGTGGTA
>Ga0164294_10005507_pt1 | contig 10874 bp, 6 predicted proteins | sample GEODES005metaG_FD_111479 | JGI IMG/M metagenome (GOLD analysis project Ga0164294, IMG submission 111479) | Oligotrophic lake water microbial communities from Sparkling Lake, Wisconsin, USA - GEODES005 metaG | ecosystem: Environmental > Aquatic > Freshwater > Lake | place: USA: Sparkling Lake...
AATAATTGCACCTCTTGTCATCGAGATGGGGGTATTGGCACTTTCCCTCTTATCACTTATAGTGATGCGGTGTCGCATTCTTTTATCATAAAAGATAAGGTGCAAAGCAAATTGATGCCACCTTGGAAACCCGACCCCGCCTACAAACATTTCAAAGATGAACGTTTTTTAACTGCGACTGAAATCGCTGATATAGCCGAATGGGTGGATAATGGAACACCGGCTGGCGATTTATCAACCGCCCCTAGTCCACCAGTTTTTCCTGTTGGATCACAAATGGTATCTATCGACCAAACGATTACTACACCTCGATTTACCATAACTAGCGCTGTCGATCAATACAGAAGTTTTGTGGTGCCAAGCGGTGCACTCACCGATAAATTCTTAAATCAGATAGAATATCTACCAGGCAATGGTTCTATTGTGCATCATATCGTATTGTATAAAGACCCATCCAACTATTCAGATAGTCTCGATCGTTTAGATACCATTCCTGGTTTCGATAGTTATGGTTCTGTAGCGGTAAGTCCAAATGCTACTTTCCTTGGCGCTTGGGCACCTGGTTCAGGTATTTTTAATATCCCTACCAATTTCGGTATAAAAGTAGATGCAAACGCCGATTATATAATCGAAATACACTATGCACCGGGAAGTGCGGGACAAACAGATAGTTCGGTGTTGAATTTAAAATATACCACCGACCCATCGGTGCGAGAGGTATATATCGATGCCATTCTCAATCATTTTACATCGTTAACCAATGGTCCTATCAACATTGCGCCAAATACGCAAAAAATGTATTACGAAGATGAATATGTTCCTCTGGGTTACGATTTTTCCATGTTAGCTGTTTTTCCGCATATGCATAGAGTGGGTACTTCTTTTAAAATATGGGATTATGTACCTGCCACAAACGACACCGTTCCTATCATTAATATACCTAAATGGGATTTTCACTGGCAGGGTTTTTATACTTTGCAAAAGATAATGAAAGTGCCAGGCCAAACGCATCTACAGGCCAAAGCTTTGTATGATAATACAACCGGCAATCACGATAATCCATTTAGTCCACCACAATGGATCACCTCGGGCGAACATACCACCCAAGAAATGATGCTCGCTTTTTTTGCCTATACACAGTATCGCGCGGGCGACGAAAATATTATTTTAGATAGTGCGGTATTATATGCTGGTGTCCAAAAAATCAGCACCGAAACAGTCGCGATATCTATCTTTCCCAATCCTGCGTCTACCCAAGTAAATATTCAAATGGAAGCACTTCAATCGGGTACTTACCAGTTCGATTTTATCAACAGCCAAGGGCAACAGGTACTGAGTTTCAAACAAGCTGTGATCGACCATTCACCGATGAATATTCCGGTCGATATTAGCAATTTATCGGTAGGTGTGTATACCATTTCGGTGGTCAATAGGCAGGGCGAACGAGAAATGATGCGCTTTGTGAAGATGTAGGTAGAGGTGTTGGAGCTATTTCCCGCTCTTCGCTTTTATCTTTTTTTTGATGGTTCAAAAAACATTTTTTCTGTTGTAGGAAAAGCGATGTACACGCATATGTTAAAAAAAAAGGATAACCGCTACGATCGGGGCTATTGATGTTTCAGTATAAATAGATGTTTAAACACCATATTTTATTCCTCTTCCTTATAGTAAATTTTATAGAATTTCTGACCATTGGCCTCCACCCCTTTTTCAATCATATTCTTATCACCATGAATATAGATATGAAAATTTTTATCGAGCTTTAAAACACTTTTAAATATCTTCGACTGCTTTTTAACAGCAGTAGCAGAAATGTCGAAACTATCCGGAAACTCGATATCGTGGTCGATGGAGTATTGCGTTTCAAATTTTCTGAAAGAGGCGATTACATTTTCATCTACTAATACTTTCTCTTCAAATTCCCTTTTTTCGAAGGAGTCGTTTTTCTTGAAATAGTTGGCCGACTTATTCAGATAATCTATCTTATCAGTATTGCTTACCTCATACTCTTCGTCCATTTGTTGGGTCACAAAATTTTTGGCCACGCGCAAAAAATCTGTGGTATACAAATAATCATCTTTACAAGGTTTTAGTTGCAAAAAATGATCAATCCAATACTGCGCTTCGCCGGCACGGTTAGCCGAGTCAACAATCAGTATTTTATATCCTTCCTCTTTCGCTGTATTAATAATCAATGCACCCTTATCTAATCCTTTTATTTCATAACCTTCATCATGCGAGATATGATATTGTTGAGTACCCGTTTTCATTTTTAAAAAGGGCGATTCAGTTTCTGACTTATAAATGCCAATCGCCGCTACATAGTCATTATTATATTTTAAGTTGTCAAACACCACCACATTTAATTCTCCAGATTTTATATTCGGATGCGTGCTCGCTTCATACAATAGTTTGGCGAGATGCCGACTGGTGTCGATTAGTTTATTTGAATCGTCAAATAAAGCGTTCAATAACGAAAAGACATCGTTTTGTGGTAAATCTACGGGGTGACTAAAACAATAGTATTCCTCGCTTTTAAATGATTTGGTGAAATAACTCAAAAGATATTCTGCAGTACCTTCTTCTATCATCGTTTCTTCATCCGATAACTTAATCTGCTCATCTCTTGATTTATTACCTACATGATGTGTAATCACGTGCTGTAGGTGTAATGCGGTAAAGTCTATGGTATTCATATCAAAATAACTTAATTTTTGGGTATAAGGGAAGAGGCGTCCACTCGATTGTTTTCAACATCTTTTAGTCGCAACAAGCCGTAAAACAGAATCAAAAATACAAGGCCACTCTGCGATTCTAAAATACATTCGGTTAGCGAGGCTAGGGTAACGATTAAAGCAAAAATAAATAGGGTGAAACTTTGTAATCGATAGGCCTGCCAAAAAAGAAAGATATAGAGATACAATACGGTAACCAAGCCTATGATACCTAATAAAAACCATTGTTGAATAAATTGATTGTGCACATTATTTAAATTGGTGTTTTTTGCCAATAGGGTATCGCCTTCACGCTGAAAATCGTTTAACAAAATGCTGGCTCCAGCGCCCGTACCAACGCCGATGATTGGTTTTTCTTTAATTCGGTGCCATGCAATGCTCCAAATTTTTTCTCTTACATTGGTAATGGTCCAATTATTTTTGGTCTCTTTTTTTTGTTCAAAAACTTTAGAGAATCGAGTGTTCAATTCCGGGATTTTGATGACTGCCACGATCGAAATAAATAAGATAAAGGCAACGCCTCCAAATCCGATAAAATATTTTTTTCGCACAAAAAAATGAAAAAGCCAGATGGAAATAAGCAACACAAACAATATAAGAAATTCGGTACGCGCAATTAATAAAACGATAAAAATAAACAGTGGCGGGATCAGCAGTAAATACTTTTTCGACGACCGAATAGCCCAATCGTAGGCGAGCACAATTCCTAATAAGGCGTACATCGACACATAGCTAGGGTGCATATTGCAGAAGCTAACCAAATGTATGTAAAAAAAAGCCAGTTCATTTCCTGTTTTGTAATTGGGGTAGGCTTTCCATAAGGCAACACCAAAAAACAATAATAAACTGAGCACAAATATTTGACCGATATACTTTTTATAGTCTACTAGTTGAGATCCTATGGAAATTAAAATGATAGGCAAAAAAAGAAGATTCAATTTTTTAGAAATATCGAGCCATCCGGTGTGTGTATCAGAGGTATATAATAGGCCAATGATATGTGCCAGAAAATACAACAGAAAGGGTAAGATTGAATAATAGTTGGTTTTAATATTATGCCATTTCTCCTTCCAATTTCTATCATACAACCATACCATTCCTAGGCAGATGATTGGCAGGGTAGAGGCACCTCGCGCCCAAGGCAAAGCCAGGGCAATCAAAGAAACAGCAATAAAATACATTCTTTTCATGGACGATCGATTTTATCGAAAACGTTCATTCGTAAAAAAGCGATAAAATAAGGCACGAGTGTCAGCGCCACAAAAATAGGAATACTGAAATAACTGTTACCACTCAAAATAGAGAAGAAACCGACAATGCCATAGAAACAAAGAAATACTGGATGATACAATTTGTTGCTTAGAATATAATAAGCAGAGAACCCAAAATACCCCAATATCACTAAAAGGCCTATGATACCTGAATATAGCAATGCTGAAATAAATGGACTATGTGGGTAATCATAGGGGTTATACTGTATCACCTTAAAACGGATGGCGAATTTTTTTAAATATTGAAACCCATTCCCAAACAATTTTTGCGGCCACGAGTATTCATTCGAAAATATAGAAAAACCATACTTCCATCTCTCTGTTCTGCTTCCATACGTTGTTTTTTCGTAAGGCAAATCAGGTGTTGAAATTTGATGACCATCATTTTCAGCCTTTGGCCACATAGTATGATACATTTCCTTATAATTGGCCGTTGGGTTGATGAGTGTTAAATATCTAAACGCGATGGCCGTTACCTCTTTCTTATAAGGTTTTCCATACACACCGATGGCTTTACCCGCATACATTCTAACTTCGTAGCTAGAAAAAAACAAGAAATATATTTGCGAAATAAATACAGCCACGCCGACCATGGGTATAATTATTTTTCCTTTGTTTAACCTAAACTGTTTGATCTGTAGCAATGAGATGATAAACTGAATAGTAAGGAGGGCCGATAAAATAATTAATCCTCTTCGTGAACCAGTATAAAAAATATTCACCGTAATTAACGCGAACCCTATATAGTTAAGTGCTTTCCACTTCTTTGGGAAAACATCAAATCGGAACCATAGCATGAGCAAAAATGCCAGATAAATCGCTACGGTATAAAAATTATAATCGAACGAAAGCGATGTTCCATAAGGATATTTTTCGTCGTGAAGCAAAAAACTTAATTGCACACCTTTTAAGATGAGCCAAAATTTAATCGCTGCCAAAATCGAAACAAACAAGACAATGCTGACGAATATTTTGGCGAAAAGCGAAATAAAATTCGAGAGCATATCTTCATTTTTAATAATCGACATAACTAAAAATAGAATCACGACGACCAATATTAGATTGAGCAATTCTTTTATGACCACCATTTCGATAGGATGCGTGAAGGCGAAAGGGTAGATAAAAAAAAGAATCGTAAAAATAAATGGAATAAATAACTGATATCGTTTTACCGAAAATGAACGTAGGGTATCTATGACATTTTGAAAAGAGTAAACAGTGGTTAAAAAGATACCTGCGATTAAAAAATATAACGTAAATGGTAACGCCATTCTTAAAACAAAAACACTACAAGTAAATGCGAGTAAATAAATTGACCTTTGCTGTTGTTGACTCATACTTTAAACTAGATAGGTGTAGATGAAGAAACCTATAGATAACAAAGGTAAAATAAATTTCCTAACTTTTAGTGGATGCTATTCCAATAGGTCGGTCAATTTTTGATACGCAAAACTCATCGTGGTAATGCCTTCAAAGGTTAAAACGAGATTGGCATTAGCTTGTTTTAGAGAGGAGCCTTTTTGATGATCCTGTATATAATTCATGATTTTCCCAAAAATATCTGACTTAAAAAAAGACGAGTTTTCATTTGAGGTGAAATAACATTTTAGTTGTCGATTTTTAAAAATAATTCTTTCCATTCCAAGTTGTTTCGCACACCATTTCATTCTGATAGCGTTAAATAATTCATTTACCTGTTTAGGAATTCTACCAAATCGATCGGTCAGTTTCTCTAAAAACGCCTCGAGTTGCGCTTCATTTTCTATATTGTTTAATTCGGTATAAATGCTCATTCTTTCGCTGATGTTTCGAATATAATGATCTGGAATGAGCATCTCCAAATCGGTATCAATCTGGCAATCGCGTACATATTGCTTTTCGGTTTCATTGATGAGTTCATCTTTGTATAAATCCTTGAACTTATTTTCTTTTAATTCACGAATCGCCTCATCCAAAATTTTATGGTACATATCGTACCCTATTTCCGAAATAAAACCACTTTGCTCGCCGCCCAAAATATTGCCCGCCCCACGAATATCTAAATCGCGCATAGAGATATTAAAACCTGAACCGAGGTCGGCAAATTCTTCGATGGTTCGAAGTCGCTGTCTTGCTTCTTGGGTAAGGTTTACAAACGACGGTGCAATCAAATAACAAAACGCCTTTTTATCACCTCTTCCTACTCTTCCTCTTAATTGATGCAAGTCGCTTAATCCAAACCAATGTGCATTATTAATAATAATTGTGTTCGCGTTGGGTACATTCAAGCCCGATTCAATAATGTTCGTGGATAATAATACATCGCATTCTTTATTGACAAATCGTAACATGGCCTGCTCTAATTGATCACCTTCCATTTGACCATGCGCCACTTCCACATGTATATCAGGACAAATTTTGTTGAGCATGCCCTTCACCTCCATTATATCTTTCACTTTATTATGTACAAAAAAGACCTGTCCACCGCGATACACTTCATACTCTATCGCCTCTTTAATCACATCACTATCGAACGGTTTTACCTCTGTATTTACGGGTTGTCGGTTGGGTGGTGGTGTATTGATAACACTTAGGTCGCGCGCGCCCATCAAAGAAAATTGTAAGGTTCTAGGAATGGGTGTGGCAGTTAAGGTTAAGGCATCTACATTCGACTTTAACTCTTTTAATTTTTCTTTCACGGCAACGCCAAACTTATGCTCTTCATCGATCACCAACAACCCAAGATTTTTAAATTGCATTTGTTTGCTTACGATAGAATGGGTGCCAATAATAATGTCAATTTTCCCCTCAGCCAATTGCACCCCAATTTCTTTTTTTTCTTTGGCCGTTCTAAATCGATTAACGTAATCTACCTTCACCCGAAACTCATCTAGTCTTTCCTTAAATGATTGAAAGTGCTGCTGTGCAAGAATTGTGGTTGGTACAAGCACCGCGACTTGTTTTCCATCGCAAACTGCTTTAAAGGCGGCACGAATAGCTACTTCAGTTTTGCCAAATCCAACATCCCCACAAACCAGTCTATCCATCGTAATACCTTTCTCCATATCTGCTTTCACATCGTTTGTCGCTTTTAATTGGTCGGGGGTGTCTTCGTATTCAAACGAAGATTCTAATTCGGTTTGTAAATAGGAGTCGGGCGAAAACTGAAATCCTTTTTGTATTTTTCGCTTGGCATATAGTTGAATCAAGTCTTCAGCGATATCCTTAATCTTGGCTTTGGTTCTTGCTTTCAGGTTATTCCAAGTGTCAGTACCAAGCTTATATATTTTGGGTACTTGTCCTTCTTTGCCACTGTACTTTGATATTTTATGCAATGAATTAATCGATACATAAAGAATATCATTGCCTGCATAAATTAATCGCACCGCCTCTTGCAATTGTCCATTCACCTCTATTTTTTCTAAACCAGAATATCGACCCACCCCATGATCGATATGCGTTACAAAATCGCCGGGCTGTAGTTCTTTTAGACTTCTTAATAAAAGCGCTTTGTCTTTAGAAAACCCTTGTTTTACGCTGTATTTATGAAATCGATTAAAGATTTGATGATCCGTATAACACGCAATTTGCAAGTCATGGTCGATAAAGCCAGCATGTAAGGAAGTGTATACAGGACAGAATGTTACATCTGCTTTTAAATCATTAAAAATATGATAAAACCGCTCTATCTGTTTGGTGTTATCACTAAAAATAAAGTTGATAAATTTATTAGATGTATTCTTTTTTAAATCGTTGATTAAAAGTTCAAAGTTCTTGTTAAATGAGGGTTGTGGACTAATGTGATAGTTTATTTCTAAGGTGGTAAGCAGCTCTTTCTCATGGCCAAAATTGATCAGTCGACACTCGTTAATTTCAGCTGCAATGGTTTTGCTTGGAACCATTATATCAATCAGTTCTGTACCAAAAAAAGGATGTTCTAGATAATCGTTTTCATGGGTGTTAAGCTTCTCTTTAAAGTCAACAGCTGCATTAAAACAAGCGTCGATCACCATTAAAACATTGTTCACACTTTTAGTCCAAATGATGGTATTACCTGGGTTTAAAACGCTTAAAAAAGATTTTTTCTCAGCATTACTAAATTGCGTGCGAATATTGGGCACAATAGAAATGCTCGTTATTTTTTTATCACTTAATTGCGAGTCGGGATGGAATGTTCTGATAGATTCTACCTCAATATCGAATAGCTCAATACGATAGGGGAATTCATTGGCATAAGAAAAAATATCGATGATGCCACCACGAATAGAGAATTGACCTGGCTCATATACGAAGTCTACAAATTCGAAATCGTAATCAATCAATAGCTCTGTAATGGTTTCCACATCTAGTTTTTCGCCAACTTTAATATGAATCGAGGATTTATGTAATGCCTCTGCACTCACTACTTTTTCAAAAATAGCTTCGGGGTAGGTCACAATTATCTCAGCTTTAGAATAAGGATGACTTATTTTATTGATTACTTCGGTACGCTGAAGCATATGGTGATTATTGGCCTCTTCGTATTTCCCCGATTTTTTAAACGAATCTGGTAAAAAAAGAATTTCTTTTTGAGGAAGAATATGATTCATGTTTTCAAAAAGATAAGCGGCTTCCTCCTTATCGCTCATAATAAAAAGATGATGATAGGAAGTGGAGCGAAATAATGCTGCTGCCACAAATGCTTCTGACGCGCCACTCATCCCCTTCAGATGAACGATGGGGGCCGACGTTTTCAAGTGTTCAATAATTGATTGGGTCTTACTATCCTTTTGATAAAACTCAATAATGTTTTCTAATTCCATGTGCTTGTTTCAAATAAATAACGCTGGGTGCAAACGGGAAATCCCGGCACCTTATTACGACTTTTTAATGTGTAAAGTCGACCGTAAAATTAGAAGAATTGTGTAACTAAATCATTAATATTTCAGCCAATAGTAACCTAGCTTTATATATTCTACTGTAAAGGCAATCAAGCCCTCTTCGCTATGCCACCAAACCGATTCATCAAAGGTGGAGTTTTTTGCGCCTTCCATATACACCTGGATATGATGATCCGAAAATTTCTGTTTAAAAATGCTGTAGACACGCCGGGTATGAAACTTGGAGGTTACAATGGCTATTGCTGACAAACGATGCGCGATACAAAAGTTTAAAATTAAATCTCGCTCTTCGATGGTGCTCGTGCCACTTGACATATTGGTGATGAATGAATCGGGAACCATCAAACGTTGAAGATATTCAACAGTCACTTGCGATTCGGTTTTAAGAATACCGATTGCCTTTAAATCATTAGAAATATTGCCACCCGTACAATAGAAATGACGCACTTGGTGATTTTTAAAAAGAGCAAAAGCCTTACCTCCTCTGTCATAGGCATTGCCTGATAGGATGAATAGCGGTAGTGGTTCTTTTATTTTCTCTTCTCGAATAAGGTGATTACCTAATCCTAAAAGAATCGATGTTCTAAAAAAATAACAGCCTACCATTCCCACCATCACACAACTAATGAGATAGAAATAAATTTTTCTTTTCTGTATGGGGATGGTCATTTTTTTAAAAATAAATAACTAGGAGAGGTGATGATCTATCCAATTGGTCATATAGCCCATGATGTCTAATTTCTCTAGGTCGTTATGTCCCTCATGATACACGCCTTCCCATAATTTTAGTTCAATATTATCGCCGCCATGCTTCTTAAATTCTTTGGAACCTGCTGGCGAAATAAGTCGATCGGCGGTGCCATGATACAGTAATATCTGAATCTTAATTTCTTGGGCATGTTCTATCGCCCATAAGCCATTTTTAAACGCGGGAAGAAAAAATGCTGGCGTAATACTACTCGAAATTAAAGGGTCGTCGAGATACTTTTGTACCTCGATAGGGTCTTTAGAAATAGTGGTCACATCTAATTTTGACTCGTTAGAAAATGCGGGGTAAATATTCATCATCAATTTTGCCAAAAATAGTTGAAGCGCAGGTGGGTCAAAAGCCAATCGATACCATGAGGCTGATAAAATAGCACCTTGAATGGCTGGTTTTCTTTGAATCAAAAACATCGTTAATACATTGCCGCCCATGCTGTGTCCAAATAAAAACACAGGTAATTTTTGCAGGTTTCTATGATTGATATCATCCAAAAAAACTTGTACTGAATCGAGCAATAAATCATAATTTTTAACATGCCCGCGTTGTCCTTCACTTTTTCCATGACCGATATGATCCATCGCGAATGCGCTATATCCATGCTCATTTAAGAAGGTAGCCATATGCGTATACCGACCGCTGTGCTCACCCATGCCATGAATAATGCCAACAAACCCTTTGGGTTTATCTATTTCCCATGATTGCGTATAAATTTTATGTTGTCCGCTTTGTAAAAACTTTTCTTGATGTATCATTCTTCTTTCCCTATTTTGAGTCAATAAATATACGAATATTTTTTAAGCAATCTCTCATCTAACCAATGTCGTTTTGCACGTGTTTTTCATTCGTGCTCTAGCACAAACCCTATTTAGCGCGCGTGTTTTTCACTCGTGCTTTGCAACACAAATTTTAATCCGCTATTTGGCGCGAGTGTTTTTCACTCGTGCTTTCAAACCTAACTTAGCCCTACTTAGCGCGTGTTTTTCACTTGTGCTTTGCAACACAAACCCTAATCCTCCTTCCCCTATTTAGCGCGAGTATTTTTCACTCGTGCTTTAACACACGCTATTTGGCGCGAGTGTTTTTCACTCGTGCTTTCAAACCTAACTTAGCCCTATTTAGCGCGTGTTTTTCACTCGTGCTTTGCAACACAAACCCTAATCCTCCTTCTCCCAACCCATCGTGCGTTTCACCGCTTGCAGCCAACCTTTATATAGTTTTTCGCGCACTGCTTCCTCCATCGTTG
>Ga0164294_10005508_pt1 | contig 10874 bp, 12 predicted proteins | sample GEODES005metaG_FD_111479 | JGI IMG/M metagenome (GOLD analysis project Ga0164294, IMG submission 111479) | Oligotrophic lake water microbial communities from Sparkling Lake, Wisconsin, USA - GEODES005 metaG | ecosystem: Environmental > Aquatic > Freshwater > Lake | place: USA: Sparkling Lake...
CAAACCCCGGATCAAGATAACCTCCCAAAAGCTACCTTGAATCAGAACCTACACGATTTGGGAATCCTCTTTGTCAACACGGCCTAGTCTGGAAGCGCGACTCGGCAACAGCCGCCGCACGCGCAGCTGCGCTGGCCCGCCCACCGCACCAACAGGAGAGCACGATGAGCATCTTTGGCAGCATCATGAATGCGATTACGTTCGGCGCTTACAAGAACACGACCGGCGAGGAGCATCCCGCCGCCGCGCCCGTACCGGCAGCGGCAACCCCGCAGGCGGCACCCGCCGCTGCACCGGCCCCCGTGGCCCCGCCGCCACTGACCGATGTGGATGTCGAAGCAACGCTGGCCAAACTGGCTGAGGGGCATGATCTCAACTGGCAGACCTCGATTGTCGATCTGATGAAGTTGCTCGGCATCGATTCGAGCCTCGCCAATCGCAAGGAACTCGCGCACGAGCTTGGCTACACCGGTGAGCTTGATGGATCGGCCGAAATGAACATCTGGCTGCACAAGGCCACGATGCAGAAGTTGGCGCAAAACGGCGGCAAAGTGCCCGCCGGCATGACCGATTAAGCCAGTCCCAAATCAAAAAGTCCGGCCAGCGGTGTTGCCGCTGGCCGAACTTTTCGTTTGCGCAGTTCAAAACCGGCTGGCGCGGAGCGCTCAACCGAAATCGGTTATTTCTTGAAGAAATCCGAAGCCATACCCGTCAGATCATTGAGCGGATTGCCATCGCCGTCCTTGTCCAGAAAGCCGGAAACCATCTTGAGTGCATCGGGGCTCTGGCCGATCATCGAAGCGAAATTGCCGAGCGAACCTTCGCCGCCGATGTGGCCGACGATCTGCTGCAGGATACCGGAATCGATGCCCGATTTAGCAGCGGCTGTCGTCACGGTGTCAGTGGGCGCTTGATGACCGGCAGCCAGCGCAGCGATCGCAGTTTCGGCCATCGCAGGATCAATGCCGACTTTTGCAGCGAGGTTCTTGATATCTATCGCACCACCGACCTGGCTCAGTATCGAATCGAAAATGCTCATGGCTGCGTTCTCCGTCTTTGTCTGACCCCAACGAGGCCCTTGTCCCGTTAAATCGATCGCACAGGATTGTGGCTATAGAGTGAAACAGACGCGCAGTTACACAAGTTTTACAAGCTCGCGCGCTGTTTGATCACCCCGCCCGCGCGGCCTTGATCAGTTTCCGGTCGATATCCTTTGACTCAAGATACTTGGGCCGCGCGCGAAAACGCTCGGCATAGCGGACGAACGCCGGGCGATCGGGCATCGAACCAAAATTCAGTCCCCAGTCGACCTGGCTGCCGACATAAACATCGGCCATGGTAAAGCGCGCACCGCAGACCCAGTCGCGTCCGGAGAGCAGGCCTTCGAGTGCGTCAATGGTGCGCTCGTACGTGCCGAAACCGGCCATGCCCTGCTTGCCTTCCGGCACCTCCCAGCCCATGCCGCGCGCGACGAGCGCCTGTTCGAGCGGCCCTGCACCGAAAAACAGCCAGCGGTAATAATCGGCCTTTTCTGCATCCTTGGGTAGCAGCCCGGCTTCGGGGTGCACATCGGCGAGATAGGCGCAGATGCCGGCACATTCGGTGATCACCCTATCGCCGCTTGGGTCGCCGCCGGGCGCGTGGTGGATCAGAGTCGGCACCTTGTTCATCGGGTTTGCTGCGATCAGCGCAGCAGGGCGATCGGCCCATTCGATGATAACATGCGCATAGTCTGCGCCTACCTCATGGAGCGCCCAGCGCGCGATCTGCCCGCGCGACATGGGAACGGTGTAGAATGTATAGTCTGCCATGGTCTCTCCCCTTGCGGCTCGCTGTTTTACACCATGCCAAAACGCGCGGCGTTTACGCGGCAGGCATGATCTTGCTGGCCATGACCGCCTCTTGCGCGGCAATCGTCGCCCATGCCGGCCTCGCTGCCACGCGATCATACCATGCAGCGGTGCGCGGACGCGCGGCGTGATCGGGCCCATAGCCGACATAGACCATGGTGCGCAGCATCGAGGCCACGGCAATATCGGCAATGGTGAAATGATCGCCGAGCAACCAGCCCGCATCCGGCACCTCGTTTTCGATGTAGTCGAGGCTGCGCGGCAATTCCGCCTCACCTTGCAAGGCCAGCGCCTCGTCCCCTCCCACTTTCAGCAGTTTGGGGCCAACCACCCGGTTGAACAGGATTTTGAGACCGGCTTCGCCAAAAATCGTGTCGGCAAATTCATCGAACCAGATCGCACGGCCATAGGACTCTGCGTCCTGCGGAATCAGGCGCGGCACCGGATACTTGGCATCGAGATAACACACGATGGCGGTCGAATCCGAGAGGATGAAGCCAAAATCGTCGATCACAGGGATCTTGGCAAACGGGCTGACGCTCAGAAATTCGGCATCGGTGACGCCCGGCCCGCCGCGTCTGCGCTCAAAGTCCAGCCCCTTCTCGGCCAGAACAACCGCAACCTTGCGCACGAAGGGCGAAATCAGCGCGCCATAAAGCTTCATCGGAATCTCCTGCCGGTTTCGATAGGGCACTCAAAGGTTATTGCAGCCCTGAGCGCGCGCGTATAGGCGTTCAACTGATGAACGAGATAGCCAACATGCAAGCCAGCCCGAGCTCCGCCACCGCCCTTTCCGCGCCAGACATCACGATCAGCGTGCGCGAAACCTTTGGAATCGGGGTGGATATGACCGTCCCCGCGTTTTCGGTCGCCGATGAGCGGGTGCCCGACATCGACCCCAACTATGTGTTCGATCCTGACACCACGCTCGCAATTCTGGCAGGCTTTGCCCACAATCGCCGCGTGATGGTGCAAGGCTATCACGGCACGGGCAAATCGACGCATATCGAGCAGGTGGCCGCGCGGCTCAACTGGCCGTGCATCCGGATCAATCTGGATGCGCACATCAGCCGCATCGATCTGATCGGGCGCGACGCGATCGTGCTGCGCGACGGGCTTCAGGTGACCGAATTTCGTGAGGGGCTTCTGCCCTGGGCCTTGCAGACACCGACCGCGCTGGTGTTCGACGAATACGATGCTGGCCGCCCCGATGTCATGTTCGTGATCCAGCGCGTGCTGGAAACCGAAGGCAAGCTGACCCTGCTCGATCAGAACCGGGTAATCCGCCCGAACCCATGGTTTCGCCTGTTCGCCACCGCCAACACGGTGGGTCTTGGCGATACCAGCGGGCTTTACCACGGCACGCAGGCGATCAACCAGGGCCAGATGGATCGCTGGAACATCGTCGTCGGGCTCAATTACCTGCCCACCGCGACCGAAATCCAGATCGTCACCAGCAAAGTGCCGGGCCTCGATGAGACGACCGCAGGCAACATGGTCCGTGTCGCCGATCTTACCCGCAAGGGCTTCATCAACGGCGATATCTCGACCGTGATGAGCCCGCGCACAGTGATCAGCTGGGCGCAGAACGCGGCGATCTTCACCGATGTCGGCTTCGCCTTCCGCCTCTCGTTCCTCAACAAGTGCGACGAGACCGAGCGGGTTCTGGTGGCCGAATATTACCAGCGCGTGTTCGGCAAGGACTTGCCCGAGAGCGTGGTCGGGAAGGCTTAGGGCCTGAGTCTATTTGGGCATCGCCGGCAGACAGGTGCGGGCAATAGCCTCCACGTGCCGGTGATCGGTTCCGCAGCATCCGCCCAGCACGCATAGGTGCGGTAGCGCGCTGAGCAAGTCGCGGTACTCACCCGCAAGCTCTGCAGGGTCGCCCTCGTCTAGCTCGGCCGCCTGATCGAGTTCGGCATGGCTCATCCGCGAGGCATTGGCGCGAAGCCCGCCAATCCGCGCCGCCAGCTCAGGATCGTCAAGAACCCCCGAAAAATGCGTGGGGTGCGCGCAGTTGATCATGTAGTACGCCACATCGCCCACCGCATCGTCGGTCCGCCGCACCGCTTCGGCCAACGTCATTCCGCTGGGCAACCGGCCATCGGTTTCGACGGTGAACGAAACCGCAGCCTTGAGCCCGGCATCGCGCGCGGCAGCAGCAATCCCTTGCGCCTCTTCAAGGTAGGTCATGGTCGCCGCGCAGACCGTTTCGGCCCCCGCATCGGCTGCCACACCGATCTGCCAGGCATGATAATCGCGCGCTTCGGACGCGCTCATCATCTGGCCCGGGCTATATCCATCGCCGCGCGGCCCGACCGTCAGGTTCAACACAATCGCGTTCGCACCGTTCATTTCTTCGCGCAAACCCGCAATCAGCGCGATCCCGGCGCGATTGGCCTCGGCCAAACGGGTCCGGTCATAACCCACTGCCGCGCCCCAATCCGGACTGGCCCGCCAGCTCGGCGCATCGAGCACGAACCCCGCGCCAAGCTCATCCGCCAACTTCAGGAATTTGCGGTAATAGGCGCGGAGTGCTTCGGTCCCGCGAGGATCATCAAGCAGAGTGAACGAAGCGAACTGCGGCAGATCAAATCCGTCGTGAAAGATCAGGCAGGTCTCCAACCCGGCATCGGTCAGGAAGGGGGTACCGCCAAGTTCGGGGAGTTGGGCCATACCATGCTCCGTGTCTGGCAAAGCGCGACGCGCCGCCGATGCAAGTCCAGTCTGAATGGGATCATGCTAGAAACGGCGCGCGCGCCCGTCAATCGGCGATCCGGTTTACGGCACCACCAGATACTTCTCGCCCGTGCGCCGCGCGTTGTATTCGCTCACCGCTTTCTGGGTCAGCATGCCTTCGAGCGAGACGTGCGCCTTGTAATGGCTGGCAAACGTCGTGGTGAGGTCGCGGGCCACGCGCGCGCGCATTTTGCCGACGATATCCATTCCGGCCTTGGCCATGAACGGGGTGAGCAGCCAGCCGGCCAGATCCCAGGTGAGGCCGAACGCGCGGTTGAGGATCGTGGGGCCCATATCGAGCCCGCCGTAGATATAGACCTTCTTGGGCACCGACGAGCCATACCGGCTGAACGCCGCGCCTCGGCTTGCGGCGGCTTCCATCGCGGCGAGGAGCTGGCCGGCCAGCGTGCCGCCGCCGATGGGATCGAAGCCGAGCATCGCCCCCGTCTCGACAATCGCGTCTGTCAGCTGCGCGCCGAAATCCGCATCGGTCATGTTGAGCACATGCGTCGCGCCAATGCCCTTGAGCAGCGCCACCTGTTCGGCGCTGCGCACCACGTTGACCAGCGGAACGCCGTCTTCGAGGCAGATCCTGACCAGCATCTGGCCCAGATTGGAGGCTGCGGCGCAATGGATCAGACCGGTGAAGCCTTCCAGCTTCATCGTCTCGACAAAGCCCAGCGCGGTCATCGGGTTGACGAAGCTTGATGCCGCCTGCGCGGCGCTCACACTGTCGTCCACCGGCAGGCACATCGCGCTCTCGGCATAAGCATAGCTGGCATAGGCAGTGCCCGGCACGCAGGCGACGCGCTTGCCGATCAGCGCCTGCGCGCCCGGCGCATCGCCCGCCGCGACCACGATCCCGGCGGCTTCGTTGCCTGCGGGCATCGCCATGCCATGCCGCGCGGCCATGAAGCGTGTCGCGGCAGCGGGCATCTGCGCGACAATCTTGCCCGGCGTGTAAACCGCATTGGCAGTGTCGGCAGATGCGAACAGCAGGCCGAGGTCCGAAGGATTGATCGGGCTTGCCTCGATTTGCACAAGCACTTGCGAACCCGAGGGCGCATCCCAGGTCTTGTCGTTCAATTGCAAGGTCAAGGTGCCGTCTGCATCGAGCTGGGTGGTGAGCTGCTTGCCGGTGAATGCCATAATGATCTCCCGAGTCTTTGTGCCCGCGTTGTGCGGAGTTTCAGACTGTCACCTAAACCATCATTCGCCGGGGTAAAGCGCCCTGACGAAATAGAGCCCAGCGGCGGGGGCATTGAGACCCAGCACTTGCCGGTCGCGCGCCGCCAGCGCCTCGGCAATGCGGCCTTCATGCCAGCGGCCCAGCCCGACCAGTACCAGACAGCCGACCATCGAGCGCACCTGATGTTGCAGGAAACTGCGCGCGGCCGCCGTGATCGTGACGTTCTCGCCATCACGGCGCACATCGAGCCGGTCGAGCGATTTGACCGGGCTGGCCGACTGGCAATGCGCCGAACGGAACGTGGTGAAATCGTGGGTGCCGACGAGGCTTTGCGCGGCGCGGTGCATCGCCGCATGATCCAGCGGCTGCGGCACTTGCCACGCCCGGTTCGCCTCCAGCGTCAGCGGCGCCCGGCGATTGATGATGCGATAGACATATTCGCGGCCAAGGCAGGAAAACCGCGCGTGCCAGTCGTCGGGCACCGCCGCGCACGCCGTCACGGCAATCGGCTGCGGGCGCAACCGCGCGTTCAGTCCTTGCATGAAGCGGAAAGGGGTGAAGGCGCGGGCCACATCGATGTGCGCACGCATTGCCAGCGCATGCACCCCGGTATCGGTGCGGCCTGCGGCATGAAGCGTCGCCGCTTCGCCGGTGATCTCGAACGCCGCATCTTCGATGGCGCGCTGCACCGTGCGTCCCTCGGGCTGGCGCTGAAAGCCCACAAACGGCGTGCCATCCCATTCCAGCGTCAGCGCAAAGCGGGTCATCCGGCGAGGTGTGTCCCCGCTGCAATCGGCCGCCCGCGCAGCAGCGCAGGTGCGTCCATCGCCGGCTTGCCCGCGCGCTGCACCAGTAGCGGGCGCACCGCGCCGCCGGCGCAGGCGATCGTCAAATGATCATCGAGCACCGTACCTGGCACACCTTCCGCCTCCACGATCTCGGCCTCGAGCACCCGGAAGCGTTCCCCCTCCAGCTCAAAGAACGCGCCCGGAGTAGGCGCAAACGCGCGGATCTGGCGCAGCACGCCTTCCGCACTTTGCTGGAAATCGAGGCGGCTTTCGGCCTTGTCGATCTTGCGGGCATAGCTCGCCTCGTAGTCGGCCTGCGGCACCAGCGGAAAGGCATCAAGGTTTGCCAGCACTTCCACCATCAGCTGCGCGCCCATTTCCGCAAGGTCCCGGGTCAGATCCCCTGCGTTGAGGTTGGCGATCGGCATCGCGCCCATCGCGCGCATCGGCCCGGTATCGAGCCCGAGCTCCATCTGCATGATCGTTACCCCGCTCATCGTGTCGCCCGCCAGAATCGCGCGCTGCACCGGGGCGGCCCCGCGCCACTCTGGCAACAGCGAGCCATGCACATTCAAACAGCCGAGGCGCGGCGCATCTAGAATGGCTTGTGGCAGGATCAGCCCATAGGCCGCCACTACCGCCACATCAGCGTCGTGCGCGGCAAAAGTTGCCTGTTCTTCCGCGCGCTTCAGGCTCAGCGGCGTGTAAACCGGAATCCCGAGTACTTCGGCCGCCAGTTGCACCGGCGAAGGCTGGACTTGCTGGCCCCGCCCCGCCGGGCGCGGCGGCTGGCTGTAGACAGCAACAATCTGATGGCGCGCCGCCACCAGCGCTTCGAGCGTCGTCACCGCAAACTCCGGCGTCCCCATGAACACGATCCGCATGCCTGAAAAAGCCCCCTGCCGTTACTGCGTCCTGCGAAACTGCTTCCCGCCAAACCACTTCCCGTTTGCCCAAGGCAGCCCTATCTGGGGAGCGATGGCATCGCAAGAGATCGAAGCGCTGGCAAGCGCATTGGCACGGCTCCCCGGCCTTGGCCCCCGCTCGGCGCGGCGCGCGGTGCTCTGGCTGATCAAACGGCGCGAGACCGCGCTCAGCCAGTTGGTCGATGCGCTCGCGGCGGTGGGCGAGCGACTGGTGGAATGCCGCCTATGCGGCAATGTCGATACAACCAACCCCTGCGGCATCTGCGCCGATCCGCGCCGCGATGCCCGGGCGATCTGCGTGGTGGAGGAAGTCGCCGACCTGTGGGCGTTGGACCGCGCGCGGCTTTTTACCGGGCAATATCATGTGCTGGGCGGGCGGATGTCCGCGCTCGAAGGCATTCGCCCTGAGGACCTGACAATTGCCAGCCTGCTCGCGCGTGTATCCGCAGGCGGGATCGACGAGGTGGTGCTGGCGATGAACGCCACGCTCGAAGGCCAGACCACCGCGCACTACATCGCCGAGCGGCTCGAAGGCTTGGCCGTCCGCGTCACCCAGCTGGCGCACGGGCTGCCGGTGGGCGGCGAACTCGATTATCTCGACGAGGGCACCTTGGCGCAGGCGCTACGCGCGCGCCGTCCGGTAGGCTAAGACGCAAGGACACCCTGGGGCTGAGACCCGTTGCGGCAACGCTTGCGAAGCGCGCCGTTCCTTCCTATTTGCCCCCCATGGCTATTCGCGACATCATCGAAGTTCCCGATCTGCGGCTGAAGCAGATTTCCGCGCCCGTCACCGCGTTCGATGCGGACTTGCGCACGCTCGTCGCCGACATGTTCGAGACGATGTACGACGCGCCCGGCATCGGGCTTGCCGCGGTGCAGGTCGGCGCGCCGCTGCGCGTGCTGGTGATCGATCTCCAGCCCGAAGACATGGACGCCGAGCCCGAAGTCTGCACAGCGCACGGCGATCATCACCACACGCATCGTCCGACGAAAAAAGAGCCGCGCGTATTCATCAACCCCGAAATCCTCGAACCTTCGGTCGACTTGTCGGTCTATTCCGAAGGCTGCCTCTCGGTCCCAGAAATGTATGCCGATGTGGAGCGTCCCGCGCGCATCCGCGCCCGCTGGCAGGATCTCGATGGCAAGGTGCATGAGGAAGAAATGGAGGGCCTGATGGCCACCTGCCTTCAGCACGAGATGGACCACCTCGAAGGCATCCTGTTCATCGACCACCTTTCGCGCCTGAAGCGCGGCATGGTGCTCAAGAAGCTGGAAAAGCTGCGCAAGATGGCTTGATCGCGAGGGAGTTGCAGGTTAAGTTCTTGCTTCGTTCTAAATTGGAGCAAGCGTGGAAATCTCTCTTGTCCTCATATTCCTGATCGCGGCGCTGCTGGTAGGCCTCGCCGCAGGCTGGTTTCTGGGCGGCAAGCCGGTTGCCGATTGGAAAACGCGGTTCGAAACCCGCGACGCCGAAGCGCGCGAGCTGGACGAGAAATTTCGCCGCGCGATCACCGAACTGGCCGCTGCTTCGGTCAAGGCCGGACAGCTGGATGCGGCGATTCGGCAATCCGACGAAATCCGCGAAGAGCGCGACGGGCTGGCGACACAGCTGGCTTCGGCCAGCGAGCGCGCGAGCGATGCCGACCGGATCAGGGCGGAACTTGCCGGCATCCGCACCGACCGCGACAATTTTCGCGCCGAGTTGGTGGGTTTGAAAGCAGATGCGGCCAATTTCGACGAACAGAAGCGGCTGCTGCTCGAAGCGCAAGAGGCGCTGCGCCGCGAGTTTGAGAACGCGGGCAGCAAGGTGCTGGAAAAAGCGCAGGATGCCTTTCTTGCCCGCGCCAGCGCGCGTTTTGAGGAAAGCGAAAAATCCAGTGCCGAGCGGCTCTCCGCGCTGCTGGCCCCTGTCGATCAGCGGCTGAAAAGCTATGAGGAACAGGTCGGCAAGCTCGAGAAGGAACGCGTCGAAGGCTTTGGCCAGCTGACCGGGCTGATCGAGGGCATGCGCAAAGGCCAGGAGGAAGTGCGCGCTGCAGCCGCGCAGCTGGGCAACAGCTTGCGCAATGGGCCCAAGACACGCGGCCGCTGGGGCGAATTGCAATTGCGCAACGTGCTTGAGCAATGCGGCCTTGCCGAACACACCGATTTCGTCACCGAGCAATCGGTCGAGACCGACGAGGGCCGCCTGCGCCCCGATGCGATCGTGCGCGTGCCGGGCAACAAGCTGCTGGTGATCGACGCCAAAGTCTCGCTCAATGCCTATCAGGACGCATTCGAAGCCGAGGACGACGATACCCGCAAGATCGCGCTGATCGCGCATGTGCAGTCGATGCGGACGCATATCCAGACTTTGGGTGCCAAAAGCTATCAGAGCCAGTTTCCCGAAGCCCCCGATTATGTGCTGATGTTCGTGCCCGGCGAACACTTCATCGCCGCCGCGCTGGAGCAGGATCCGAAGCTATGGGACTTTGCGTTCGAGCGGCGCGTGCTGCTTGCCTCTCCCACCAACCTTGTCGCCATTGCGCGCACCATCGCGCAAGTCTGGCGACAGGATGAACTGGCGCGTGAAGCGCGCGAGATCGGGCGCATGGGCGGCGAGCTTTACGAACGGCTGGCGGTGAGCGCCGAGCACCTGAAGCGCATGGGCTCGGGCCTCGATAGCGCGGTTTCGCATTACAACAAGTTCGTCGGCAGTTTCGAGCGCAATGTGCTCTCCGCCGGCAAACGTCTGCGCGACAAGGGCATCGAAGTCGGCAAGCGTGAGATCGAGGATGTGCCGCTGATCGAAACCCAGCCGCGCCACGCCGAGCGCGCCCTTTTGCCGCTGGCGGCGCCCGACGAATTGATCCCCGATCAAGTCTGAAAAAATCTTTTCCCTGCCCTCTAGGACCGCCCTCACCTTGACAACGTGTTAACCTAACCGCGGTTAAGCGGGTCGGATGGCGACACGACCACCTATTGCTGGCCCGGCAGGACGCGCTTTACGCCATTTGCACCGCGCTGCGGCAGCGGCGCGCCGGATTTTCCGCTATTGGCAGCCGCGTGCGGGCGAGCCTTACGTCAGGGCTTATGCGACAAACATCTCGCACCGGTTGCCGCTGCTCTATCTGGTGGTCATTTTCAATATCGCCTCGTTAACCTTGCGCTTTCGCGAAAAAGCGCCGCTCGCGCTGCTCGTGGTAGCGCCGGTGCTTGTCGGCTATGCCGTGATCCGGGCGGTCCATTGGCTGCCCGCGCGGACTGCACAGCGCCCGCTGGCGGCGCAGCGCGCGGATCTGCGCAAGCTGGGGCAGCGGGCCGGCATTTCCGGGCTCGCTTTTGTCGCGTGGGCGCTTTCGCTTTATCCCTATGGCGATGCCGATGCGGCAGGGCTGATCCA
>Ga0164294_10005510_pt1 | contig 10872 bp, 2 predicted proteins | sample GEODES005metaG_FD_111479 | JGI IMG/M metagenome (GOLD analysis project Ga0164294, IMG submission 111479) | Oligotrophic lake water microbial communities from Sparkling Lake, Wisconsin, USA - GEODES005 metaG | ecosystem: Environmental > Aquatic > Freshwater > Lake | place: USA: Sparkling Lake...
TGACCGAGGTCAGCAGCCGCGTCGCCAGATCCTGCGCGCGCACCTGCAGCGTCGCATCGGCATAAAGGCGGCGCGGGTGCTTCTGCTTCAGCGTCGCCAGCCCACCCAGGCTGACGATCGGCTGGGTGATCGTCGCAACGTGGCGCGCGCCGCCCTCGGTCGGGATATTGTTATAGCTGTAGCTCGCCGACGGCAGGTAGCCGGCGATCGTCTGCGAGGCCTGCCCGCGATTGGCATCATGCTCCGCGAGCGCGGAACGGAAGGTCGGGTCGTTCTTCTGGCCGATCTCGTATGCACCGACCAGATCGAGCCCGGTCACGCTCTGCGCGGCACCGAGGCCGGCGGGGGTCGGCGGGCCGACGAGGACCTTGCCCTGGGCCGGATCGACACGGCTGGGCACGGGAAGCGGCGTCGTGCCCGGTGCGGGAGCCGATCGCACCGGTGACACGCTGGGCGTCAGCGGTGCGCTCGGCGGCGCGACCGCGGGGGTGAGCGGATAGGTGCCATATTGGCCGCCCATCGTCGGTTGCGGGATGGCGGGGCTCGACGGAACCGGCGTCGTCGTCACGGGCGGCGGCGGAGTTGCGCCCGGCACGGCGGTGATGCCGGGATCGGCACCGGCCGGAACGTTGGCATTCTGCCCGCTCGATGGAATGCCGGAAGCACCGTCCGAAGGCACGGTGACGCCGCTGCCCGAGGGCGACTGCGCCGTCGCCGCCGCAAAGGCACCGAGGACCGAAATCCCGGCGATCTTGATGCCCCCCCGCAGGCCCATGAAGATCAATCCTTGAATGCGCGCGCCATACGATCGGCGAGGGGCTTCAGCAGATAGGCGATGAATGTCCGCTGTCCACCCTTCACGATCACGTCGACGGGCATGCCGGGCCACAGCCGCTTGTCGCCCAGCTCCTTCAGGCTTTCCGGCGGCGCCTCGACCTGGGCGAGATAATAATCGTCGTTTTCCTGGAGATTCTGCCCCGGCTCGGCCTTCAGCTTGTCGATACCCACCGCCTTCACGACACCGTGGACGATCGGCGTCGTGTTCGAATTGAACGAGGTGAAGCGCAGATCGGCGGCCTGGCCCGGCTTGACACGATCGATCGCGGTCGGCGGCACCTTGGTCTCGATGATCAGCGTGCCCTTCTGCGGCACGATTTCCATCAGCACGTCACCGCCGCGGATCACGCCGCCTTCGGTGAACACCTTCAGGTTGACGATCGTGCCGTCGATCGGCGCGCGGATCTCGGAAAGCGACTGGCTGAACTTCGCCGCCGTCAGCTTCGTCGCGATCGACTCCCGGTTCTTCTGGATGTCCGACAATTCCTTGGCGACATCGTTCTGCATCTGCGAGCGGGCTTCCGCCATCTGCGCACGGATGCGGCCGATGTCGGACTGCGCGCCGTTGAGAGCGGCCTCCTGATCGACCTTGCTGCGTAGCGTCGCGTTGACCTGGCTCTTCGGCACGAAGCCCTGCTTGGCCAAATCCTCGGTGCTGGTCAGCTCGTTGCTCAGCGTGCCGAGCTGGACGCGGTGCGAGCTGATCGAGCCTTCAAGGCCGGCGATCTGCGAGGAGAGGCCGCGCATCTGCTCGTCCATCTGCTGCTTGCGCGCATCGTAGAGCCGCTGCTGGATTTTCTTGGACTGCGCCACCTGCACCGGATCGAGCGTCGAGAGTTCCGGCTCCCACACGATCGGCCCGCCGAGCAGCTGCGCCTTGGCGCGCGATTCGGTGACCAGCAGGTTGATATATTCCTGCTCGAGATTGGCGACGTTCGCCTCCACCTCGAGCGGGTTGATGCGGACGAGCACCTGGCCCTGCTTGACCTGATCGCCCTCGCTCACCAGCACCTTGGTGACGATGCCGCCGTTCGGATGCTGCACCGCCTTACGATAGCCGGCGACGGTGACCGTACCCTGCATCGAGATACCCGAATCCAGCGGCGCCCACATCGCCCAGACGAGGAAGGCCGCGACCGCGATCATCAGCAGGCGTACGCTCGACTTGCGGACCTTCGATTCCTCGATCGCGACCGGATCGAGCCCGCGCGGGGTCAGCTTGGCCGGGTCGTAGGGGTTCCAGCTGTTGATCAGCCGTTCGAAGAAGTGATCGACGCGGGCGACGAAGCCGCGCTCTTCAGGCTCGGGAATGGAGACCATCGATCGTTCCTAGTTACGCGGTTACAGTGCGGCGCCCCTGGGGACCGCCTTGCTCGGTATCGGTACCACCGACGGCGCGCAGGTTGCGCACGGCGGCGATCATGTCGGCAGCCGGGCCGAAGCCCACCTGGCGACCTTGGCGAAGCACGAGCAGATAATCGACGACGCTCATCAGACGCGGGCGATGGGTGGTGATCACGAAGGACACGCCGCGCCCCTTCATCGTCGTGATCGCCTTCAGCAGCGCATTCTCGCCGACTTCGTCGAGATTGGCGTTGGGCTCGTCCATGACGATATATTTGGGATCGCCGTAAAAGGCCCGCGCGATCGCGAGACGCTGACGCTGACCGCCCGAAAGCGCGAAGCCGCTCTCGCCGAGCATCGTCTCATAACCGTCGGGCAGCGCGAGGATCGTCTCGTGCATGTCGACGAGCTGGGCGGCATCGACCACCTTCTCCGAATTCACATCGCCCAGGCGGGCGATATTCTCGGCGATCGTGCCTTCGTGGAAATCGATGTCCTGCGGCACGTAGCCGATATGCGGGCCGACCTCGTCATGGTTCCAGTCGGACAGTTCGACGCCATCGAGACGCACCGAACCCAGCGCCGGCTTCCAGACACCAACGAGGAGCCGCGTGAGCGACGTCTTGCCCGATCCGCTCGGGCCGATGACCGCCACGGCCTCGCCCGGCTTCATCGAGAAGGTGACGTCCTGCACCACCGCCTGACGCTGGCCGAGCGGTACGCCGGCGACGTTGCGCGTCTCGAGGCGGCCCGTGGGCGCGGGCAGCGCCATGCGGTTCGCATATTTGCGATCCTCGATCAGCAACGCGTTGAGGCGATCGAACGCCGTGCGCACGCCGACGACCTGGCCCCAACTGCCGACGAGGCGCTGGATCGGCGCGACCGAGCGCGAGATCAGCATGCTCGCGGCCATCACCATACCGCCGGTGATCAGCCCGTTGATCGCAAGCCACACGCCCAGCGCCATCTGGAAAGACGGGAGCGCCTTGTTGAGGAATTTGCCGAAGCCGCCCGCGAGACCGGCAGCCTCACCGGCGTTGACCGAATATTGCAGGAACTGGCGATGGCGCTCGTACCAGCGCCGCCGCACCGCGGGCAGCATACCGAGCGCGAGCGTGGCCTCCGATTGCTTGAGGCTGGACTGGGCGACGCGCTGCGATTCCGTGCTCTCGTCGTTCGCCAGCTTCAGAATCGGCGTGGTCATCTTCTGGTTGACGTAGGCGGAGGCCAGCATCAGCACGACCGACAGCGCGATGAACAACGCCAGATACGGGTGGAACATCGCACCCACGATCACGAAGATCACCGCGAAGGGCGCCGCCATCAGCGCCAGCATCGGCTCGCCGGTCATGAACTGGCGGATTGTGATGAGATCGCCCATCAGCTGCGCGACGTTGACCTGCTGCCGCCCGACCGAGCGCCGGAACGAGGCATCGAACACCTCGGCCGCCAGATCCCAATCGACACGGAGCGAGATGCGGATCAGCAGCCGCGTCCGCAGCCATTCGAGCGCCGACCAGAACAGGTAGACGCCGGTTATGAGCACGGTCAGCGAGATCAGGGTGATCCCGCTGCGCGAGCTCATCACGCGGTCGAACATGCTCATCATGTAGAGCATCGGCGCCACCGCCAGCAGTTCCGTGAGGAACGTGAAGACGAAAACGATGTAAAGCGAATGCCTGCAGTCGCGCAGAAGCCGTTGTACCGGCTTCTGCTCGCCTACCTGACCCGCTGGTGGCACGGTCGCCGCCATGGGACTTACTCCAAGCTGCTATCAGCCGCCGTGGTGTAGGTGATCGTACAGCGGGTTGTCCTGACCGATGATCTTCACCTCGACCGCCTGCGTGGAAGTCAGCGTCGGGGCAGCGGCGCCCGTCGGCTTCAGGACGTCTACCTCGGTGATGCCGAGCGATGCAAGCTTGGCCATCGATCCACTCAGCGCATCCGCGGTCGCGGCATCGACCACCAGCGCGACGCCATGGGCGCTGCCGGTGAAGATCGGGGCCGTACCCGGCGTGCCATGTCCGTCTGCAGCGAGGCTGTCGAACAGATGCTGGATATCCGTGGCTGCCGCGCTGCCCGTGACACCGAGATCGATGTACACCGGATGGCTGGCACCCTGATCGGCCAGCTTGACCTGGTCGACGCCGGTGTCGGCGATGTCCTTGAGCGTCGTCAGCAGATGGTCGCCCGAGGTCGTTCCGTCCACCACCAGCGAATGCGCGGTGTAGGCGCGGAGCAGGCCGGCTTCGGACAGCGACGAGAGCGCGCCGTCGGTCAGCTGGACCGCACCACCATGGCCCGCATCGTCGGCGTGATCCGCGAACGCTGCGAAGACCTGCTGATATTCGGCGAGCGCGACGGCGTTGGTGACACCGAAGGCATCCTGCACCGAGAAGTGCTCGTAGGTGAACGTCAGGCCCGAGGCCGTGGCGGCCTGGGTCAACGCCGCCTGCGTCGCCGCATCGAAGCTCGACAGCGGCTCGTTGAGCGCGATGTGATCGATGCCCGCGTCCTTCAGCGAAGAAGCCAGGCGTGCAAGCTCGCTCGCCTCGCTAGCATCGACCCGCAGGGTGACATCCAGCGTGGGATCGAGATGCGGCAGGCTCGTCGCCGTGAGCGAATGGAGATCGCCGGCGTCGATGTGCAGGTTGGTGACACCCGCAGCGACCGAGATCGTATCGACGTGCAGGTCCTGGAGACCCTTGAGCGTCGTCGACATGTGCGTGCCCGTCGCCGTCACGGAGACATGGCTGCTGTCGGCCACATGGAGCCCCGCCGCGACCAGATTGGCCGCACCGGCGTCCGTCAGGACCAGCGGAGCGCTGCCCACATCGATCTGGTCGATGTTCAGGGTCGCGAGATGCGCGACACCCAGATCCGAGGTCGCGAAGTCGGCGATCTGGGCCGCAGACGCGCTGAGCGTGATGTGCGCCGCCGGATCGAAGTCGATGCCCGCGCTCGCGAAGTCACCCGCCTGATCGAGCGTCAGCGACAGATTACCCGTTCCGCTGACACCGATATGGTCGATGCCCGCGCTCGCCAGAGCGCCGAAGTCGATTCCCGACTGCAGCGAACCCGCGCCGACGTCGAGCGTAACGTCCAGCCCGCTCGCGAAGTGCGGCAAATCGTGCGCCGAGAGCGAGGCGAGATCGGCCGTGCCGGCTTCGACGACCAGTGCAGAACCACCGCCGCTGATCAGCACATTGTCGATGTGCAGATCCTGCAGGCCCTTGAGCGTGGTCGACAGATGCGAGCCGGTCGCCGTGACGGTAACCGTGTCACCCGTGGCGAAATCGACACCCGCCGTAATCAGCGCCGCTGCCTGAGCATCGGTGATGACCGCCGCGCCATCGGTCACGTGGATGTGATCGACATGCTCCGTGGTCAACAGCGCGGGGCTGAGTGCTGCCGCCTGCGCAGCGGTGACATCGAGCGTGACGTTGGCGTCGGTCGTGAAGTCGATATGCGCGGCGTTCAGCGCCGTCGCCTGGTCGAAGCTCAGTTCGACCGCGCCACCGCCGACGACATCGAGATGGTCGATACCGGCACCCGAAAGCGCACTGGTGAGCGACGCCATCGTCGTGCTGTTGACGCCCGAGAAATCACCGGTCTGCAGATCGAGCGTGACGCTCGGATCGGCGCCACCGGCACCCGCGAAGTGCGGCAGACCGCCCGCGGCGAGATCGCCGAAGCCTTCGCCCGCCACCACATGCGCGGTCGTGAGCGCCGAACCGCTGAGCAGAACGTTGTCGACGTGGAGGTCGTGCAGGCTCTTCAGCGTGTTCGACAGATGCGTACCCGTCGCCGTGACAGTGACCGTGTCGCCGGTGTTGAAGTCCACGCCCGCCGCGATCAGCGACGCCGCCTCGGCATCGGTGATCACTGCCGGACCGTCGGTCACATGGATGTGATCGATGTGCAGCGCGGTCAGCAGCGCCGGGTTGAGCACCGCGGCCTGCGATGCCGACACGTCGAGCGTGACGTTCGAAGCGTCGGTAAAATCGATATGGCCGGTGTTGAGCAGGGTCGCCTGGCTCAGCGTCAGCTCGATCGCACCACCGCCTGCGACATCGAGATGATCGATGCCTGCGCCGGAGAGGTTGTTGACGATCGCCGTGATATCACCCGCAGAGGCGATGTTGCCCGACGCGAGATCGAGCGTGACGCTCGGATCGACGCCGCCGACACCGCTGAAGGTCGGAAGATGCGCCGACGCGAGATCGCCGAAGCCTTCGCCAGCCGCGATCGAGATCGCGCCGCCGCTGATCAGCACGTTGTCGACGTGGAGATCCTGAAGGCTCTTCAGCGTCGTCGAAAGATGCGTACCGGTGTTGGTGACAGTGACCGTGTCGCCGGTCGCGAAGTCGAGGCCGGCATGCAGCAGCGCCGCCGCCTGCGTGTCGCTGAGGACGATCGGACCATCGGTGACGTGGATGTGATCGGCGTGGATCGCAGTCGCGATTGTCGGATCGCTCGCCAACTGAAGCGCCTGGACGCGATTGACGTCGATCTGCAGGTCTGACTGCGTCGTCGCCGAGATACCGGCAGCCACGAAGGCCTGCGCCTGCGCGAAGCTGATCTCGCCGAGACCACCGACGAAGTCGATGTGATTGACACCCGCCGCGGAGAGCGCGCTCGCATCGATCGTCGTGCTCGGATCGATGACACCGCCCGACAGGGCGAGCGTCACGTCGACGAGGCCACCCGTCGCCGTAACGAAGTGCGGAACGTCGGCGCTGCCGAGGTTGAAGCCCGACCCATCGACGACGATCGAGGTCGCGCCGGAGATCAGGACGTTGTCGACGTGAAGGTCGGCAAGCGCCTTCAGCGAGGTGTTGAGGTGCGTGCCGGTGGCGGTGACGCCGACCGTGACATGATCGTCGGTCGCGAAGGTCAGGCCCGCGTCGATCAGCGTGTGCGCCTGCGTCTCGGTCAGCGAGATGTCGCCGGTGCCGGACACGTCGAGCGTGGTGACGCCGGCAGCATGCAGTGCACCGGCATTGGCAAGAACGGTCGCCAGATCGGTCGGCGCGATCGCGAGGACCGGGCCATCGACGCCCGTGTTAACGGTCACTGTCGCCGTGGACGTGCCGCCGTTGCCGTCCGAAACGGTATAGTCGAAGCTCGACTGACCGATCGTGCCATTGGTCGCCGTGAAGATCAGGTGGCCATCGGCGCCGAGCGTCACGGTGCCGCCGGCGACAGTGATGGCGGTCGAACCGCTGATCGCCTGTCCGCCGACCTGCGTAATCGTCAGGTGATCACCATCGACGTCACGGTCGTTCGCGACGACATTGATATCGACCGAATGACCGGTGACCGCCGCGGCGGTGTCTGCGGTGGCGACCGGCGTGTGGTTGACCGGCGCGATCGTGCCGTTGACCGATGCCGTCGCCGTCCCACCGTTGCCGTCCGACACCGTGTAGGTGAAGCTGGGCGCACCGCGGAAGTCTGCGTTCGGCGTAAAGACGAGGTTGCCATCGGCATTGACGATCACCGAACCGCCAGTGATCGCGACCGCGTGCGTCGTATCGACCGCCTGGCCGTTGATCTGCGTAACCGTCAGATGATCGCCATCGACGTCGCTATCGTTCGCGAGCACGTTGATGACGACCGGCGTGCCCTGCACCGTCACGAACGTATCGGCAGCCGCAACCGGCGCATCGTTGACCGGGGTCACCGTGCCCGACACCGTCGCCGTCGACGTGCCGCCGTGGCCGTCCGAAACCGTGTAGGTGAAGCTCGGCGACCCGTTGAAGTTCGCCGTCGGCGTGAAGACGAGTTTGCCGTCGGCATTCAGGATCACCGAACCGCCGGTGACTGCCACCGCATGCGTCGTGTCGATCGCCTGGCCGTTGACCTGCGTCACCGTCAGATGGTCGCCGTCGACATCCGTGTCGTTGGCGAGAACGTCGATCACCGTCGGCGTGTCTTCCGCCGTCACGAACGTATCGGCCGCCGCAACCGGCGCATCGTTGACAGCAACTACCGTGCCGCTCACGCTCGCCGTGGAAATGCCGCCGTGGCCGTCCGAAACCGTGTAGGTGAAGCTCGGCGTACCGTTGTAATCGGCCGTCGGCGTGAACACCAGCTTGCCGTCGGCGTTCAGGCTCACCGTACCACCGGTCACCGCGACCGAATGGGTCAAGTCGATCGTCTGACCGTTGATCTGGGTGACCGTCAGCGTGTCGCCATCGACGTCGCTGTCGTTCGCGAGAACGTTGATGACGACCGAATTGTCTTCGAGCGTCGTGAAACTGTCCGCGAGCGCAACCGGCGCGTCGTTGACAGGCATAACCGTGCCCGAAACCGTTCCGGTCGAAGCCTGCCCGAAGGGATCGGTCACCGTGTAGGTGAAGCTCGGTGCGCCGTTGAAATTGGCGTTCGGCGTAAAGACGAGCTTGCCGTCGCTCAGGCTGACGGTGCCGCCGGTGACCTGCACCGAATGGTCGGCCGAAATGACCTGACCGTTCACCTGCGTGATGGTGAACCCGACGAGGCTGCTCGGGAAATCCGTGCCCTGGAAATGCTCGACGTCGTTGGCGAGCACGTCGATGACGACCGGAGTGTCCTCCGCGGTCGTAAAGCTGTCCCGTACGGCTTCCGGCGCGATATTCGGAGCGAGGACCGAGGCGACGGCGGTGGCCGTCGACGTGCCGCCATGCCCGTCGCTGATCGTGTACTGGAAGTTCGTGCCGAGGAGGTTGCCTGCCGTCGGCGTGAACACCAGCTTGCCGTTGGCGTCGAGAATGACACTTCCGCCAGCAACGGCAACGGCCTGAACGGTGCTGACCGCATGGCCATTGATAGCGACGATGGTGAGCGTATCGCCATCGACGTCGCTGTCATTCGCGAGCACATCGAGCGTGACCGGCGTGCCATGGAAGGCATCGCTTACCGAGATCGGCAAAATGTCGTTGCTCGCGACCGGCGCGTCGTTGACCGCCACCACCGTCCCGCTGACCGTCGCGGTCGAGACACCGCCATGGCCGTCCGACACCGTATAGGTGAAGCTCGGGGTGCCGTTGTAGTTGGCGTCCGGCGTGAAGACGATCTTGCCGTCGGCGTTCAGGATCACCGTACCGCCGGTGACCGTTACCGCGGTCTGCGTGCTGATTGCCTGGCCGTTGACCTGGATGACCGACAGCGTGTCATGATCGACATCGGTATCGTTGGCCAGGACGTCGATGACGACCGACGTATCTTCCGGCGTCGTAAAGACGTCTGCCGCAGCGACAGGCGCGTCGTTGACCGCGGCCACCGTACCGCTGACCGTCGCGGTAGCCGTGCCGCCGTTGCCGTCCGACACCGTGTACGTGAAGCTCGGCGTGCCGTTGTAATCGGCCGTCGGCGTGAAAACCAGATTGCCGTCGGCGTTCAGGCTCACCGTACCGCCGGTGACCACGACCGAATGCGTCGAGTCGATCGTCTGGCCGTTGACCTGCGTGATCGTCAGATGGTCGCCTTCGACATCGCTGTCGTTGGCGAGCACGTTGATGACGACCGACGTATCCTCGAGGGTCGTAAAGGTGTCGGCAACCGCGACCGGCGCATCGTTGACCGGAGTGACGGTGAGATTGACCGTCCCGGTCTGCGCGTTTCCGGCAGGATCGGCGACCGTGTAGGTGAAGGTCGGGGCACCATTGTAATCGGCGGTCGGCGTGTAAACCACCTGACCGTTCGCGCTGACGACGATCGAACCACCGGTGATGGTGATCGGCACGTCGAACTGAACGGCAACGCCGTTGATCTTCGTGATCTTGAGCGCAAGACCTTCGGGATCCTTGTCATTATCAAGGACATTGAAGGTGACCGAATGGTCTTCGGCCGTCGTGATCTTGTCCGCGCCGATGATCGGCGGAAGATCCGCGCCAACCTTGTTCAGGTCGGTAACCGTCTTGGCGAGATCGGTCGGAGACGTCGCCGCCGCGATCGACTGGTTGATCGACGTCGTCGTGTTGACCAGGGCCGCCACATTGGCGGTCGACACGTGCGAGTCGGTCAGCGCGCTCGTCAGGATCGTCGTCAGCGTCGCCGAAGACGTGAGGTCGACCGACCCGGCCTGGCGGAACTGCGTGGCGAGAGCATTTGCGACGCTATCCGAGCTCGCGCCGGCACTCACACCCTGTGCGATGATCGTCGCAACCTGGGTCGCGAGCTTCTGGATCGCCAGCGAGGTCGCGGCATCGGTGCCGTTCGACGTGCTCAGGAAGTCGTAGGTCAGCAGGTTGACGCCGGCCGGGATGCCGAGCTTGGCTGAAACCATCGCCTGCGCCGCTGCGAGCGAGACACCCTGCGACACGAGCGAGGTGATCAACGTCGTCAGCGGGTTGACGACCGTCGAGCCCATCGGCGCGGTGAAGGTCGCGGTGTTGGCGAGGCCTGTGTCGGTGTTGATACCGCCGAACGCAATTATGTTGCCCGTGAGGCCATCCGGATTGACCAGCGCGAAGTGACCGGTCGCGTCGGTCGTGCCGGTCGGCTCGCCGACCTGATACTTGCCGTCGCCGTTGACGTCGAGGAAGACCGTACCGCCGCTGATGTAACCGTCGACGAGGACGCCGTTCAGGACCTGTGCCACCCGCAGCGACATCGTGTCGGTGTCGGTGAGCGTGCCATCGGTGGTGACGATCGTCAGCGTGTCGGCGCCGGTGAAGCCCGAAACACCGGTGAAGGTGAGAACCGAAA
>Ga0164294_10005511_pt1 | contig 10872 bp, 8 predicted proteins | sample GEODES005metaG_FD_111479 | JGI IMG/M metagenome (GOLD analysis project Ga0164294, IMG submission 111479) | Oligotrophic lake water microbial communities from Sparkling Lake, Wisconsin, USA - GEODES005 metaG | ecosystem: Environmental > Aquatic > Freshwater > Lake | place: USA: Sparkling Lake...
CCCATGAACCAGTCCACGATGTGTTCGGCCTGGGCTTTGGGAATGGCGCGTTCCGCCAGCTTGTGAAACTTTTCGACCACGTCGGCTTCGCTGGCAAAGTCTTTTTCGTTGCCGCGACCCGCTTGTACCACCTGCTCCATGCGGGTGCCGTCCATGAGCTCGCACTCCACGCGCACCATGTGGCGAAACTTGGAGCCGCGCGCGGTGATGTCGGTGTCGTGCCGCACCTGGACCTTGTCGGCAATCCGTATGCGCTGCGGGTCTGCCACCTTGTCCTCGGTGAACTGGTTGACAAAGCAGTCGCCTTCTATCAGCCAGGTGGCCACGCAGTAAGGCAAGTTCAGCTGCGCTGAGGTCAGGCCCTGCGGGCTGTACTTCCAGCCAACGTGGTCCATGGTGACTTGCGAGCCGTGCACCAGGATGCGTTTGACGTCTTCTGCGCCAAACGGGTGTTTCTCCTGCATCAATCGAATGGCGTCCAGTGTGCTGTGGTTGCTGCCGACGCAAGCATAAAACTTCAAGGCCACACCCATGGTCTGCCACACATTTCCCAAACCCGCTGTCAGCTGAGACAGGTCAAAGCGGTCGCTTGAGCGTGAGAGCGTGGTGCAAAAGCCGCCGTACTCACTTTCAAACACGTTGAGAATGCCCGTGAAGCCGCGCTCGGCAAACAAGGCGCCGTAAAAGCCGCTTTGTGAGGCGCGGCCGGCGTGCATGCGCTTGACCATGGCGCCGTATTGCGCTGCCATCAGCCCTGAGGACTGCGTGCCGGCTATGCCCAAAGCGTGAACGGTTTTGTCGACGTCTAACTTCAGGCCGCGTGCAGCCGCCGCTGCCGCTGAAAACACACCCAGCGTGGCGCCCGAATGCCAGCCCTGTGCAATGTGTTCCTGACCCATGCAAATGCCCACACGCGGGCCGGTCTCGTAGCCTGCCACTGCGGCGGCCAGAAAATCTTTGCCGTGCATGCCCGGGCGTGTTTCGGCGATGGCGATCAGCGCCGGCAAAACCACGGCGCCCACGTGCATCACGCCTTGCCGGTGTACATCGTCTAGCTCAAAGCCTTGCACCTGCGTGCCATTGACCAGCGCGGCGTGGGGCGCAGACAAGCGCAGCCCGGTGCCCCAAATGGCGCAGCCCTGGGATGTGTCATGTTCGGCCAGCGTGTGCTGCAAGATGCGCGTCCAAGGCAGGTCGCTGCCATACAGGGCGCAGCCCACCGAATCGAGCATTAGCAGTTTGAGGCGCTGGAGCACCTCGGCCGGCACAGATTCGTAAGTCAGGCCAGAGACAAATTCGGCCATGCCGCGGGTCTGGGGGTTGTCATGCAAATCACCGTCGCTCGCGTGGCTCATGGGGTTTTTACCTTGAAAAAACTGCTTGAAATTACAGTATACGGTGGTATTCTAATTGCACTGAGTTCAAAAAAACAGGTTCTTGCTTGCACGATTTACCGCTCGCTCAAAAAAGCCAGCCACTGACAGAGGGCGGGTTTGCACATGCACTGGGCGTCCGCAGCGCCGCGCTGACTTGGGCAGATCTGCCACCGTCCGCTTTGCATTGGGCCAAGGTCGGCATCATCGACACCCTGGGTGTGACATTGGCCGGTAGCCGTGAGCCGGCGGCCCGTTTGTGCGCCAAGTCGCTGGACCTCGGCGACGGCCCCAGCCTCTTATTGGGCAGCAGCCGCCGCACCGGCGCATTGGACGCCGCCCTGGTCAATGGCACAGCCTCACACGCACTGGACTTTGACGACTGCAACAACACCATGGGTGGCCATCCGTCAGCGCCGGTGTTGTCGGCTCTGCTGCCGCTGGCCGACGAAAAAGCCGCCACCGGCGCCGACTTCGTGCTGGCCTATGTGGCCGGTTTCGAGGTCGAAACCAAAATTGCGCTGGCAGTCAACTTTCACCACTACCAAAAAGGCTGGCATCCGACGGCCACGCTGGGCGTTTTCGGTGCGGCCGCTGCTTGTGCGCGCCTGATGAAACTGGACGTCGAGCAAACCGCCTGCGCATTGGCGCTGGCGGCCTCTTTTGCTGCAGGTATCAAGGCGAACTTCGGCACCATGACCAAGCCGCTGCATGTGGGCAACAGCGCACGCAGCGGGCTGCTGGCGGCACGGCTGGCGGCCCAGGGCTTCACGGCCAACACGGCCAGCGTGTTCGAGCACGAGCAAGGTTTTCTGGACGTCTTCAACGGCCCGGGCACTTACGACACCGCCCGCGCACTGGATGCCTGGGCTGCGCCGCTGGACATCGTGGCGCCGGGCATCGCCATCAAACAATACCCCTGCTGCGGCAGCACCCACCCGGCGATTGACGCCATGCTGTCGCTGGTGCGGGAGCACGGCTTGACCGCAGACAAGGTTCAAGGCCTTGAAGCCTGGATTCATCAGCGCCGCTTGCAACACACCAACCGGCCTCAGCCCGGCAGCGCATTGGACGCCAAGTTCAGCCTTCAATATGTGCTGGTGCGCGCGCTGATGGACGGTCATGTCAGCCTGGCGCACTTTGATGAACAGGCGCATGAAGACCCGCGCGTGCAAGCATTGCTGCCGCGCATCAAAGTGGCCGCTTATGACGACAGCCAGTTTGCACCCAGCAACCACTTTGGCGGCGCGGTCCGCGTAACGCTGACGGACGGCTCGGTGCTGCAAGCCAGTGTCGAGCAGGCCCTGGGCCGCACATCTGCCCACCCGCTGCCGCAGCACTTGCTGCAGGCCAAGTTCGCGCTGTGCGCCGCCAGCGTGCTGCAGGCCGGGGCTATTGAGGCCGTCGCAGCGACCGTAGAGCGAATTGAAGACATCAGCGACATGCGCCAGCTCAGCAGCCATCTCGCCTGCGTCACAACCTGATTTAACAAGAAAGCACCTTTTAAAAATGCAAGAGAAAAAGTATGACGTGATCGTGGTCGGCAAGGGCAACGCTGCCTTGTGCGCAGCGCTGGCCGCCACTGAGCAGGGCGCCAAAGTGGCCATTCTTGAAGCCGCCTCCCCAGACGAAAGCGGCGGCAACAGCCGCTTTGCCGGCGGCGTGATGCGCTTTGCCTTTGCCTCGGTCGAAGAGCTCAAACAAGTCGTTGACCTGACCGACGCCGAAGTGGCCGAGAGCGACTTCGGCACCAACACCACCGACGAGTTTTTTGACGACCTGTTTCGCCTGACGCAGTACAAAACTGACCCGGAACTCTCAGAACGCCTGGTCACCCACAGCCTGGACACCATGGTCTGGTTGCGTTCCAAGGGCGTGAAATTTGTGCCCAACTACGGCCGCCAGTCCGCCGTGGTCAATGGCCGGCGTCGCTTTTTCGGCCGCATGCCGCTGGAAGTCTCTGGCGGTGGTTCGGGTCTGGTCCAGTACTTAGACCGCGCCGCCGAAAAAGCCGGCATCGACATTCACTACAACACGCGCGCTAAATCATTGGTGATGGACGGCGAAAAAGTGGTTGGCATCAATGCCAGCTGCCAGGGCGAAAGCCTGCGCTACACAGGCCGCGCGGTGGTGCTGGCCTGCGGCGGTTTTGAGGCCAACCCTGAAATGCGCACCCGTTACCTGGGCCCCGGCTGGGAGCTGGCCAAGGTGCGCGGTTCGCGCTTTAACCAGGGTGACGGCCTGAAAATGGCGCTGGACATAGGCGCTGCCAGCCACGGCAACTGGTCAGGCGCGCATGCCACCGGTTGGGACCTGAACGCACCGCCGCATGGCGACTTGTCGGTGGGCGATCAGTTTCAAAAGCACAGCTACATTTTTGGCCTCTTGATCAATGCCAACGGCAAGCGCTTTGTCGACGAAGGCCTGGATTTTCATTCCTTCACCTACGCCAAGTACGGCGGCGAGGTGCTCAAGCAACCGGGCCAGTTTGCCTGGCAGGTGTTTGACGCCAAGGTCAGCAAATTGCTGCGCTCGGAGTACCGCATCAAGATGATGACCAAGGTCAGCGCCAACACCATCGAAGAGCTGGCCACCAAACTCGAAGGCGTGAACCCTGATGCCTTTATTGAGACCGTGCGCAACTACAACGCTGCCGTCAAGGCCAACGTGCCCTTTGACTCGACGGTCAAAGACGGCAAAGGCACTGAGGGCATCGAGCCGCCCAAGAGCAACTGGGCGCAAGCGCTGGACACTGCGCCCTTTGATGCCTACGCCACCACCTGCGGCATCACCTTCACCTTTGGCGGCTTGCGCATAGACGCCAATAACGGCCAGGTGCTCGACGGCATGCAAGTGCCGGTACCGGGCTTGTTTTGCGCCGGCGAGATGGTCGGCGGATTGTTTTACTTCAACTACCCCAGCGGCACCGGCCTGGTCTCGGGTTCCTTGTTCGGCCGCTTGGCAGGCGACGGCGCCGGGCGTCAGGCCATGGCCTGAACGGAGTCAGCCATGAACAAGCCCAGCACGCGCGCCCTGTTGCGCAGCAAAGTGCAAGCCCGTCAGGGCCTGCTGGTACCCGGCGCGTTCAACGCCTTGTCGGCGCGGGTGGTGGCTGACATGGGCTTTGAAGCCGTCTATCTCTCGGGCGCTGGTCTCACCAACATGCTTTACGGTTTGCCGGACCTGGCCTTCATCGGCTTGCAAGACGTAGCCCAAGCGACTGCCGCGATTCGCGGCGCGGTCGACATACCGCTCATCGTCGATGCTGACACCGGCTTTGGCAACGCACTCAATGTGGCGCACACCGTCAAAGTGCTAGAGCGCGCAGGCGCAGATGCGCTGCAACTCGAAGACCAGGTGTTCCCCAAACGTTGCGGGCATTTTTCGGGCAAAGAAGTCGCGCCGCTGGCCGAGATGATCGGCAAAATTCACGCCGCTGTGGACGCGCGACTGGACGACAACTTCATGGTGATTGCCCGCACCGACGCGCGCAGCAGCCTGGGCTTTGAAGCCGCGGTCGAGCGCGCCATGCGCATGGCCGAGGCCGGCGCTGACATGCTTTTTGTCGAGGCGCCCGAAACACTGGACGAAGTGCGCCAGTTGCCCGCGCTGCTGGCCACGCCGCAAGTGATGAACATCGTGGTCGGCGGCAAAACACCCACCCTGGCGCAGAGCGAACTTGCAGCCCTGGGCTACGGCATGGTGCTGTACGCCAACACCGGCTTGCAAGGCGCCTTGCTGGGCATGCAAAAAGCCCTGGGCGTGCTGCGTGCCGACGGCATCGTGCACGAAGACCCGAGTTTGTTAGTACCTTTTCTGGAGCGCCAGCGCCTGGTTGATAAACCAGCGTTTGACGCAATGGATAAAAAGTACGGCGCCTGAAAAAACCCCGCAACCCTTCACACCACCAAGGAGACCACCATGTCCACACAACGCAGACAAGCACTTATTCACCTTGCAGGCCTGGGCCTGGCCAGCCAGACCGGCCAGTTGTTCGCTCAGTCAACGGCCATCAGCCGCTACCCGGAAAAGCAAATCCGCCTGTTCTGCCCCTTTGCGCCGGCCGGCGGTGTGGACCTGACAGCGCGGGTGCTGGCGCAGCGAATGGCGCAGTCCTGGGGTCAGCCGGTGGTGGTTGAAAACCGGCCCGGCGCCAACGGCATGATTGCCGTCGATCTGGTGGCCAAGTCGCCGCCTGACGGCTACACACTCACCATGATCTCGTCCAGCCATTCGGTGAACGTGACATTGCAGGGCAACCAGGCCTACAACCTGGAGCGCGACCTGGTGCCCATCACCCAAGCCACCTCCCAGCCTTACGTGCTGGTGGTCAACCCTTCCTTGCCGGTCAAGTCGGTGGCTGATCTGCGGGCGCTGGCGCGCAGCAAGCCCGGTGGCCTGACCTACGGCTCTTCCGGCATTGGCGGCTTCAGCCACCTGGCCGGTGCGCTTCTGGAAGCGCTGGGCGGCATCAAGCTCACCCACGTGCCTTACAAAGGCGGCTCTTTGGCCATGAATGACGTGATCAGCGGCCAGATCGACATGTTGTTTTCTACCATTTTGCAGTCGAACGCGCACATCTCATCGGGCCGCCTGCGGCCGCTGGCGGTCAGCACGCTTCAGCGTTCGCCCACCTTGCCGGACATACCCACCATGCAGGAAGCCGGCGTCAGCGGCTACGAAATGGCCGGCTGGTACGGCGTCATGGCGCCGCGCGGCACACCGGCACCCATCATTGACAAGCTCAACCGTGAGATGGTGCGCATCCTCAAGCTGCCCGAAACCCGCGAGCGACTGGCCGGCGACGGCTCTGACCCGGTGGGCAGCACCCCGGCAGAGTTCGGCAACCATGTCAGCACCGAGATCAAACGCTGGGCCAAACTGATCAAAGAGCTGGACATCCGTTCGCAGTAAACACCAGCACTGATTTTATTTTTTAACCTTTCACACCCTTCTTTAGCCGGAGTAACTTGCATGAAAAAATTTGCCCTTTGGCTGGCCGTGGCCGCCAGCTTTGGCCTGAGCGCCCAGGCCCAGAACTACCCCACCAAGCCGGTTCGCCTGATCGTGCCTTTTGCGCCCGGCGGCGGCAACGACACCGTGGCGCGCGCCATTGCGCAGCAGCTCACCACCGCCCTGGGCCAATCTGTGGTGGTGGACAACAAGGCAGGCGCCGGCGGCATCATTGGTGCCGACCTGGCGGCCAAGGCGCCGCCGGACGGCTACACGTTGTTTTTGGGTGGCGTAGGCAGTCTGGCGGTGAACCCGCAGGTGATGGGCAAGAGCCCTTATGACCCGTTCAAGGATTTCGCGCCCATCATCCTGCTCGCCTCGGCGCCGTCGGTGGTTGCTGTGAATCTGGCGCAGCCTTTCAAAACCATTCAGGAAATGACCGCCTACGCCAAGGCCAATCCCAACAAGCTCAATTACGCTTCCAACGGCAACGGCAGTTCGGCCCACGTGGCGACTGTGCTGTACGAAAGCATGGCAGGCGTGGACATGGCGCACATTCCCTACAAAGGCCTGGCCCCGGCCATGACGGACCTGATGTCCGGTCAGGTGCAACTGATGTTCAGCTCCATGGTGGCCATCGTGCCGCAGATCAACAACGGCAAGTTCAGGGCGCTTGCGGTCACCAGCGCCAAGCGCTCGCCACTGCTGCCCAATGTACCGACCCTGGCCGAATCCGGGCTGGTCGGCTACGAAGCCGGCTCCTGGTACGGCTTGCTGGCACCCGCCGGCACCCCGCCAGACATCATCCGCAAGATCAACCAGGAATCGGCCAAAGCCTTGCGCCAGACCTCGGTGCGCGACTCCCTCACCGGCGAAGGCGCCGAAGTGGTGGGCGGCACACCCGAAGACTTTGCGCGCCACATCAAGGTAGAGCACACCCGCATCGGCAAAATGATCGCCGACGGCCGGCTGAAAATGAATTAAGCACCCGTCTTCTGCAAAAAATTCGGGTTTCCACTTAAACGATAGTGGCCGCTTGCCCACTAACCTAAGCTTTTTGAACACCAAGGATCACGCATGTTGAAATTGAACATCAACGGTAAAAGCCATCAAGTCGACGTCGAACCCGAGATGCCCCTGCTGTGGGTACTGCGTGACCAGCTGGGCATGACGGGTACCAAATTCGGTTGCGGCATTGCGCAGTGCGGCTCTTGCACAGTGCATCTCAATGGTGAGCCGGTGCGCTCGTGCTCCTACCCGGTGTCTGCCGCCGTAGGCCAGCGTGTGGTGACGATTGAAGGCTTGTCGAAGGACGGCTCACACCCCGTGCAAATGGCCTGGAAGGCGCTCGATGTGCCTCAGTGTGGTTACTGCCAGTCCGGCCAGATCCTGGCGGCCACCACCTTGCTGCGCAAAAAACCCAAACCCACCGACGCCGACATTGACGAGGCCATGACCAACATCTGCCGCTGCGGCACTTACCAGCGCATCCGCGCAGCCATCCACCTGGCCGCCAAAACCGGTAAGGGCGTGGGATCGGTGATCCACATGGTCAGCGATGCCGGCGAAATTATCGAAAACACAACGGCCCAAGCCTGAAAGCAGCGCACATGAATATGCCGACAAACACCCGCTTGTCCCGCCGCGCCTTTGTGCTGTCCAGTGCCGCTGCCGGCACCGGCCTGGCGCTAGGCTTTCACTTTCCTGCTGGCGCCCAAAGTGCCGGCGCCGACACACCCGAGGTCAACGCCTGGGTGGTGGTGCAAACCGACGAAACCTGCATCATCCGTGTTGCCCGCGCCGAAATGGGCCAGGGCACCCACACCGGCCTGGCCCAGTTGGTGGCCGAAGAGCTCGACTGCGATTGGTCGCGCGTCAAAGTCCAAATGGTCTCGCCCGGCCAGAACCTGGCACGCAAGCGCGTCTGGCGTGACATGTCCACCGGCGGCAGCCGGGGCATACGCGGCTCGCAGGATTACATGCGCCAAGGCGGCGCTGCGGCCCGCACCGTGCTGCTGCAAGCGGCGGCCAATCAGTGGGGCGTTGCGGTGAGCGAAGTGACCGTCAGCAAAGGCGTGATCACCCACACCGCCACCGGTCGCAAGCTCAGCTACGGCAAGGTGGCCTCGGCCGCAGCCAAGCTGACACCGCCAGACCCTAAGACCCTGGTGCTCCGGGACCCGCGCCAATGGAAGCTTGCCGGCAAGCCCCTCAAGCGTGTGGACACCGATCTCAAGGTGATGGGCAAACAAAACTATGCCATCGACACCCGCCTGCCCGGTATGGTCTACGCGGCCATTCAGGCCAGCCCTGTCTTTGGCGGCAAGCTGGTCAGCTTTGACGCCTCCAAGCTCAGGGGCCGCAAAGGCATTCAGGGCGTCTACAAAGTAGACGACAACGCAGTGGCCGTGGTGGCTGACAACTGGTGGCGCGCCAAGATGGCGCTGCAAGACCTGCCCATCGTCTGGAACGAAGGCGCCAACGGCCAGGAAAGCAGCGCCACCATCGACGCCCGGCTCAAAGAAGGCCTGACCGCAACCAACAACGTGTTTGCCGACATCGATATCGGCAACGCGCCCCAGGTGATTGCCGGCGCAGCCAAACGTGTCGAGGCGGTTTACAGCACCCCCTTTGTCACCCACGCCTGCATGGAGCCCATGAACTGCACGGCGCTCATCACCGACTACCGTGCCGAGGTCTGGGTGGCCAGCCAGAATGCCGAGGCTTCGATGGCCGCCTTGTCGACCGCCAGCGGTTTGCCGCTGGACAAATGCGAAGTCCACAACCACACGCTGGGCGGCGGTTTCGGCCGGCGCGGAGGCACGCAAGACTTTGTGCGCCAGGCCACTTTGCTGGGCAGGCAAATGAAGGGCGTTCCCGTCAAAATGGTGTGGAGCCGCGAAGAAGACATGGCGCAAGACTACTTCCGCCCCATCGGGCTGTGCAAGCTCGAAGCCGGTCTGGACGCACAGGGCAATCTGCTGGGTCTGCAACTGCGGGTCTCCGGCCAGTCCATCAATGCCTACCTGAGCCCGCAAAACATCAAAGACGGTAAAGACCTGCGCCAGTTGCAAGGCCTCACGGCTGAGCCGAGTGACGCACAACTCGGTTACACCATACCAAGTCTGCGCACCGAGTACGCCATGCGCAACACCCATGTGCCGGTTGGTGCCTGGCGTGGTGTCAACACCAACCAGAACGGCTTGTACCTGGAGTGCTTCATGGAAGAAGTGGCTGCAGCGGCCGGCCGCGACCCGCTGGAGTTCCGCCGCGCCCTGATGCAAAAGCATCCCAAGCATCTGGCCGTGTTGAATGCGGCCGCAGACAAAGCCGGCTGGGGCAAACCATTGCCCGCAGGCGTGCACCGCGGTATTGCCCAGTTCATGGGTTATGGCAGTTACTCCGCTGCGGTTGCCGAGGTCTCGGTCAAGGGTGACGAGGTCAAGGTACGGCGCCTGGTGCTGTCCACCAACTGCGGCCATGCGGTCAACCCTGATCAGATCGCCGCTCAGGTCGAGGGCTCGGTGTCGTATGCCTTTGACACTTTGCAAAGCCAGTCCAGCGTGGCCAACGGGCGCATGGTCAATACCAACTTCGACAGCTATCCGATTGCCCGCTTGCGCCAGTTGCCTCGCATCGAAACCGTGATCGCACCGACCTTTGACTTCTGGGGCGGCGTGGGCGAACCCACCATTTGCGTGGTGGCGCCGGCCATTCTCAATGCCATCTTTGCCGCCACCGGCAAGCCGATGCGCAACTTGCCACTGAAGAACCACGGTCTGCGCATTGTCTGAAGCCGCCCCCGCCTTGTCCCGCCGACAGGGCTTGGGCGGCTTGCTGGCCTGCGCCCTGCTGGGCGTGGGTCCCGCGCGCGGTCAGGCACTGGCACCTACGCTGGACTTGTCCTTGCTCTACCGGCCCTTCACGGGCGGCGCCACGCCCAGCGAAGCACGCGTGACCGTGACGACGCCGCGGTTGGCTGACAACGGTTTCACAGTGCCGTTGAGCGTGCGCATCGACAGCCCCATGACGCAGGCCGACCACGTGCAACGCCTGGTGCTGCTGTCCAACCGCAACCCCAGGCCTGTGATTGCAGACTTTGACCTGGGCCCCTGGTCGGGCAAAGCCGAGATCGCAACGCGCGTGCGGCTCAACGGTTCTCAGACAGTGATGGCGCTGGCGCAAACGTCTGACGGCCGCTGGTGGCAGGGCACAGCCGAGGTCGAAGTGACCGAGTCTGCCTGCATGGACGCCGCCTGAGATGCTCGCCCGCATCCAGCTGTCTTCTCCGGTGCGGCGCGGCCAGCCCATGGAAGTTCGCTTGCTGGTACAGCACCCGATGGAAACCGGTTTTCGTTTTGACGTGCTGGGTACCAGCGCCCCTAAAAACGTGATCCATAGCCTGCACGCCAGCTACGGCACCCGCACGGTGTTTCGCGCGCGGCTGGGCTCAGGCATCTCGGCCAACCCCTATTTGCAGTTCTGGGTTGTGCCCGAAGAAAGCGGTGAGTTGCTGGTGCAGTGGCAAGATGATCTGGGCCAAAAG
>Ga0164294_10005512_pt1 | contig 10871 bp, 6 predicted proteins | sample GEODES005metaG_FD_111479 | JGI IMG/M metagenome (GOLD analysis project Ga0164294, IMG submission 111479) | Oligotrophic lake water microbial communities from Sparkling Lake, Wisconsin, USA - GEODES005 metaG | ecosystem: Environmental > Aquatic > Freshwater > Lake | place: USA: Sparkling Lake...
ACCCTTCTGCACGTTGCTCACGAACATGCCGCCCTGGCCGGGCTTGAGGCCGAGGTAGTCGCGGAACTGCTCGTCGAGCGTCTGCTGGAACTCGATGCCGAGGCTGGGGAAGCCTTCGATCTTACCGTCTTCGATGTCCTTGAGGAAATGCTCAATGATCAGCCCGGGCAGCACCGTCGTGACCTGGTTCTTGGAGTCGTAGTTCAGCAGCAGACCGGCGAGCTTGCCGCCTTTCACGATCGGCACGGTGAAGCTGTTGCCCTCGCTGCGCACGATGCCCTGGCCTTCATAAATGAGGAAGCGGCTGCCCTCGACGACGTATTGCGAGGTCAGCACCTTGCCCAGGCGCAGCTGTGTGACGATAAGATCGCCCACGCGGCCAAGCTGCCAGATGTTCAGGTTATCGCCCACCTTGGCCTTGGCCTCGATGCCCATGGGTTTCAGACCCGCGAAGAAGCTCTGGGAGCGGTCGCCATTGGTTGCCGCCTCTAGCAGCGCGAGATTGGCCTCATAATCCACGCCCACAACCTTGGCCGGCAGCTTGGTGCCCGTCTCGGCGAGTTCGAGTTCGATGTAGGTCGCATCAGCCACCATCTGGCCAGTGACCAGCACGCGGTTGCCGCTGAGCACCACGCCCAGGCCGCGTCGGCCGCCAGGGCTTTCTTTTTGCCACGGGATGTGCGGCGCGTAGCCCTGGTAGGTGACATTGACTTTGAGCAAGGAATCGCTGCGGATGATGGCCTCGCGCGGCGCGCGGTCCACCGGTAGGATCACCTTGTCGTCCGGTGCGGGCATGATGGCTCCGATGGGCTTGCGGTCCGCGGGCGGCAGGCCGCGCTCAGGGGCGGTGACTTCGCTGCGCGGCTCGTTCTGGGCGGAAAGAGTGCCCACGGCAAGGATCAGGGCGAGGAGAGAAATGGATGTCTTCATGTGTCGTGATGGCGTGCGCGGTTATTCACCCAGGTAGCTGTCTTCACTGATGCGGTAGTTTTTCATGATGCGCGGGTGCGCCTCCTCGGCCAGCGAGCGCTTCAGCACCAGCGGGCGGCCGCGTTCATACATCTCGATCACGGTGAAGTCCGGCTTGGCGCCTGGCTTGGCGAGCGCCTCCTTCAAGTCCTTCATCGTCTTGATCTTCACGCCGTTGACCGACTCCACAATGCCCGGCGCCTGGCTGGTGACATAGCTGGTCACATCATCCGGCAGCACCTGCGTGAGCACGACCACCTCCGGGCGCTCCACATAGATCTTCTTGTTCAAGTAGTTGTCGAAGACGTAGCTGAGGATCGGATCGCGGAAGCCGTAGGCATCCATCAAGTTTTTGTCCATCGGCTGGAACACTAGGCCCGCATAGACCAGGTATTCCGGGCGGCGGTCGAACTGCTCGCCCAGCTTCACATACGGGGTGAAACGCTTCAGCGTCATCTCGGTCTTCAGCAGCTTGCCGTCGCGCAGCACGTCGAGCTTGATCTTGTCACCGGCGAACTTGCGCTCGATGACCTCGTTCTTGTCCATCAGCTGGCCGTCCACGCGCATCAGGCCGTTGCTCAGCACCGGGTTGCCATCCATCGCCAGCAGCACATCGCCTTCCTCCAGCACGCCGCCAGCGCTGCCCACGGGCTCCACGTCCGCCACCATCACGCCGATGCCGTCATCCGGCAGGCCGAGCGCCTTGCGCTGCGCGGGATTTTCGATGGGGAAGTCGCTCATCGCAAAGTCCACGTAGTGGTCATACTTGCCGTCCTCCACATCCTTGAGGAAGCGCTGGATGATCGGCGTGGGGATCATGTAGCCGACGTTCTGCGCCACCCGGCCGCTGTAGCCCTGGAAGGCCACGCCCACCACCTTGCCATCCTGCAGCACCGGGCCGCCCGAGTTGCCAGGGTTGATGGCCGCGTCGATTTGAATCGTCAGGTGCGAGTCCACATTCGTGTGGCTGTAAGGCTGGAAGTCAATGCGAGAAACCACGCCGCGCGTCACGCTGATGCGCTCACCTCCAATCGGGAAGCCGATCACGCTGACCTCCGTGTTTAGGTTCGGAATGGTGCCCACCACGAAGGGCTTCAGCTTTTCAAACGGCTTGCCATCAATCGCCTCGACCATGGCCAGATCGCAGTCATGCGCCACGGCCACGACGCGCGCAGGATGCGGCTCAGGGTCGCTCGTGGTGCGGATGACCACCCGGGTGGCATTGCTCACGACGTGGGCGTTGGTGACGAACCTATTGGGGGCGACCAGCCAGCCCGTGCCCGAGCCACCACTGGGCTGACCCGCGTTCCACGGCTCGCGGTAGTTCGGCTCCAGTGTGGACACGTCGATGTTGACGATGTTGTCCCACTCACCGGAGGCGATGTCGATCGGCTGGGCGGCGCTGGGCACGTGAGGCACCGCCAGTGATTGAGCGTGTAGCAAAGACCCCAGACTGCACAAGGCAGTGACGAACAGCAGACGAAGCAGTGATTTCATGAGAAGAGTGAACGCAAGCATCACTCAGACCGCTGCCGATCCAAGAATGCTGCGAGTATAAGAACGAAAAGCTACGAAAGTTAGCCGCGACTGTCATCAAGGGAATGAAAGATAATCGGCGTGTGCTCCATCTCCGACCTTCGCCGGAGGTGACCGTGTGTTTGCTTGCGCCGCCGCACGATGATCTCTAAAATTGAGTCGCTTTTGTAATGGGATTGTCTGTCAGGTCCTCCAGAATTCCCGCCCTCGCATGAAATCCAACCTCTCACCCGCCATGAAATCACTCAGACTGCTGCCCCTTGCCCTCCTTGCCTTCGCCACCGCCGGTGCCGAGGAGCTGGAAAAAATCACCCAACCCGGAGCCATCACCGGCACGGTTAACATCGCCTTCAACACCCGCACGCGTCTGGACGCCAAGGGCAAGCCGGAGGCGGGCGTCAAAGATGTTTACGACGTGGCGCTCACCGTCGGCAAGACGACCGAGTTCAAAGGCAAAGTGGAGCGACAGCCCCTGCTCACCAGCAGCGTGCTCGGCCGCGAGCAGCAGGCAGGCCAGCTTTACTACTCGCTGAACCTTGCCGTGATCAATCCGGTGAACATGACGCAGAAGAAAACCGTGGGCAAATGGGTCGGCACGGTGCCGATCAGCGCCGAGGGCGTCTACAATCTGGACGGTGTTGCCGACAGCAAGCACCGCATCAGCGTCGATGCCATCGGCAAGGCCCCGGCCTTCACCGATCCTTTCAGCGGACGCCTCTTCGGCAAAGGCAAGAAGACCGAAGGCATCATGTCCTACGTGCGCAAGATTCAGGGCAAGGACGTGACCTTGAAGGTCAAGAACGTGGACCCGATGCGCTTCGAAAACGTCGCACTGGCCATGGGACCGTCGCAGAACTACCCGAAATGCACCGTCAGCGGCAACCTGGACTTCGACTATGAAACCGGCAACTGGCTGACCAACGGCATCCGCTTCCACTACAGCCTGAACGGCAAGGAATACGACGACGTGGTCACCGGTTCCATCAAGTGGGTCGAGGACGAGAACCGCGCCTCCAACGGCAAGGGCCAGTATGAGTTCAACCTGCGCTGGAACGAGCAGGCCGCCAACACGGCCAGCACCGAGGCTGATGCCTTCAAGAGCGCCAGCGATGAAGAAGCCTTCTTCGCCGTGGACAACAGCGTGCCCTCGCTCACCGGCCTGGTGAAGTTTGAAGACACCATGGCCGGCTCCGGCGAAGACGCCGTGCCCAGCGCCAGCAAGATCACCTACCAACTCGATGCCAACCAGCTGACCAAGCAGCAGGTGATGAACTTCATCAAGCTTTGGCTCATCGGCATCGGACCGACCAACGACGAGTAATCACCGCCTTTACCGGGGTTCAGGTTGGAAAGACCTGAACCCCTTTTTGATGCCCACCTTTCACCCATCATTCTTATGCCCGGACGCACCCCTCTCTTCCGCAATGTCATGCGCACGCTCGCCCAGACCTCGGCCCTGCGCAGCCGTCGTGACTTCCTCCGCATGACCAGTGCGGCTGGTTTGGCCGCCACCCTCGGCGCTCAAGCCCAGGACACTGAAAAGAAAAAGATCAACGGACCTGTCGCCATCGTCGGCGGCGGCATCGCAGGCCTGACCGCTGCGCACCGTCTGCTGAAGGCTGGCGTGGAAGTGCATCTGTATGAGGCGCAGGAGCGCTTTGGCGGCCGCATGTGGACCAAGCGTGACTTCAACAAGGATGGCATGTTCGTGGAACTCGGCGGCGAGCTGGTGGACTCGAACCACACCGATCTCATCGAACTGGCCAAGGAACTCGGCGTTGAAATCCAGCCGCTGCGCGAGGGCGAGCAGGGCGTCGATTTCTACCACTTCGGCGGCAAGCTCTACACCGACAAAGAATTGATCGCGGCCTTCGAGCCGATCGGCAAGCGCATCGCCGCTGACGCTGACGGCCTCTATGATGATAAGGAAGAGTTCACCGCCAAGGCCAACGCCTTGGACAACGTCAGCCTCAAGGACTATCTCAAGTCTGCCGGTGCAGGCACCGAACGCTGGGTCATCCAAGCCCTGGAAGTCGCCTATGTGCCTGAATACGGTCTGGACGCCGAGCAGCAGTCCGCGCTGAACCTGATCGACTTCATCAATCCCGACACCAACAACGGCTTCGAGATGTTCGGCGAGAGCGATGAAGCACATCGCGTCCAGGGCGGCAATGACACCCTGCCCACAGCCGTGCATCGCGCCATCACCGGCAAGGCCAAGCTCAACAGCGGCCACAAGCTGGTGCGCATCGAGGAGACCGGCAGCAAGATCAAGCTCACCTTCACCACCGACAAAAAAGTGGTCACGGCCAGCTACGACAACGTCATCATGACCGTGCCCTTCACCATCCTGCGCAACGGCGTGGAAGGCATCTACGACTTGAAGCTCAGCGACGAGAAGAAGCGCGCGATCAAGGAGATGGGCTACGGCACCAACCTGAAGGTCATGTATGGCTTCACCGAACGTCTCTGGCGCAAGCCTGCGGGCGGACGCGACTTCTTCTGCAACGGCAGCGTGTATGCGGACAAGAGCTTCCAGACCGTGTGGGAAACCAGTCGCGGCCAGTCCGGCGACAGCGGCATCATCACCAACTTCATGGGCGGCACGCCCGGCGCGCAGTATGGCCCCGATCAGATCGACAAGTTCATCGCCGAGCTGGATACCATCTTCCCGGGGCTGAAGGCCAAACACGACAGCAACAAGACCATGCTCAACTGGCCCAGCATGAAGACCATGCGCGGCAGCTACTCCAGCCCGCTGGTCGGTCAATACACCTGGGTTTACGGAGCGGCCGCCACGCCCGAGCTGGACGGTCGCCTTATCTTCGCGGGCGAGCACACCAGCGCCGAGTCCCCTGGCTTCATGAACGGCGGCGTCGAATCTGGCAACCGCGCGGTGAAGGAACTGCTGGGCGAGGCGGAGGCGTAGCCTCTAACCGTGGAGAAGTGGAGATCTCGATAAGTGTGATAGCCTCTCACCTCTCCACTTCTCACTCTTCTTGCCTCCCCCCGTTTCATTCGGCATGATCTTGCCGAATGAAACGCCTCTACCGCCACGGACATATCGCGTCTGAAGAAAGCTCCCAACTCCTGCGTGCTGACGTGCTCGTGGAGGGCGATCGCATCATCGGTGTCGCGCCGGAGATCACGGATGTCGAGGGCGCGGAAATCATCGACTGCATGGGGCGCATCCTCATTCCTGCGCTGTTCGACGCGCATGTGCATGGCCGCGAGCCTGGGCAAGAGAACAAGGAAACCATCGCCACTTGCGCGGCTACGGCGATCAATGGCGGCATCACCGGCATCGTCCTGCAACCGAACACCACCCCGGCCATCGACACCGCCAGCCTGGTGACGACGGTCTTGGACAAAGGCCGCAAGACGCCGATCCAGGTGCTCACCACGGGCGCGATCACGAAGGGTCGCAAAAGCGAAGAACTCGCCCCCATCGGCGCGATGAAAGCGGCGGGTGCCGTGATGATCACGGACGGTGGCGATCCGCTGCACAATCCGCAACTCCTCCGTATTGCCATGGAGTATGCGAAGGACTTCGACCTGCCGCTGGCCAGTCATTGCGAAGTCAAAGAACTGGCGGCGGGCGGACACATGCACGAGGGCAGCGTCAGTTACTCGCTCGGCCTCGGCGGCATCCCGGCATGCAGCGAAGAGATTTGCTTGGAGCGCGACATCCGCTTGGCGCAGTTCACTGGCGCGCATCTGCACCTTCAGCATGTGTCCACGGCCCTTGGCTTGAAGGCCATCGAGCGCGCGAAGAATGACGGCGTGCATGTCACCTGCGAGGTCACGCCGCACCACCTGATGTTCAATCATCATCACATCGGCAACTACGACACGAACTACAAGGTGAACCCACCGCTGCGCACGCCGGAGGACAACGCCTCGCTACTCAAGGGCCTGATCGACGGCCTCTTCGACGTGATCGTCACCGACCACGCACCGCACACCGAGTTCGAGAAGAACAACGACTTCGCCAGTGCGCCCTTCGGCATTGCGGGCTTGGAGACAGCGCTGCCCGCCTTGTTCGATCGCTTCATTGCCACCGACCTCTTCGGCTGGGACTTGCTGGTGAAGCGCTACAGCGCAGAGCCGCGTCGCCTGCTGAAGTTGAAGCCCGTGCCCATTGTCGAGGGTGGCGTGGCCGAGTTCATCGTCTTCAATCCAGGAGTGACTACCACCTTTTCGCGCGACTTCATGAAGTCGAAGAGCATCAACACACCCTTCCTCAATCAGACGCTGAAAGGTCTCGTCGAGCGCGTCATTTATCAAGGCAGCGAAATCCTCGCGCGCTGATCCCTCATGAGAACCCTTCTCCTTTTTCTGACCCTCTGCGGCACCGCCTTCAGCGCCGACTGGAACGGCTACGAGCGCCTCGACTTCACCGTCAACGACAAGGCGAGCTACGTGATCAAGCCCAAGCAAGCCGCTCCCGGCAACCCGTGGATCTGGCGCACCGAGTTCTTCGGCCACGAGCCGCAGGCCGACCTCGCACTGCTGGCCAAGGGCTTCCACGTCGCCTACACCAACATGCAGAATCAATATGGCGCGCCCATCGCCATCGAGCACATGGCCGCGTTTCACGATGCCATGATCAAGGACCACGCGCTCAGCGCCAAGGTCGTGCTGGAAGGCTTCAGTCGCGGGGGACTCTTTGCCTTGAACTACGCCGCCACGCATCCTGATCGCGTGGCCTGCCTTTATATTGACGCCCCAGTCTGCGACTTCAAAAGCTGGCCTGCCGGCTTCGGCCAAGGCAAGGGCTCGCCCACCGATTGGCAGCGCTGCAAGGCCATCTACGGCTTCGCCAGCGATGATGACGCCAAGGCTTACAAGCTCAATCCCATCGACCATCTGCAAGCCTTGGCCGCAGCGAAAGTGCCCATCCTCAGTGTCGTTGGCGACGCCGATCAAGTCGTGCCACTGGCCGAGAACTCCGCCATCCTCAAGGAACGCTACGCCGCCCTGGGCGGACCGATGGAAATGATTGTCAAGCCCGGCGTCGATCATCATCCGCACAGCCTGAAGGACCCCGCACCGATTGTAGAATTCATCGTGAAGCACACGCTGAAGTAGCTCGAAGGAAGGCAGGCTGCCTTTTCAATTCTTCCTCCAGAGCGTCCACACATACACCAAGAAGCTGGCCAGACCGCTGAACTTGAACTGCGGGTCCACCCAGCGCTCGATCACATAGAACGCGAAGTAGTAGGCGCGGCAGAAGCCCCACACGCAGAGCACGAGAAGGGCTGCCGTGCGCCAGCTCCCGCTCTCAATGAGAAGCATCGCGGCAGAGAGCAGGCCGATGATGAGAAACAGCCCGCCTTTCAGCCACATGGCCTTGGTGGAATGGAGATCGCGCATGGGGCGTGGAACCCGAGTGGCGCCCGAAGCTACTTCTTCTCCAGCCTCACATAATCGAGCCCCACCATGTTCGAGGGCACAGCTGCGGGATTGGGCGGAGCCAGTGTGAAGGTGAGTCGGTGCTCGCCAGCGGTGAGGTCGTGCGTGCCCCAGTCGCGTTCGCCGGTGTGGATGACCTTGGGGCCGTTGTAGCCATCAAAGGTCGATACCACTGGCTTGCCATCCAGCGTGATGCTAACCACGCCGTAGTCGCGGGCCATCGTCAGCGCCCCGTAGAGCGTGTATCGGCCCGCCTCTTTGACAGGAATCGCCAGCATTAGCTTTTGATCAGGCTTGCCCTGCGTCCACCAAAGCTGGGCCCCACCGCTCCACTCGCTGCCGAAGCCGCTCATGCCTTGCTTCGTGGTCTTTCCTCCAGTGATTTCGAGCACTTTGATAGATTCACCTTCGATAGCGCCTTCGATGTGAGGCAGCGCTTTAGCCTGCCCGGTTTGATTGGCAGGCTGAAGCACTGCCCCACTCTGCAAATACGCCACCAACTGCTGCAACGCCTCGGGCGGTAGGGCATCGAACAGGCCCTCGGGCATGGTGCTCACCTTGGCAATGGTGCGCGCCTTCACCTCGCTCACGGAGATCGTTTGTTCGATCCCGCCCGGCATCGCGATGCGATACGCGGCAGGCGTCGCTTCCTTCACCACGCCACTGGCCACGCGCCCGTCGTTCAGTTCGAAGAGGTTAAGCTGGTAGTCCTTGCCGATGACCGCGTTGGGATCGAGCACGTTGTCGAGCAGGTAGTCCAGGTTCGCCCGATTCGAGCCCGTCAGTTCAGGCCCTACCTTCTGACCTTCGCCAAACAGCTGATGGCAACTCCCGCACACGGCGCTGAACAGGATCTTTCCCTTCGCCTTGTCGGCCTTGGCCAGGACCGCTGGCGCGAGCAAGGTGCGGAACTTCTTTTTGCGCTCTTCCAGGTCCGGCTTCGGCGCGTTCAGATCGCCCCAGGCAGACTTGATACCAGCGTTGATTTCCGGGTCATGGAAGGCGGCGAGTTGGCGCACCAGGAACGGCGACAAAGCGGTCGGCGGCACCGTTTTGGCCTCCACGGCTGTCAGCAGCGCTTTCGCGCCTTCCTTGGTCGAGGCCAGCGTGTTAACCGCATCAGGCAATTCGTTCGCGGAGAGCTTCGGCAGCAGGGAGGAGAGAAGTGCGGGGGTGCTGTCGTCACGGAGTGATGCCAGCGCTTGGAGGGCTTTTCGGCGCAGTTCGCCGGGGGTGGCGGAGTCCACCAGCATCCCCTGGAGCACCTTCGCCGTCCCGGCATCGCCCGCCTGGATCAGCAGGGAAAGCGCGGCCTGTCGCTCGCCAGCGGAGCGTTTGGCATCGGCCAAAGTGGCGCGGAACCGGCCCAGCGAGGCGGCATCACCAAAGAGGGCGGAAAGTTCCTGGACCAGCGCCAGGGTGCGCGGCGTGGCCCCGGCGCGGAGACCTTCCGCGATGGCAGGCCAGTCGGCAGGTGGGGTGAGCTTCCCTGCCCCCCGGGCCGTGACGACGACGGCTGCGAGGATGGACTCCTTGTCAGCGGCGGCGAAGGACGGTGCGAAGGCATTTTCCCCCGCCAGAGAGCCTCCCCCGGATGGAATGGGGTCGACCCCGGCTGCTGGAGCGCTGCCCCCGGAAGAAATGGGGGAGGCCTTTTTGGCCCCTGGCAGGCCCGCCAAGGCCCGCAGCAGGGTGTCACGGCCCGCTGGCTCCGTGGACAACCGGCGGTAGATGAACTCCGTCACCTTCGGAATCTTCGACCCCCGCGCGAGCTGAATCCCCACCTCCGCATCCGCCGCTACCACCGGCTCGATGCCATACCAGATGAGCAGCGGGATCATCGGATCGTCTTTGTCTTCGCCGTGGGCGAGGAGGGCGGTGGCGAGAGGCTTGCGCTGATCCTGTGGGAGACGCTGGAGTAGCGACGCAAGTTCTCGGCGGACGATTGGTGATTTCTCCATGGCTGCATACTTCTCACGATTGGTGAACAGCCATACCGCGGGTTCATCGAAGAAATATGTTCCCTCATCATGCCTAGTCTCATTGGCCTCCATTACTGGACGGAGTGTGCCAAAAAGGCGTGTAGCCCAAGCTCGCAAGATATCCTCGTTACTGGCGGCCAGTTCAAAAACCTTTTTCATCACCTTGGATCCTGGCCGTGAATCGACTGCATACTGAAGCCACATTGCCCTGGCAAGTATCTGCGGATCTCGAACGGTATCGACCGTTGAAGCAACAATTTTCTCAACTGTGGATTTATCTAAGGTGAGATTCTCCACTTTCTCCATCAACACCCTCCGCGCCATCCGCGAAAACCACTCGTTCTCCGTCTGCACCGCCAGCTTCGCCAGCGTCTCGTCGCTTTCCTTGGCGAGGTCGAAGGGGGCTGAAGGTAGCCCAGTCGCGCCGCGACTGGTGTCAGGTGTGCCCTGGTCTTTTCGTTCTCCGGGGCCGTTCGCCAGTTGCGGCGCAACTGGGCTACTATACCGCACCCGATACATCCGCCCATTGCTGCGGTCCCACAGCTCCACCTGCGCACTGCCGCGATGGCAGATTTGCTTGTCGCTCCAGTCGCTGACATACAGCGCGCCATCGGGGCCGACCTTCTGCGTGACAGGAATAAAGTTCATGTCGTTGGCGCGCATGAAATCGCTGCCGTGCTTGCCGACATAGGTGCTGCCTTTCGGGTCGGTGTAGTTGGTCACCAAGCGGTGCCCGTGCAGATTGCCGAAGATGAGCTGGTTCCGATACGTCGGCGGGAACTGATTGCTCTGGTAAATGGCGAGCCCGCAGTGCGCATGGCCACCGCCGAGCGCGTTGGTGTCGTCGTTCACGATGCCTGCGCCTGTGGTCTTGTCGTGCGACACATCGGGCCGCTGACTACCCGCGTAGTGCAGGTGGTCGGCGATGGTCTTGATGTCCTCATACGTGTAGGGATTGAAGTGCTGACC
>Ga0164294_10005514_pt1 | contig 10870 bp, 10 predicted proteins | sample GEODES005metaG_FD_111479 | JGI IMG/M metagenome (GOLD analysis project Ga0164294, IMG submission 111479) | Oligotrophic lake water microbial communities from Sparkling Lake, Wisconsin, USA - GEODES005 metaG | ecosystem: Environmental > Aquatic > Freshwater > Lake | place: USA: Sparkling Lake...
GCAGGCCCATACACGGGTTCAACGTAAAAGTTTTGCTCTTGATCCCCGCTCATACGGGTATCCCAGTATCCGGGTTTGATAATTGTTGTAGGAGCAGCGGCTTGAGCTTGATTGGATGCTGCTGTTTTTGGATTAGCCGCTATTGCCGCAACCTGTGCCGGGGGGCTGCCAGAAGCATCAAGGCCAGCGGCTATTCGGGCGTTGTACATGGCAGAGCCAATAGGCGCTGCTGTTGCAGAGGTTTCGGCCTCATTGATCGTTGTTTTACCAAAAGCGCCGGAGTCAATTAAAGCACGACCGGCTTTTAGGGCATTGCTATCAACACCGGGCAACGTCAATAAGACTTCATCTGGTATGCCTAACTGAATGCCAGATTTCGCCGCAAGGGTTGGATTTTTTTTGTCTACGTCGTACCTTTTATTTATCTGCTCAACAAGCGCGTCGTAAGGTACAACCTGCCCATCTCCAAGGGTAATGTTGGTGCCTACAAACTTATTTTTGAAATCAAAATTCCATTCAGTAGAAGGCTTCCACTCCGCTACTTTTGTTTTTAATTGCTCTGCGGATAGACCGTCTGTTAAAGCGGCATTGGATGTTGCTGTTTTTGGATTAGCAGCCAACGCTGCCGTAACGATTTCAACCGATGGTAAAAATCTTGCTAGTCCAATAGCAATATCCGCCTCAGAAAAACCCTGCTGACGCGAGGTTTCGATAACGCTTTTGATTTGATCTGCCGTAAACATATTTATGTTGTTTGTGTTGCTGGGTTGACTGCCGCCACCATGGCCTCGGCCCACTCAAACCAGTCATCGTACTGGTCCGTCCGAGGGGTTGCCTCGTTTGAGAATACGTCAATCGCGTTCAGACCGTTGCCCCAAAGCCGCCAGTCCGTCAAGGCATCAGGGATTTGAAGGTTCTGAGCCCCGTACAGCTCGCACATGAGGCACGCCCACGACTCAAACGTGTGGTAGCGGGGGTCATAGATTTGCGGGGGATTAAGAGCCATACGGCCTCACATCGCCAATCTCGGCGTTGAGAAGCAATTTGCCAAGCTGGTAATTTCCCCCGGCCACGTCGGAGGTGAACTTCAATCGCAGCTCACGGCGCTGCTCACGCATGTCAACTTTCCCGGTGGTGGGACCAAAAACGTAAGGGTCAGATTCCTTGTCCTCGCCCTGAGCAAATGGCCGCCCGGTCACGACTACGGACATGTCACCAGATTGCACAAAGTCAGGCTCAATGCGCTCCAAGCGGATCCAGCGGTTTTGACCTTCTGACGCTTGTTGCGACGGCCCGCCGCCCATCCAGCTTAGGTCGCTGGTTTCAAATGAACTGGGAATTGATCGCACGTTTTGGCCATCAATTTCATCCGTCCCAATCTCGTGCTGGTACATGGGAATCAAATCAGCGGGGATTGAAAATGTCAATGACACCGCACCCGTTCCGGTAGCCGCTGCCGACATTTGGATGGCTTGGGCATAAATGTCCGTGACCGGGATGGCAAACCCAGCCCCGGCACCGCCCAAACTAGCCGCCGTAGCGCTCAGAACGTTGCCCACCAAATAACCCGCTCCACGGGCCACAATGGTCACGGTGGCTACTACCCCTCCAGCAACGCCTATCGTGGCCGTAGCGCCCGCTCCTGAGCCGCCTGTGAGGGCTACACCGACGTATGAACCGTTGACGTAACCAGCGCCCGGGGTGATGGCACCAAGTGTCTTAATATTGCTGGTGGTTATTGCCACCACGGCCGTGTCCGTTGGGATATTGGAGCCAGAGATTACCTGACGCAGGGCAACTTGGGTGCTGTAGGTGTCGCTGTAAAGAAAAAAGCTGCCAGACACTTCGTTAAAAGTGCGCGTAAACACGGTCTCGGCCGTGCTGCCATGCCAATCGGCCGCCACGGGGTAGGCAAAAACCTGCGAGAAATACCCGGCGGATCGTTGGGCACCACGGGCCTCTCCGGCGTCGTACCAAGTGTTTTCGCGCACGTTGTAGATGATTGCGTCGGTGCACTCGGTTGCGTCACCTCGGGGGTAGAACCACCAGATTTCACCAAACCGGGGGACCTTTGTTGCCCAAACCTTCTGACGCTGGTCATAGTTCAGGTTGTCAAAGAAGTAGTTTTGGTTCATGGCGTTGGGAATCTCTTTCACCACGCCGTTGTAAAGCAGGAAGCGGTCCACGCCGCACCAGTAATAAACGCCGTCGTACTCAATCGCCGACTGCGAAGACAGGATTGAGGACTGGCTGCTGATGATGTCGTAGCGCCAATACTGAGGGGGCGACCCGGTGCCGCCGATGAACGAGACGCGGATCAGGCTGTCAAGGCTCCAGAACAGGCCAGAAGGCGCGTTTGAGCCGCCCCTGACAGGTAGCCCTTGGACAATCTTGCCGGAGGCCACGTTGGTCGCATTGGCGTCCGCAGACACCCAGTCGTTGGTGTTGCCTGCCGAGCAGTTCTGGATCAGGCCGTTGTTGCCGTAGACAAACAGGTAGGGGTGCAGCGACACAACGCCGCCGGACACCGAGATGTTGTTGTTGAAGGTCAGCGTGACCGTGGCCGTGGCCGTGGCGTTATTTGACAATGTCAGCGTGGTGGTAGATATTGACACTACCGTAGTGTTGGCAGGTATGCCTGATCCGGTTACGGTCTGGCCAGCGCCGATCAGCGGGTTTGCGGCCGCCAACGTCACCGTGGGGCTCAAATTTATTGTGGAGCCAGAGTCAGTAAACACCCCAACCTGCTGCATAGTCAACGCGGTGATGTCGCCAATCAGCACGGGCGTGTTGTTGTCGTTGCTGATGGAGGCAAGGTTTTGGCCGGGGTGAGCCACGAGGGACTGCAAGCCGGTGCCAGCCACGTCATAGAAGCCGTCAAACTGCCAGAGGTTCAGGTCGGTCTGGGTGAAGTTTGACAGGGCAAAGTCGCCCACACCGGCACCCACGCCGTTGTTGTCAATGGTCAGGACCTGCAGGCCGTCGTTGTAGCCGCTGAAAATCGAGGTGAAGGCGTTCTGAGGGTTGACCCAAATGCCCCGAGACGGCCCTGTGAGCTGGTCAGAAATTACGCGGAAGCCACCAATCTTGCGAGGGCGGCCGCGCTGAAAACGGACCCATTCGCCGTCGTTGTAGAACAGTTTGTCAAATACCGTGCCGTCGCGCTGGATGCCCGGTTGCGTGTCAAGGGTGAAGACCTTGGCTGACATCAGAAAATCCCGCCCTGAACACCCCCAGTAAAGTTGCCGGTGCCCGGTATGTTAAGTCCTGTGGCGGTCAGGCCAAACAGCTTGACGCCCAAGATTGCAATGCCGAATTCACCAGATCCGGGGCGGTAAATACCCGTTGACGTCTCAGTCGCAAAGTTCAACGATGGCGCACCAGCCGTGCCGTCCACCAGAGAGACGTTCACCGCACCGGCGGCGATCGTTGAGGCGTTCAGCAAGTTGACTGAGTCACACAGCAGGATCACCTGCTGACTGGCGGGAACCGTCGCCGTGGCACCGCCCGCGCCTGTGGTGAAGGTGATCTGGTAGCCGGGGCCGCCACCGTTTGTCTGGTTGGTGATGTAATAAATCTGCACCGTCTGAGGAAGAACCACAGTCACGTTGCCCGTCAGGGTCCCGGTGTACTTCTGGATCGTGTTGGCCGCCTCTGAAGCGGTCAGGGTGTAGCTGCCGGTCACCACAGCCTTGGTAAGCTGGGTGAAGTTGAACTGGGTGCTACGGCCCAATCCGACGGTGAAGAAGGCAGATCCGGAGCAGCAAATCACACAAGAGTCGGCAGGCTGCAAGGCGATTGTTGATGCGGCGTTGATCAAGCCGCTGACAGGGGCGATGGTCAACGTCCCCGTGCCGCCGTTGCGGATCATCATGTACCAGTCGTTGCCCAGTGTTGCGACTGCCGTCAGCGCTAGGGTGCCGGAGCCGCCGGTCCAGACGTAGGTTGAGGCGCGGTCGGTGGTCAGCGCGGTATAGTTGGACGCAAAGGTGTTGACCTCATTGGCGGCGTTCAGGGTGTTGGAGATGGCCTTGAGGCCGAATCCAGCAAGGGTGGCCGCATCGACGTTGGACGTTCCCACGCCAAAGGCTATAAGGCCCCATGTGCCCGCCGTGGTGGCATTGGTGGTCAGGTAGATGTACTTGGCCTCGCCGGGAGCGATCGTAACAATTGAGCCGCCAGCATAGTCCCTGACGGTGAAGGTGTAGGAGCCGACGTTGCGGAACAGGGCATCAATACCCACAGATGCCTGATTTGCAGGCGGCATGTCCAGCGTGAACGAGTCAAGCGTGAACGTCAGGCCGGTGGTCGTGCCAGCCGTGGTGGCCACCGCCGTGCCGCCGGAAGTAGCCGACAGCGTAAATGTTGTCGTGCCGTTGGTGACAATGATGTAGTAGGTGTTGCCAGCAACGATCCCGGTTGCAGTCCCGGTCAAAACTCCGGTAACGACAACGGCTTGGCCAACAAACAGGCTTGGAGTGGCCGTGCAAGAGCACTGCCCGTTCGTTCCTGCAACGGTGACGCCAGCAAGCACCAAGCCGCTTGAGAGCGACGTGACGTCCATGACCCGGGCCGCTGCGTTGTCTGTGTCGCTGCCGTTGATTGGCCACGACAGCGTACTGTCTGCGGAAAGCGTGATTGATCGGTATGAAACGTCAGTCGGCTGGATAACATTTCCGCTAAAGGGCGAATTAAAACTCATTATGAATCCCTCGCAATCGCCTGACGATCAGCGCCACGAGTGACGTTCTCCGTCTTCAGGACTTCAATGATTCTGTCGTAGTTGCTTTGCCACATAGGCATGCGCTCGTCGTTCTTGAGGAACGGCATAGCCTGCAGCAAAGTGCCGTACAGCAGCGCTTGGGGCGCGTACTGGGTGAACCAATTTGATTGGTTCGAGGTGTCCAAGGGCTGCACTCGCTCGTAGTACAGGACCTCGTAGGGATAGGCCAATGTTGGAGTAGGACCCACCAGCCAGTGCGTGTAGTCGTAGTCGCAAAAGAATAACGGCGCGTCCGTTGAGGTTGGGTCGGGCCAATACTCGCGGATGTACTCGTAGGTCCGCAGCAGCACGGGCTGGCGCTTGCCTGCCACGGTCACGTTCATTGATACCGTCTTGCGCCAGCGGGCTGGCTTGGCAATTACGTTCTCGGACGCCACCATGCTGCTTGTAACGACAGTCAGGTTGCCAAGAAATTTGATCTCAGCCGCAATGATCTGTTCCGCCAGCATAATGAACTGCGGAATCTTGTCCAACGTCTGCTGGTCGGTACGCTCCAGATAGGTCTGGATGTCATTGACCAAACTGGTGTACGTCATTACGGCTGCGACAGTCATTTTATTCTCCGTTATCCGACGTTGCGCTCAAAGTGCGGGCAATCAGCCAGCGACTCTTCGAAACTCTGGTTTTCCATCTGGCCCTCTGGAGAAGTGTGGTGTGTCCACTAGCGTTATCCCATTGCCACCCCATGAGTTAGCTTTATTCAGGGACTCCCAATATGCACCGAGGGGCGCAAGAATTCCCTTATCCCAGATTATCTGTCCATCCTTGAAGAAGTTTAAGTCGATGGCGCAGCGCTTGAGATGAATCGAGTTCAGCGTCTTGGAGCGGCCCGTCTTGACGTAGATGGCTTGCTGCTCGGGGGTACGGGCTAGTTCGCCCCCAGTGACCTTAAAACCGGCCTCTGTGGCGTGCTGGATAAGTTTGCAGGCATCCAGCAGGAAAGCGGCCTGATCGTCGCTGAGACTCATTTACGGCTCCTCATGTCAGCCAACTTCTCAATTGTCCGTCCGCCAAAGTAAGCGCCCATGATCAACATTCCCCACTGACCAAGCAGTTGAACATAGGACTCGTTGGCGTTCAGTCCAAATGCAGACATCATGGCAAAGATGAAATACCCCACGAAGATGGCTACAAGGCTCATAGGGCGAATATTTTTGGACAACCAAGAGTCACTACCCATATCCGCCTTCCAGCGGTCTGTGACGTTGTTATCCTCGTTCTGGGAGGCTAGGGCAAATACCTTCAGCTCCTCCAACTCGGCTTGCACTTTCATAATTCCAAGTTCAAGCAGGCGCTCCTCATGGTCGTACTGAAGCTGGCGCAGCTTGCTGACCTCTTCAGGGCTTGGGTTGTCGGAGATCTTGACGCCAAGGGCGTTCTCAACAACCTCCTTGCCCTTTGCTTGGATCGCAGAAGACAAAAGACCCAAGCCGCTGGAGGCAAGGGTCCCGAGTAGCGAGGCAACAATTGGGATCATGGTCGCCCTTTCAATTCAAAACTTAGGTTGGCATGCCGGGGGTACTGAACAACACGCTCACCCTCCGGGCACTTGTACTTGATCGTTGCCAGCAAAGTTGCGTTGCCGTTGGCAATTTTTTCTTTCTTTACCATGGTGAGCTGGTAGGAAAAGGTGTCAATCTCTGGCCCTGCCGGGCCGCTAAACTTGCTGGCCGTAGTGGTTGCTTCGTGGATCATTCCCGCCGCATCTCGGATGCTTGGGGTAAAACTTTCAACGGAGCAGTCATCGCGTTTTTTGATCCGCGCAACGGTGACATTGATGGGCTGCCCATCTTGAGCAACAATTTTGAAGTGCTCCGGTGCCCACTCCAATATGGCCCTGTCAAACCAACCAAATTTATCGGCAAGGGTGTAGCCACCCCCGATTGCCGCGATGCTCGCTGCAACCGCTCCGATGGCCTTGGTGAGGTCAATCATTACAAACCAATCAGCTTCTTGACAAACTCGGCAGCTACGCCGGGGCCAAGCAACACGGCCGCGATGAGTGCATAAAGCAGGTACTCAATCTTGGTCATGCGCTTGGAGCCTTCGTCAAAACGGGCCTGAATACTCTCGTATCTGCTGGCACAAATTGCCTCATGAACGCTTAGGCGCTTGTCGGTCTCTGTGGCAAGTTCCTGAATTTGTTCCATGAGGCAATTTCTGCTTTACTCTACGGCTGTGACGTCAGCAGGAGCAACTTGCGCCTGAGCTTCCGTCTGGATGCCGTTGATCAATTGCTGCACCTGAACGAAGGGTTGGTTGCCCAAATATTGCAGGATTGCGTTTACCAGTTGCGTTGACAAAGCAATTTTTTCCATTTCAAACTCTCCGTGTAATTGCCGCTGTTAGGGCCAGCGGTTTGCCCTTTTTTAATTATGCCGCAGCCCAAGGCACTCCAGCCGTCACCACTGGCGCTGCTTTGCGTAATTTGTATGCTGCAAGTTCCGCATCTGCACTGGCCTCAAATTGGTTCTCAGCGCCAGCATCCCGCTTGATCCACTCAATCACTTTGGCTTCAGTCAGGTCTGCAAAAGCAGTTGGTGTGACCGGCTTGTTAGCAAACCCAAAGTTGTAGTTGTGCGTGAAACTGTCAACGCCGTCTGAGGCAGTGATGCTGAACTGCGCGGTGACGACGATACCGTTTGGATCGCGGATCAGATTGGTGACTTTGTATGCGTAGGTATTCATGATTTATTCCTTTTTGGTTTGAACTTGAACTTGCTCTGCTAGCTTTTGCAAAAGCGGAAAAACGCCTGATTTAGTTGGCATTTCGCCTAGCACTTGCAGGATTGCTTGTGCTTCTTGGGGGGTGAGTGTAAGTGTGATTTGTTTTATGATTTAAGCTAAACGATAAAGAATAAACGTGTCTACTGCCGTTCGACGGATGCGGAACTGCGCGGATGTTGCTGCTGCAATAGTCAACGAGCCAAGAGATGTAACGCCAGTGTTTACAGCCATTGTAATTATTCCTGTAGCCGTGTTAATAACAGTAAAGTCGTAACCCAAATTAACAGCAGGCCAAGTAATTAGCGTTTCAAGCGTTGTGCCCAACGGCATCGTAATTGTGTATGTTGTGCCCGTAGCACTAATAATTTGCGCTTGAATGTTACTGTTTGACAGCGTAGCTGCTGCGCTAATTGCCGCAGGGCCGGGTTGATAAACAACAACAGCGGCTTTAGAGACTATAAAATTCCCAAGACTGTCAAGCCGCATTGCCTCACTAGCCACTGCGCCGTTGCCTATCTTGAACAGCATATTCACACCAGTTCCACCATTGGTGTTAATGGCTGTAATCTGCGCTGAACGTACCCCAGCGCCGTTATTGTTTGTTACAAAATCAAGCACCGTTTCTGAGCTAACAGTGTTTGAAGCATTTTGCAACGACAGTGCAATCGTTGACGCTCCCGCGCTGGTGCTGACGATGTTTGATTTAGCCGCTGCTGTTGGGACTGCACCAATCCCCACGCTGCCAGAAAAGTAGTTATCCGCAGTCCCGTTTGCGTAGAAGTTGTACCTGTTAGTTCCAGAGGCTATGTTGCTAAAGAAGCCGTAGTTGTTCGTCGCCCCAGTAAGATTCGCGTTGGAAATGAAACCGTACTGGTTTGTAACCGTCGAGCCGCCACCAAACGTACCTTGCAGCGCTTGAAAAGAACTTAAAGATGTCAGTGTGAACGAAGTGGCTTGCGTTCCGTTTGTCGAAGACACGCCTATTGCGGACGTGGTTACATCCGACTGATGCTCTACATTTACCGCCGCTGCGGATTGACTCGCGCCCCCAGTAACCGTGCCGCCTACAAGGAATTTTGTTGTGCTTATTGGAGCGTTTCCAACGCCGACTTTCCCAGCAAAGTAGTTATCCGCAGTCCCGTTTGCGTAGAAGTTATACCTATTGGTTCCAGAAGCTATGTTGCTGTAGACGCCATAGTTGTTTGTGGCTCCGGTGAGGGTAGCGCCAACATGAAAACCAAGTTGATTAGTGACTACTGAAGTTGCGCCAATCGTAGATTGGTTGGCTGAAAAATGTCTAAGGTCGCCTAGGGTGAATGCAGCCGCTTGTGTTGACAGAAGTGTCCGATAACCATTTGCGATTGAAGTAACATCAGACTGCACAGTACCGACTGCATCGTAAGCTATAGCCGTCGTTGCACCTGTAATGTTTTTGATGTTCCATACCGTAGAGCCTGCCGAAGGAGTCCCACCAATTCCCACATTCCCCGCACTGTCAATCCGCATCCGTTCAGTGCCGCCAGTGGTAAACCCCAGCGTGTCCGCAGCAGGAAAATAAATGCCTGTGTTTAAGTCGCTGATCTGCGTGATGCCGGGTAGTGCTGCTGTGCCAGCGGCAAACTGAGAAACGCCTGCAAAGTAATTAGCCGCAGTCCCAGCAGCGTAGAAGTTATACCTGTTGGTTCCAGAAGCTATGTTGCTGTAGACGCCGTAATTGTTTGTGGCTCCTGTGAGGTTCGATTGCGCCACAAAGCCAAATTGGTCAGTAACTGTTGACCCTGCACCAAAAGCGTTTTGAAAAGCCCAATAGTGCCTTAAATTAGATAAAGTGAACGCTGTCGCTTGAGTGGTTGCAACACTTGCAAAGTAATTTGCAGACGCAGTTACATCTGATTGTACTTGTGCGTCTGACGCAATGCCATATGAATTAGTAGCACCTGTAATGCTTTTACCAACTTTTAGTGAGTACCCGGTTAATGATGTTGCCCCAATCCCCAAGCTACCAACAAAGTAGTTATCCGCAGTACCAGCAGCGTAGAAGTTGAAGCGATTTGCTGCTGCGGCTATGTTGCTGTAGACGCCGTAGTTGTTTGTGGCTCCAGTGAGGTTGGATTCAGCAAGAAAACCGTATTGGTTTGTCACCGCCGATGACGCGCCAATCGTAGATTGCAGAGCAGCAAAATGTTGAAGACTGCTTAGGGTAAACGCTGCGGCTTCAGTAGACAAGTCAGTGCCAAAGCCACGCGCTGTGCTTGTAGTGGATGATGGAATAGTCCCAAAAGCACGAACAACCCTTGAAATTGCCCCTGATGTTTTAAAAGTTCCCAAAACACCAAAAGAAGTGTCTGCGCCAGCAGTACCGCCAACCCCTACGCTCCCACCACCCTCAATCCGCATACGCTCAATGACATTACCTGACGTTGTTCTTGTCTGGAATATTAAATCACCAGCAGGCCCAGTACCGTTAGTGAGAAAACCTTTGATGCCTGCAAAGACGCCAAACGATGCGCCAAACAGGATTTGTCCACCATCACCCGATGTTCCACCAGACGATTGCAAATAAGCAGTAGAGCCAGACGCATCGCCATTGGTATAAAACGCCGCTGTGGTTCCTGCGCCGTAAACTTGCAGCTTTGTTGTGGGGGCTAAACCCGCGCCCACATTTCCAGCCGCATCAATAACAAACGGCGAACTATCCGTACTCGCTGAGTCTTCAACAACAAAACTGTTCCCCGTACCCACATTGGTAATCGTCAACGGTACGGCTGTTCCGCTGGTCACGGTGAAGCTGCTTGCTGCTGTGCCAGAGGACACAAGGCTCGTAGCGGTTGCGGCACCTAGAGCAGGGGTCACTAGGGTGGGTGATGTAGCAAACACCGCAGCACCTGAACCAGTTTCGTCAGTTAGTGCCGTTGCAAGTTGTAATGATGTGAACGAACCAAGTGATGTGGCGTTACCTACTGATGTAACCGCTCCCGTCAGATTAGCATTAGTAGCATCATTGCCATTGAGTTTTTGAATAGCTTGTAAGATTGAATCTGTAGCAGCTACAGTTCCTGCACCAGATACGTATCCAGTAAGCACTTTAGCAATAACTGGTGCATTAGTGAGGGTGGTTGCATTGCCTACAGAAGTTACATCTCCAGTAAGATTGGCATTAGTAGTTACATTACCTGCGGTAAGTCCAGAAGCAGTGCCGGTGATATTTGTACCAACCAAAGCACTAGGAGTACCCAATGCTGGGGTTACCAGTGTTGGCGATGTGGCAAACACCGCAGAGCCAGAACCCGTTTCATCAGTCAAAGCCCCCGCAAGTTGTGCTGATGTAAACGACCCGAGCGAGGTGGCATTGCCCACCGA
>Ga0164294_10005515_pt1 | contig 10870 bp, 11 predicted proteins | sample GEODES005metaG_FD_111479 | JGI IMG/M metagenome (GOLD analysis project Ga0164294, IMG submission 111479) | Oligotrophic lake water microbial communities from Sparkling Lake, Wisconsin, USA - GEODES005 metaG | ecosystem: Environmental > Aquatic > Freshwater > Lake | place: USA: Sparkling Lake...
CAGCTTCGGTGCATTGGCAGACATGTGGCAGACCCCCTAAAAAGAGAGCAGGCCCAGAGCGGATGCCCTGAGCCTGCAGCAGTCGCGCGCACGATAGCAAAACTGCGTAGCAAGTAAATGACTCCGGTCAGCACTGCGCTTTATTGCGCAGCCGTGGGTCAGGGTATGGGGCCCGTGGCGACGGGTCGCTCCGACTGACGGCACCATTCGCTCCAACTCCCCGGATACACGCGTGGACCGTTGGCACCGGCCAGATTGGCGGTGGTGAATGCCAAGTGCAGGGCACACGCGGTCACACCGCTCCCGCAGTAAAGCAAGGCATCCGCGGGGAGGGTGCCGGCCAAGGCTGCTGCGATTTTTTCGCGCAACAGTGGGGTTGGCAGCAAGGTGCCGTCTGCTTGCAACAATGAGCCGTAGGGCAGGTTGCGCGCGCCAGGAATGTGCCCAGCCACCGGGTCGATGGGCTCGTTCAGGCCCGCGTAGCGGTCTGCCGCCCGGGCGTCCAGCGCGCAAGCACCGCGCTGTAATTCGCCCCAAAGCAGGTCTGCGTCTACCGTACCAAAGCCTGCTGGCGCCTCGACGGCGACGAATGAGCCGGGAGCCGCACGTATGGGGATGCCAGCCGCGATGGGCAAGCCTGCCGTCTGCCAAGTGGCGTAGCCGCCCGCGAGCACGCGTACCGACGGGTGGCCCAGTTCGCGCAACATCCACCAAGCGCGCGCCGCGAATAGGGTATTCCCGGCGTCCATGACCACCACGGTTTGTCGGGGGTCCACGCCTGCGGCAGCGAACCGCGCTGCAGCTACTTCGCGGGTCGGTAGAGGGTGCCGGCCTTCGTTGGCCGTACGCTCCCGGGCGAGGTCATGGTCGAGATGAAGGTACTGCGCGCCCGGAACGTGCCCGGCAGCGAAGGAACGTTCCCCAAGCGACGGATCCAGCAGATCAAATCGTGTATCCAGCACACACCAGGGTGCGTCGCTGCCGGCAAGATGGTTCGCCAATTCGGCGGGGCTGACCCAAGGCGCAGGGGTGGTCATGCTTTACCTCGACGTTTCGGTTTTTTAGGGGGTGAGAGGGTGGTCGGTGTTGGCGGGGTTTTTCAGCGGCGCCGGTGGGCTGTACACTAGCCGATCGACCGTGTGAACGGTCGCGGCAGATTTTGCCTAGTTTCGCAAATCCAAAGGACGTCCTAACGATCATGAGCAACCCGCAGTACACCACCCATGTTCAATTTTCTGGCCGACTGGTCTTCGTCGGTTTCGGCAGTATCGGTCAGGGTGTCTTGCCCCTTATCCTACGGCACATTGGTGGCTTGACCGCGGACCGCATTACGATCATCACGGCGGAGGAAGCCGGTGGTTCCGAAGCGGCAGAGTACGGCGTGAAATTCGTGGTGCAGCCACTGACGCGTGACAGTTACCGCGAAGCGCTGCGCCCCTTGGTGGGGCAGGGCGACTTTTTGCTGAACCTGTCCGTGGATGTTTCGTCCGTTGACCTCATCCGGTTCGCGGGCGAGGTGGGCGCGCTTTACCTCGACACTTGCATCGAGCCTTGGGCTGGTGGCTACACGGATCCGAACTTGTCGCACGCCGAGCGCACCAACTACATCATGCGCGAAGGCGCCCTGCAGTTGCGCAACGAGCGCCCGGGCGGCGCTACCGCTGTGCTCACGCATGGCGCCAACCCGGGTTTGGTCTCGCACTTCGTGAAGAAGGCGCTGCTCGAGATCGCGGCGGATACGGGCGTGTCGATGGCCGAACCGACTACCCGCGAAGGCTGGGCCAAACTGTCGCAAACGCTCGGCGTCAAGGTCATTCATGTGGCGGAATGCGATACCCAGCGCCCCACTATCCCGAAGCGGGTCGATGAGTTCGTTAATACGTGGTCGGTTGATGGCTTCATCAGCGAAGGCTCGCAGCCCGCTGAACTTGGCTGGGGTACGCACGAGCATCGTTTGCCGCCCGACGGTCGCGAGCATGCCGCCGGTACTCGCGCGGCCATCTACCTTATGGAGCCAGGCGCGGCCACGCGTGTGCGCACCTGGACGCCGAAAGCCGGGCACTTCCATGGGTTCCTCATCACCCATAGCGAGGCCATTTCGCTGGCGGATTACTACACGGTGCATGAGGACGGCAAAGCGGTGTATCGCCCCACGGCCCATTACGCCTATCACCCCAGCGATAGCGCGGTCATGTCCGTTCACGAGTTCGCGGGCCTGAATTGGCGCGTCCAGTCGAGTAAGCGCATCCTCCGCGATGAAATTGCCGACGGCATCGACGAACTGGGCGTTTTGCTCGCCGGCCATGCCAAGAATGCGTATTGGTACGGGTCGCAGTTGTCCATTGACGAGGCGCGTGCACTCGCGCCCTACAACAGTGCGACGACGCTGCAGGTCACGGTGTCGGTGCTGGCGGGCTTGGTGTGGGCCATGGAAAACCCCAGCGCCGGTGTGGTGGAGCCGGACGAGATGGATTACCGCCGTTGTCTCGAGGTAGCTATGCCTTACCTCGGTCCGGTGGTGGGTGCCTACACGGACTGGACGCCGCTGCAGGACCGCAACCGGTTGTTCCCGGAAGACATCGATACCACCTGCCCCTGGCAGTTCCAAAACGTCAGGGTCTGACGGGTTTGCAGTCCCGGGGAATGCCCCGGGACTTCCCGCTGCCGTGCGTCTTCAGCCCGGCGGTTTGGGGCCATAGGCCACGCTGGCCACTATCCACCGCCGCCGTCCGGCGGGCGTCTCCACGGTTATCTCGTCGTCGAGGCGCTTGCCGAGCAAGGCGCGGCCTAGCGGCCCATCCATGCTCACGTACCGTGGGTCGGCGTCGAATTCATCCGGCCCGACCACTCGATGCCAGAGCGTGTCGCCGGCTTCGTCTTCTAGTTCCACCCAAGCACTGAAGAACACTCGCTGCGGGTCGCTCGGGGGACGGTCGACCACCACCATGCCGTCTAGCCGCTTGCGGAGAAACCGAACGCGGCTGTCGATTTCGCGTAACCGGCGCTTGCCGTAAATGTATTCAGCATTCTCGGAACGGTCGCCCATGGCCGCCGCTTCGCTAACTGCTTGGGTGACTTGAGGGCGCTCCACTCGCCAGAGTTGCTCGAGTTCTCCGCGCAGGCGTGCCTCCCCCTCGGGGGTGGTGTATTTCGAACCCGGTTGCGTCGGTGGTTTCCAGCGTCCCATCTTTAGTCCATCTCTAGCTTTCGTCCGCCAACCGCTTCAGGGATTTCCTCGGTCCGTGTTGGGGTGCGCCCACCTACGTCAACGGGGGACGGCAGCGCATAGCCAACCCAAGTGCCCACCGGTGCGTTTTTCCATCCAGCGCAATTGTGCGACAGGTCACGGAAGCCCGTGCGGTGTTCCGGTTAAATTAGCCCTCAATGTATCCCCTGGCGGACTTTCTTCCCTTCATATAAGTCCGCTCTTCAACGCCTCGCCAATTAACCTTGGCGAGGCGTTTTTTTATGTCCCGGCGCTTTTTGTCCTTGATTCCTCGGTGGGTGGACGCAAACTAGCACCCTATCGGTGTGCCGCTACCCTGGGGGCGCGCCATCAGGAGGAATTTCATGCGCAAGCTTTTCGTCGCCGCCACGCTGCTCGGTACCCTGCTGCTTTCCGGTTGCGGTTACAACACCATGCAAAGCCAGGACGAGACCATCAAGGCCTCTTGGGCGGAGGTGCTGAACCAGTACCAGCGCCGCGCCGACCTCGTTCCCAACCTCGTGCAGACGGTGAGGGGCTTTGCCGCGCAGGAACAAGCAGTGCTCATCGGCGTGACTGAAGCGCGCGCCAAGGCAACTGCTGTTCGTGTCGATGCCGCTAGTATCAACGACCCCGCCAAGCTGCGCGCCTTTCAGGCGGCGCAGGGTGGGTTGTCCAGTGCTTTGGGGCGCCTGCTGGTGGTGACCGAAAACTATCCGCAGCTGAAGAGCGATCAGCGCTTCCGCGACTTGCAGGCGCAGTTGGAAGGCACGGAGAACCGCATCACGGTGGCGCGTAACGGGTACATCGAGGCCGTACGCAGCTACAACACTACTGTGCGTTCATTCCCCTCGAACCTAACGGCGATGATGTTCGGCCTGAAAGAAAAGCCGAGCTTCACGGTTGAGAACGAGGCGGCCATCAGTGTCGCTCCGAAGGTGGAGTTCGGCGCTGCGCCTGCTGCCACGCCGTGACTTTCCTGAAGATGCGGTTGCCTGCGCTGTTCTGTCTAGCTGCTCTTGCCTGGTGGTCGAGCGCGGCGTCGGCCGTAGAGTTGGCGCCATTGCCGCCTTTCTCGGGCTATGTCATCGATCTTGCTGGTGCTTTGCCCGAGGCTGACCGTACCCAATTGACGGCGCGGCTCAAGGATCTGGAGCAGCGCAAGGGGGCACAGTTGGCGGTGTTGGTGGTTCCTTCCACTGCACCGGAAGCCATTGAGCAGTACGGCATTCGGCTCGCGCGCCAATGGCTGCCGGGGCGCAAGGGTATCAACGATGGCGCCATCCTCATCGTCGCCCTGCAAGACCGCGCGGTTCGTCTGGAAGTGGGTCGCGGCCTCGAGGGCGCCATCCCCGATATCTACGCTAACCGCATTACTGATGACATCATCGTGCCGCGTTTTCGCGATGGTGATGTTCCGGGCGGCATCGCGGCAGGTGTGGAGGCTACGGTGCGCCTTATCGATGGCGAACCCTTGCCAGCGCCCGCGTCGCGTCCGCAAGGTCGCCGCGGCGAAGGCGCGCCCTGGATGCTGTTATTGATGGTCGCGTTGGTGGCAGGCAACGTGTTGCGTTCCATGTTTGGTCGCGCCATCGGCGCCACGGTCGCCGGTACCGTAGTGGGTTTTGCTGGCTGGGCGCTCACCAGCCTGCTGTGGGCGGGTCTGGCCGCCGGCGTGGGCGGCTTCCTGGTGGCCCTCTTGGGTGGCATTGGCGGCGGCATGGGCGGGCCAGGTGGCGGTCGGCATTGGCGTAGCGGTGGCTTTGGCGGCGGTGGCTTCGGCGGCGGCGGCTTTGGCGGTGGCGGCTTTGGCGGTGGCGGTGGCGGCAGCTTTGGTGGCGGTGGCGCCTCCGGGCGTTGGTAAGGAGTGCGTGACCATGAGTAATCCCTCGCCGTTATCCGCCGCGGAATCGCCGTCGGCTTTGCCCAGTCGTGGGGCACGTCTGTGGCGCCATCTTTGGGTTACGGACTGGCAACTGCGGCGCGCCCTGCCGCCGGGGGCGCTGGACCACTTGCAGTCAACTATTGGCGCTGGCGAGGAGTTGCATACTGCGCAGGTGCGTTTCATCGTCGAGGCGGATCTTGACCTGCTGGCAGTATGGCGCGGGCAAACGCCGCGTGAACGCGCGCTCGAACTGTTCGCCCAGTACCACCTGTGGGACACCGCCGCCAATAACGGTGTGCTGGTGTATGTGCAGTTTGCGGACCGTGCCGTCGAAATCATTGCCGATCGTGGTTGCAATGGCCGTGTCAGTGCCAGTGAATGGGGTGCGGTCGCATGCGGTATTCGGGACGCGTTTGCCGCGGGTCGTTACCTCGCCGGGGCAGTAGCGGGCTTGGAGGTGGTGTCCGTTTTACTGGCCAGACAGTTCCCTCGTGAGGAAGGTGATGCGAAAGAGGCCAACGAACTGCCGGATCGTCCTGTTCTGCTCTAGGCGTTTTGTCTTCGATGGGCGTGCCTTTGGCAGCTTTTTCCGGCCATAATCGGCCTATGTCGCTGCCTAACTTCGTCGCTTCTCCCCTTCGTCTGCTGGTGTTGCCGGTCATGTTATTGGTGGCATGCGCTGCGCCACTGCGCGCCCCGGAACCACCTCCGGTAGTAGTCCAGTTGCCGCCGCCCCCTGCGCCTGAGGACCCACTCGGCGTGCCAACACACCGCTTCGAGTTTGACCCAGCCATCACCGACGTAGTGGGTACTTTGCAGTCGACGGTAGTCGGCAAGGAAGATGCGTTGCCGGATATCGCGCGGCGCTTCAATCTGGGTTACGAGGAAATTGCCCGCGCCAACCCGGGCGTGGATCCTTGGTTACCGGGGGAGGGCAGGCGGGTGTTGCTGCCCACCCGTTTCGTGTTGCCAGATGCCCCACGCGACGGCCTCGTCGTCAATTTGGCCGCCATGCGGTTGTTCTGGTTCCCGAAGCGCGAGCCCGGCAAGTTGCAGGTGGTCTACACCTATCCCATCGGCATTGGTCGGGTTGGCTGGGTGACCCCGGAGGGAAGCACTCGTGTCGTGACGCGAGTGAAGGACCCGGCATGGCGCCCACCCTTGTCGGTGCGCAAGGAACATGCGGAGAACGGCGAGATATTGCCAGCGCTGGTGCCCGCGGGTCCGGATAATCCCTTGGGCGCTCACATGTTCCGGTTGGCTTGGCCTGGGTACCTCATCCATGGCACCAACAAGCCCTATGGAGTAGGTATGCGCAGCAGCCATGGTTGCTTGCGGCTCTACCCCGAGGACATCGCCAAGCTCTACGAGCAACTTCCTATCGGCACCAAGGTCACCGTAGTGAACCAACCACTGGTGCTCGGCTGGGAGGGTGGGCACTTGCACGCTCAGGCCTACGAGGTGCTGGAAGACGACAAGCGTGACTGGCGCCATGCCCCCAAAGCCTTGCGTAAACGCGCGAATGCCGCCTCGCCGTTGTGGAAGCGTATCCGTGCGCACGACGCCGAACTGGACTGGGAAGCGACGCATCAGGTTTCGCTGAAGCCGCTCGGCGTGCCGGTCTCGGTGATGAAGCAGCCGGTAACTGCAGCTGCCCCCGGTACAACGTCGCCGATGGCCGAGCCTGCTGTTGGCGTTTCCGCAGTGGGCGTCGGCTACCCGCTGAAAGGCGTGCCGCCGGTGCTTCTGGCCCGGGTTGCGCCGCTCCTGCGGGCGGCACCGCCTGTGCGTAATGCGGTACCGCCTGGCGGCAACTGGAGCGGACGTCTGGAATTGCGGGTGGACGAGGCCCAATTCCGCCAGATGCAGGCGGAAATTGAGGCTCCCGCCACCCCCGTTCCGGCCAAGGTCCGGGTACCGCCGTCAGCGGCAAAGCCGCGCTGAGGCGCGGCAGTGCATAATTTGTCCCTTGGCGGCCGCGGTCGCTTTTTTTTCAGGTACTTCCATGTCTCAATCCACTGCCCAGCCCCAACCCGCTGCCGTTCCCCACGAGGTCCCGGGAATGCCGGCACAGCCGCTGACGGAGTGGTTGCAGGTGATGACCGAAGAGGTCCAGCGCAAGGAAGAGGCGGCGCACGCTGCCGCCGCTGAAAGCGAACGCCGGCGCTAAACCCCACGCCCGCGCCGCCGCGAACTTTGGGGCCTTCAGGCGTGGCGCGTCCGGCCCGAGGTCGGCTTTTTCGATTGCGCGAAGAGAGCACAGGCGGCTGAGCCTGCTACCACGGCAATGGCGCCGGCGATACTCAGCAAATTCAGTTCCTCGGCCGGCAAGGTGTCCGGGGCGAACCGATGCAAGCCCGCCATGCACGCGAGCGTGACGATGGGTGCCATCGAGGTCACGGCGCTAACGCGGGTCACGTCCCAAACCCCGAGCGCTTCGGCGAAGCACCCGTAGCCAACCATGGTGTTGGCTATCCCGAATAGCAGCAGGCCGACGCCCAGTGGGTCTAGCCGCAAGGCTGCGGCTGGTTCGGCTAACGGCAGTAACAGCACGGCCCCGGCAAAAAACAGCACCAGCAGAATCTGGGCCGGCGCCAAGCTCGCCATGAGTTTCTTCTGGGCGATGCCATAGCCGGTCCACAGCACGGAAGAGAGCATCACGGCTCCGACGCCGATAGCGAGGTTGCCCTGTAGGCTGGCGATTTCCGGCAGACGGCGGTTGAAGAACAGCACCAAGCCACCTAGGAGTAGGGCGAAGCCGGCCCATTGTCCGCGGGAGAAGCGCTCGCCGAACAGAACCAAACCGGACAACAACAACAGCATGGGTGCGAGCTGAATAACCGTTTGACTGACCGAAGGGGTGGTGAAGCGCAGTGAGGTGGCATAGCAGACGTAATTGCCTACCAGACCGAGGGTGGCGAGCAAAAGCCAGGCGCTTTGCTGACGCAGCACCAGCCCCATGGCCGGCAGTCGGCCATGCCAAGCCAGCCAACCGCCCAGCAGCAGTGCGCTGCCGGCCAGTCGCCACCAAGTCACCGTCCAGGGCGTGAGTTGGTGCACCAGCAGGGCCATCGCCAGCGGCAAGGTTCCCCAACTGAAGGCGGTGAGCAAGGCTAAAGCGAAGCCGCGTCGGGGCGCGTGGACGGTGTCGTTCATGTGGGGTCGAAGCTTACCGGAGTAGAGGATGCCTCGTGTTAGGCTTCGCACCCATGGTGGTCGTGGTGGCCTCTAGGAGCGGCCCGGGTTTGAACCATACTGGCGACGGCCTTGGCGATGGCATCCGTGTGACTGAGCAGCGTGCCCCAGAGACGGCGCTGGAGCCAGTCGCCGCCGGCATCGTTGCCTTCGTGGGTCGCACGCTCCGCGGGCCCGTCAATCGCCCGGTTGCGGTGCGCTCGTTCGGCGAATTCGAACGTTTATTCGGCGGACTGTGGCAACCGGCGCCGCTGCCGTATGCCCTCGCGCAGTTTTTTGGCAACGGCGGCCGCGAGGCCTTGGTGGTGCGCGTGGTCAACGCGGCCCGTCCGGCCACACTCACCCTGCCGGTGGATACTGAAAGCACGGCTGGCGGCGGGGTGCCTCACCCCTCGTTTTGGTCGCTAGCTGCGCTTCAGCCCGGCACACGCGAATATCTTCGCGCCGCGGTAGATTACGATGGTCTGGGCCCCGACGAGACGGACGAATTCAACCTGCTGGTGCAGCGTGTGCGCGCGCCTCAAAGCGACGTCGTGGACGCGCAGGAATATTACCCTCGAGTCAGTGCTCTGCGCGGCACGCCCCGGTACCTGGAGGACTTACTGGCGAGTTCTGCGCTGGTGTCTTGCCAGCAGCCTTGTCCCGGCTGGCGTCCGTTGCCCACGCCCGTTCGTCAATGGCGCTTCAGTCGCCCTGATGGTGACGATGGGCTAGCGCCTTCGGACCACGATTTGATTGGTAGCCCCGAGGCGCGTACCGGACTGTTTGCTTTGGTCGACCACCAGTTCCAGTGGCTGGTGCTACCGCCGCGAGCGCGTGAACTACCGGTCGGGTTTGCTACTTGGTGGATAGCTGCCCGGTTTTGCGCCCAGCGGCGTGCGATGTTGCTGGTGGACCCCCCTGAAGAATGGCGCAGCCTACCCGAGGCGTTGGCAGGTCTCGCCAACTGGTCGCTGCGGACTTCATCGGCTGCTTTATGGTTTCCCTGGATTGATGCGCCGGATCCGCTGCGTGGCAGTTCCGCACGTTTCCCGCCGAGCGGTGCGGTAGCCGGTTTGCTGTCGCGGCACGAAGGCCAGAACCCGCCTTGGCAAGAGGCATCGATGGCTTTGGTATTGCCCCCCTTGCGGGCCGACTACCGCTTGTCATTCCCCGTACCCCCTTCGGCCCGCGCACGTTTGGGCGCACTCGGGGTGAATGTCCCGTCGGTGGTGAGGGTACCGCGAGGGCAGTCGCCCCCGCAGGTGACACTTGCCGCGTCGTTGAGTCGCTCGCCGTACGCTGTGCAGTTGTTGCACCAGCGGCGCCTCCAGGCTTTAGGCGAGGCATTACTGCAGGGCACGCGCTGGGTGCTGTTCCTCGCTGCTACCGACGATAACGTCGTCTGGCGACAGGTGGCGCGCCAAGTGGGCGAATGGCTAGCGCGCAGTACTGGGCGCGAAGCCGGGCCGGAAGCTGGTTGGTTCGTCGTTTGCGACCGCCGCCTGAATCCCACTGGGGCACCGACGCGTGTGGTGCAGTTCCTTTTTGGTCTGGCGGACCCGGCGACGGGAGCTTGGCACGCCTTTCTGGTTCGCCATGCCCCGGAGGGCAGCGAACTACGTCCTGCTTCGGCCAATAGCTGGGCGCTCGCGCCCCGCCAGTCCGGCGCGCGGCGCGCGGGCAGCGGCACTTTGCCGCGCGCGCGCACGGCCTCTGCCGCCCTGCCGCTGGATACGGAAAGCCGTAATCTGCCGCTGCCTGAGGACGCCGCGTTGCTGGCTGACAACGATATTCTGTCAATTAAAGTGGCGAAATGAGCCTAATTTCGGCAACCCTGCCTGCAAACGGACACCCGCCCAACGATTTGGCGCGCGCTGGGCTGGTCTGGGCAGTTCCGGGTTGGTCTTGAGCGGCTAGCGATCCCTTCGCGCCGCTGTCGCCGGGGAGTTGACATCAACTGCGTCAGGGAAGAGAATACGCGGCTCTTTACTGGAGGGGTACCCAAGCGGCCAACGGGAGCAGACTGTAAATCTGCCGGCTTATGCCTTCGAAGGTTCGAATCCTTCCCCCTCCACCACTTGAATTATCATTGATTTTATTGGTTTTTTTGTTTCAACGATCAAAGCGGAGTCCAATTCCCGAGCAAGCGGGTCGTCCAGGCGGAAAACGGTCAGCGGAAGGCCGGCGTAAGCCGGTACCAGGCGGGTGTAGTTCAATGGTAGAACCTCAGCCTTCCAAGCTGATGGCGTGGGTTCGATTCCCACCACCCGCTCCAGTTCTGGCTAGCCACTACTGGTTCAGCCGGGTGTGCCGTCGGGGTGAGGTTTGCCGCAGGTTTGAAGGCCCACGTAGCTCAGTCGGTAGAGCACGTCCTTGGTAAGGACGAGGTCACCGGTTCAATCCCGGTCGTGGGCTCCAGTCTTTTGGTTCGTTGTCATTTCGGTTTGAAGCAAATTTTAGAATTTCGGGAGTACGCAGCGTGTCCAAGGAAAAGTTCAACCGCAGCAAGCCGCACGTAAACGTCGGCACGATTGGTCACGTTGACCACGGCAAGACGACGCTGACGGCGGCGCTGACGAAGGTGATGGCCGAGCTGAACGGCG
>Ga0164294_10005519_pt1 | contig 10864 bp, 7 predicted proteins | sample GEODES005metaG_FD_111479 | JGI IMG/M metagenome (GOLD analysis project Ga0164294, IMG submission 111479) | Oligotrophic lake water microbial communities from Sparkling Lake, Wisconsin, USA - GEODES005 metaG | ecosystem: Environmental > Aquatic > Freshwater > Lake | place: USA: Sparkling Lake...
ATGCACGAAGGAACCGTGGTCAAAGCCGATGGCTACGGTGGTGCTTGGGTGACAGAGATCATCCGCAGGTTACAGGGTCACCATGAGCCTCAAGAGGAGCTGCTTTTTCACCATCTTTTGGCCCATTGCCGTCCCGGCAGCCGAATGATGGAGGTAGGGGCTTTTTGGGCCTACTATACCTGTTGGTTTTTGCGGACGGTGCCAAGAGCCACCGCCATCTGTTTAGAGCCCGATCTCGCGAACGCGGAATGTGGGAGAGAAAATCTTAGGCTGAATTCATTGAAGGCAAAGTGGATCCGAGGTCTTGCCGGGAGGCATTATATCCCAAACGCCGCCTTCCGGCAGGCGTCCGACCAAATGCTGGTTGAAATTCCCTGCCACAATTTTTCCAGCCTACTGGAGGAAGCGGGAGCGGGGCCGGTGGAGCTTTTGCACATCGATGGGCAAGGAGCGGAGCTGCCCTTTTTGGAATCACTAGGGGATAACGATCTTTATCGTCAGGTACGCTTTGTGGTGGTTTCCACGCATCATGAATCCATCTCCGACTCCCCCAAGACCCACGAGGAATGCCTAAAAGTCATTCAACGTCTAAGTGGCCGCGTCTTGGAAGAGCATTCCGTAGAGGAATCCTTTAGCGGCGATGGCTTGATCGTTGCCAGTTTCGACCCACGCGACAGGGATTTGAAACTTCCGAAGATCAGCCGAAATTCTGTTGAGAAATCACTTTTTGGCTTCCCGCCTCCGCCTGGAGGAGAAGTTAATTTGATAGCCACCGAGTCGCAACCCCGGTCGGATGCCCTCACCCCTTCGCTCCCGTCGCTAAGAAAGGTCGGAATTGATTTGATGCCAATGCTTCCGGGGGGACACAACGGGGGTGCTAAAATATTTATCGTGGAACTAATTCGGCAGATGGCCCAGCACTCGCCAGACGTCGAGTTCATTCTCTTTTTTAAGGAGGCAGAAAAGTTTTTAGATGTCTTTCCGCGTACTTCCAATATTCGGTTGGTTTCAATGGGGAAAAAAGATTGCATTCCGGAGTCGATTTTAGCCACTGGCTTGGGTCCGCAAGCGGATGTTCTATTTTGCCCATTTTCAGCCGTACTACTGCAAGCCTCTGGGGTCCCTGTTGTTAGCACATTCTACGACGCGCAATTCAGGGATTATCCTCGTTTTTTCAGTGCTGAGGAGAGGAAGCAAAGAGAAGCGAACCATCTGCGAATGTTGGGTTCGGCGGACGGAATCGCCAGCATTTCAGATTTTGGAAGGGACTCGATTCTTGAAAAAAAGGAATATCCTGCCGATAGGATTCAGACCATTCATCTCCACTTGGCCGGACGGGGGGGGCTTGCCACGGATGGTCGGCCTTTGCCTGGTGGGCTAAGAGCTGGCCGATACTTCTTTTATCCTGCCAACTTTTGGCGTCATAAAAACCATGAAGCTTTATTGACGGCTTTTGGCATGGCTTGCCGCCAAAGCCTGCCGCAAGATATCCTGCTGGCGTTGACTGGTGCGGAGGACGAGCGGACGGAAAAAGTGCGGCAAGCTGTACGAATCATGGGCCTAGAGTCGCGGATCCGCTTCTTGGGGTTCCTTCCCGACGAGGATCTTGCCTCTGTTCTTCGTCAATCTCTTGCTCTCTTTTTTCCGTCTCTTTATGAAGGTTTTGGGATCCCTGTGGTAGAGGCTCAGGCAGCCGGGGTTCCCGTGGCATGCAGCCGGGCAGGCAGCTTGGCCGAAGTGGCCGGGGAAAGCGCCTTGTTCTTCAATCCTAAAAAACCAAAGGAAATGGCTGAGGTCATGAATTGTTTAGCTAGGGACGAAAAGCTCAGGAGCAGTTTGATCTTGCGCGGCCAAAAAAATGTACAACGTTTTTCCGATCCGAAAGGCATGGCCGAAGCATATCTAGGTTTTTTTCAGCAAATCGCCTCGCGGCCGAGAAATAAAGTCATGTTGCAGGGAATCTTTCCGGACCGCTGGGCTGGGCGAAAAGTTAAGATTACCAACCACAACACTTATTCAGTGGTGGTGGAGCTGACTGTGGTACAGCCAGATTCACTTCATCGGGGCGCCTTATGGTGTGGAGTAAAGAAGCCGCCTTGGGCTCTTCGGTTTTGGCGGCGTGTAAAACAAAACAAGCCGCTTGTGATGAAGGTAAGGCTGAAAGCAGGGCGAGAGGTCGATTTTAAGTTTGGTCCTTGTGAGAATCCACCCGAAGCCGCGAAAAACGGGGAGATGAGAAAATTATCCTGCATGGTTTTGCAGTGCGGATTGGTCAAAGCGTCAGGGAGTGAAAGCCTTCTTGGTCAAATCGAATTATGAAAATCAGTGTGGTCACACCATCCTTTCAGCAGGGTAAGTTTATCCGGAAGACTATTGATAGCGTGTTGGTGCAAAAATATACGGACAAGGAATATATAGTTTTCGATGGAGGGAGCAACGATGAGACCATGCCCATCTTGAGGAGCTATGATGGAAGGCTGCGATGGGTTTCAGAGCCTGACCAGGGCCAAACGCACGGCATCAACAAGGGAATCAAGGTGACGGACGGTGAGATCATCGGTTGGCTGAACTCCGACGATGTTTACTATCCCGACGCGCTGCAGCGGGTGGCCCAAGCTTTCCGCGAGCATCCCGAAGCTGGGGTTGTTTACGGTGCGGCGGATCATATCGATGAATCGGACAAGGTGTTCCAGCCTTATCCGGTGGAAGAGTGGAATTTTGATAGGATGAAGGAGACCTGTATTATCTGCCAGCCAGCCTGTTTTTTCCGAAGAAGCGTGGTGGAGAGGCACGGATTATTGGACGAAAAACTGAATTGGTGCATGGATTACGAATTTTGGCTTCGACTGGGCAAACAGGGAGTGCGTTTCCTTAAAATTCCGCACAAACTGGCGGGATCCAGGATGTATGCCGGCAACAAAACCTTACGAGCTCGGGTGAAAATTCACGAACAGATTAACGATGTGATGAAGATGCACTTTGGCCGAGTCCCGGACCGGTGGATCTTCAACCTCGCCCACTATCGCGCCGCAGAAAAAGTGGACCGGGCCTTGGGTGAAAAAGAATTTTGCAAGCGATTGGTTTTAGAGTCTTCCAAAGCCTTTGTTCGTTGGAAAACCATCCCAAAATGGGCCTCAATTAAGCAGCTGATCGAATGGATATGATGATAAAAACAGGTCCCTTTTCAACCGGCTTTCCGGAAAAACATGAATGAATACCGCACGGGATGCTGGATTTGAGGCTGGTTTGATAATTGTGCCGATTAACCACGCACTTTCTTTGCCAACTTATTCGGTTGAAATTTGGAATCGAAATCGGAATGGGGATGAGAGTGATAGACCATCTCGCAAAGCTAAAATATTGGAAAGGCATAATCTTTATGTGGACAATAATAATTAAAGGTAAGAGTTGAGTGCGCGTATTGGCTTCGATGTTAGTCAAGCTACCTCCGAAGCGGCTGGTTGTGGTTACTTCGCCAGAAGTCTTTGCGAGAATCTTTTGGCAAGCGATAAGGATTCTCAGTTTACACTTTTTCAGGATTTCGGGGACTTTTGGTTTAATGCGCATAAGTCGAAGTGTTCGAAATTTTCAGGCTCAAAAGTCAGTTTAGGCCCAGTTTTCAAGCAAGGGCAGATTTGCGCTAAGTATTGGAATGATCCAGCTCTCGATCAAAAGCTTGGAGATTTAGATCTTATTCATTCCAATAATTTCTGGTGCCCCGAGCAGTTGAGCCGTCTGCGGCTTATCTACACTGTGTACGACCTTGGGTTCGTGGATTATCCAGAGTGGACTACAGAGGAAAACAGGATCGGTTGTTTTGAAGGGGTGTATCGGAGCTCTCTCTATGCTGATTTCGTGGTCTGCATCTCTGAATTTAGCCGGAAAAGATATCTTGAATATTTTCCGCACTTTCCAAGGGAAAGAATCGGAGTGGTGTATCCTACGTCCCGTTTTGAGAATGTTACAGATCATGGGTCCCGTCCAGCCGCCCTTGAGGGAATCAGAGATAAGGGCTTCTGGCTGTGTGTCAGCACGATTGAGCCGCGAAAGAACCAGCTCATGCTTCTGGATGCCTACAAACTCTACTTGGAGGAATCGGAAGCAAAGCTCCCCATAATATTTGCCGGTGGTAAGGGATGGCTGATGGACGACTTTGTCATCAAAATCAGGAAAAGAGGTTTGGAGGAGAAGGTCATATTGGCGGGTTATGTTTCAGATCAGGAATTGGTTTGGCTATACCAGAAGTGTTTTGGGAATCTCTACCCGGCCATCTACGAGGGATTCGGTTTGCCCGTATTGGAAGGGATGCAGTTTAGTGCTCCCACTGCTTGCTCAAATACTACTTCCCTGCCGGAGGTTGCTGGTGAGGGTGGCGCTCAATTCGATCCCATCGATGAGAGGTCCTGGACCGAATTCATGCTGAAACTGGAAAATGAGCCGGATTATCGACTCAAGCTTAGTCACTCTGGCCCGATTCAGGCAGAAAAGTTTACCTCTTTGAAATCGGCCCGCGAATGCCTCAAATTCTATGAAAAAGTCTTAACCATGGAAAAAAGAAGCAAACTTGCGGTTGTGTGAAAAAGATCTTATTGGACGGTAAAAATGTCTGTTAGACTAAGATGCGCATAAAAAATTGAATAACGGATAAGGGAAAAAGGAAGGGGCAGGAAGAGGGTCAATAAATCAACCAATGGACACAACTGGGGTGGCTTAAAGATTCATTAGAATTATTTTAGTGCCTGAATTAAAGCTCTTCGCATCTTATTTCTTGTGAATCTTGCTCGCCAAGCATCTGGTATCCACCACCATCCAAACCGTGGGTGAGGTTCCCGTATCAAATCGATTTGTATAGACGCTCGGTTGTATTTGCGGGCGATCGTAGATAGGGCGAGGGGGAGTTGATTCCCTAGTTTTTCGCTCAAGCGGTAGATCTGACTTTTGTCCACAATGCGTTGAACCTGTTGATCATGAATTATGAATCTAGCCACCGGATTCGAATGAAAAGCCAGGCTGAGTTCGGCCAGATTCAAATAAGTCCAAGCGGTGTCCCCGTAATGATGGTAATCAGTTGGAAACGGCCTGGCTTGTAGAAAAGATGCGCGAAACAGACAGGAGGCACATGATCCCAGTAACCCACTTGCTCCGGAAAGGATCTGCAGCAAAAACGCTTTTTCCTTTGGAATGCAACCCTCGCCGAACCGACTCAGAGCTTTAGAAAATACAAAAACCGGCCAGTGGCGGGAGCGTTTCAGGTTGGATTTCGTCGCAGGAAAAATCGCAGCAGGAGAAAATACCGCATCGGCTTGATTCTTTTGGATACAAAGGGAAAGGGCGTTCAAACCCTCAGGGGTGATGGTGTCTCCAATCGTAGAGATATAGATAAAGTCCCCAGCGGCTCGGGCGATACCAGAATTCCAGGCCTGATAGAGACCACGCGGCACCTCCAAAACTTGACCCCCAAGCTCCTTTGCTGCTCCGCGCGCGATTTCATGAGATCCATCTGGGCTTTCGGTGATCACCCAGATGAATTCATGAACGTTGGGTCGAAGGAGTCGCAGACATTCGATGTGTTCCGGCAGACGCTCTGCAGATTGATAAACCGGGATGATTACGGAAATAGAAGACAGGTTCACCAGTATGCTCCTTTTTCCATCAAGTGGCAGTTGGCAGGAGTCTCATCCGCCAAGGGGCGAATCCAGTGCTCGTTATACATCACCCCACGATCAAACCTGGTGCCTTTGATTCCGAAAAGAAGCTGAAGAGCCCCGCCCATATGGATACCCTTTTTACCGATTTTCTTTGCGTGGGCTACTAGCGGAAGTGACCATGCGCCTGCACCCACGAGGGCTATGTCAAAATCAGCACTCTCCATCTGGGATTTCATCTCGTCGAGAGCATGGAACCAGTCAGGATGGGTCGGGGGAACCATATAGGCGAACTGCGGGCAGGAGATTAATCGGGTATCGGCGGCACGTTGTTGCAGAGGATCTCGGCATTTTTCAGTAAAGATGCCAAACAGAGGCAACTTGGGAAGCTGAAGGCGGATCGTGTTTGTAAAAGGGTGAATGACCAGCCATCTCAATTTGGCCAAGGTGTCCAGCCAAGGGGAATTCCGTCCCCAGAAATGGAGAAAACCAATGCTGCCGCGAAAAGCGGATGGTGCTAATTCCTGGATCAGAAGGTCTTCCATCACGGATAGGTAGGTATCGGAGGGTTGCCACTGGGCCACGTAGTCCATTTGGTGGAGTGCCGATCGGTACTCCTGCGACCAGCGGATGTAGATGTCCCGCCGTACGGGGAATAGGCCGGAGCAATCGTATAAGCGGCGGGCGGGACGGAGCCAACTGGCGGGGGGAGGCCAGGGGGGTTGGATCCAGCGGTAGAGGTACTCCAGCCCCATTAGCTCGGTGGTGCCAATTTTGCCAATGGCGCAGGGTTGGGGGGCTTGTAGTAAATCCGCGATTTTAGTGTCGGCCCGCTGTCGCGCCTCGACGGAAGCGTCTCTTTTGCGAAGGTGGCTCCACCAACGCAGACCGGTGAGGCGATTCCAGTGGGGGAGGTTCATGAAATTAGGCAACGAAGTACAATCAAACTAAAACTACCCGCTTTTTTCTCATAAAAAAAGAAAAGTTCGCAGGTCAACAATCCATGAGCCATGCAAGCTAAGTAAAATTTGGAAGGGCAAGGTTGTTGCTTGCAGAATCTTTGGTTTAAGTAGCCACGGCATTATTATCCTTCTAGAGTGACTCAAGCTCGTAGGCTGGTTCGCCAAAGAAAAATTCATAAAAACTTGCAAACCATCCGGCCGGTATTTTATGAATCGTACTAGATGAAAGTTCTCCTCGTTGATACAAACCGGGCCGCTGTCCCAATTTATCAGACTCTATTGAGCCAGGGGCATGAGGTTTGGGTGGTGGGAAGAAATCCTTCGGAGCCTTTGGCCAAGATCTGTCCCCGTTTTGTTCAGATGGATTATGCGGATACCAAACGGCTGCCAAGTCTTGTAAAAAAACATAAATTCAGCGCTTTAGTTCCAGGGTGTACAGATGTTTCCTATCGGGCCTGTGCGCAGGTGAGCCGTGGCCGCTTCAAGGGAATCGACCTTCCGGAGGTGGTCGATCTCTTCCAGCGTAAAGACCTTTTCCGGGGCCTAGCCTCATCCTTGGGGCTTCCCGTTGCCGCCTCTTGGACACTGGGCAAACCTGTGCCCAATGCGGGAATCATCATCAAACCAGTTGATTCGTTCAGCGGGCGGGGCATCTCGATCTTGCCTAAGCCCTCCAAAATTTCGTTGCAGAAGGCGGTAAAGTGGGCCAAGAAAAATTCTCCGCGAGGGGCCTGGTTGGCCGAGGAATTTATTCCTGGGCAGCTTTTTAGCTACTCTGCGTTCGTTCGGAAAGGCCGGGTGGCTGAGGACTTTGTGGTTCAGGAAAATTGTGTGGCTGATCCCTTCGCGGTCGATTTAAGCCGGGTTTCGTATGACTTTCCTGTCTCCATGCGGCGGCTTTTCAAAAAGGACGTCGAAGCAATAGCCACCCATCTTTCGCTGTGTGACGGCTTGGTGCATGCCCAGTTAATTGTTCGTGGGGATCGATATTGGTTTATCGAGATTACGCGTCGCTGCCCGGGTGACCTTTATTCATTACTGGTTGAGTACAGCACCGGCTTTTCTTATGCCGGCAGCTATACAGCGCCGTTTGTTGGTCAGAAGCTGCCTAAGAACCCTGGTCAGACTAAGTTTGTCATTCGCCACACCGCCTGCCCGAAAACGGGTGATCGGCCGTTTTGGGGAATCTCTTTCCGTGAGGAAGTCAAAATGCGCCACTTCATTCCATTGGCGACGCTCGGACAGAGTCTTCCTTCCGGCCCTTTAGGTAGGGCTGCCTTGATGTTCCTCGCTTTTCCAAGCCAGACGAAGCAGACTCGATACTATGATAAGCTACTTCAAAGAAAGCTTTATGACTTTTCATAATCTGGCTTCCGAAATTTTCCGTTTCTGATCATGAAGCCATTTCGGCTCGGGTTCATCGGTGGGGCTTTAGATTCAGCAGTGGGGTATGCTCATTTTGCGGCCTGCCGGATGGATCGGCGATGGTCCTTGGAAGCAGGGTTTTTTAGTCCCCAAAAAGTTCTCAACCAACAGACAGCGGAAGCTTATGGTGTCGCTCGAGCCCATCTCCATTACGATTTTCATACATTTTTAGACAAGGAAAAGAAAAATCTGGATGCCGTATCCATTCTTTCGCCAACTCCTCTTCACAAATCCATGGTAGCGGATTGTCTCCGGGTCGGGATTCCTGTGATCTGTGAAAAAGCTCTGGCGGTTTCTAGTCGCGATATACTAGAGCTCGAATCCTACCAATCCAAAACTCGGGGGTTTTTAGCGGTAATCTATAACTATTCTGGTTACCCTATGGTTCGTGAAATGCGGCGTTTGATTCGCACGGGAAAGTTAGGAAAGATTCTTCATTTTCAGGCGGAAATGCCGCAAGAGGGTTACATGAGAACCGATTCTGAGGGTAGAAAGCCAAAAGTTCAGTCTTGGAGACTTCGGGATGGGGCTGTGCCAACGATTCATCTGGATCTGGGGGTGCATCTGCACCAACTGATACGATACCTAACGGAACTGAAGCCTCGGGAGGTTGTTGCAGATCACGGGAAATTTGGCTGGTTTCGAGTTGTGGATCAGGTGATCAGTATGACCCGGTATGATCAGGGAGCCCAGGGAGCGGTTTGGTTTAGTAAAACCGCCTTGGGCCATAGAAACGGGTTAAGGCTTAGAATCTACGGCTCGAAGGCCTCTGCAGAATGGGCCCAGATGAATCCGGAAGAGCTGCTCATAAGTCACGGTGATGGAAGAAGAGAGATTCTTGATCGAGGAGTCGGTCTGCCCTTGGCTTCTAAACCACGATATAATCGTTTCAAAGCAGGCCATCCGTCAGGATTTGTTGAGGCATTGAGCAATCTCTACGCGGATATTCACACCACCCTGAAGCTCTACCACAAAACTGGAAGGCAACAATCCGAGGAAGTTTTTGGGGCAACCATGGCTCTGGAGGGATTGAATTGGCTAGAGGCCATGGTCCGATCGACACGTTCGAAAAAGTGGGAAAAAGTAAGTGGAGTTCGATAAGAAGGAAAAGGGGTCAGATGGTTACAAGAGGTAAAAGTGGGGGAGGAAAGCTTCGTAAGAAGTACCCTCTATTCGCGATCGGAAAAAATGATGAAACGATAAAGTTGGCAGAGCAATTTACGGTTGAAGCGATTCTTGATGATTCAGCATCGAGAAAAGAAAAATGGAGCGGCATTAAAGTGATTCGCCCTTCAGAATTGCCCGATAAGGCTGTAGTTATAAATTGCTCATCTTCGATCGCGCCAACATCAGCTGCGAAAAGAATTTTATGCTTAAGACCTAAGGCAAGAATCCAGAACTACTTTGGTTTGCGTGAAGAGCACCCAGGAAAGCTACCAAACCCCCGATTTGTCGAAGAAATGAAAAAGGACTTCAAGAAAAACTTGGCCGAATGGCGTTGGCTAAAAAGTAAAATTAAAGGGGCGGAATCCAAAAAGACTCTGGCCGATGTCTGCAAGTTTCGCATGACCGGGAACCCTGATTTCCTATCCCAGCACAAGGTGCGGTTACGCGAGCAGTATTTTGATCCCTGTGTAGCTCTTTACGATGGTGAGGCCTTTGTTGATTGCGGTGGGTTCGATGGGGACACTACGCAGGAGTTGATTCGACGTTGCCCAGAATACGGGCAGGTGTGGATGTTTGAGCCTTCGAAAGAAAATTTGGAAAAAGCCAAATCACGCCTGAAGAAGGCACGTGACATCCATTTTATCGCCAAGGGACTTTCAAACCGAGAGGGAGTACTAGGGTTTAATTCAGACAAGGGCTCAGCGAGCGCCCTGTCAGAGACAGGGAACACCTCGATTGCCGTGACGACGATCGACAAAGAAATTCAAGAGCCTGTTTCTTTTATTAAAATGGATCTTGAGGGATGGGAGATGAAGGCGCTGAGTGGCGCGCGCACCCACATCAAATCTGATCATCCAAAGCTTGCGATCGCTGTCTATCATCGAGCTGAAGACTTTTGGAAAATTCCCCGTTTCATATTGAGCCTGAGAAACGATTATGAGGTGTTCTTGAGGCATTATACCGAGGGCTGGAGTGAAACGGTGATGTATTTTATTCCCACAAAGCGATGAGATCGAATCAATCAGGAGCACTGCACGTGGGCCGTCCCAATATGGGGGATCGAAAAGCCTTTCTGAAACGGGTGGAAGAGATTCTTGATCGACGCTGGCTTTCAAATAATGGCCCCGTGGTGCAGGAGTTTGAAAAACGCGTCGCTGAAATTCTTGGCGTTAAGAACGTGGTAGCCATGTGCAATGCAACCGCCGGAATTGAGATCGCTTGCCACGCTTTAGGCCTGAAGGGGGAAGTGATTGTTCCCAGCTACACCTTCATTGCCACGGCACACGCATTACAGTGGCAGGGCATTACCCCCGTTTTCGCGGATATGGATCCCGCGACACACAATTTGAATCCCGAAAAGATCGAGAAGCTCATCACGCCTAAAACAACCGGCATTATCGGTGTTCATGTTTGGGGCAGGGGTTGCGACACGGAGGCGATTGAAAGGATTGCCGCCAAGAACAATCTCAAAGTGATGTATGATGCCTCCCACGCTTTTGGCTGCTCCCACCAGGGACAGATGATTGGCGGATTTGGGGAGTGCGAGGTCTTTAGCTTCCATGCGACGAAATTTATCAACTGCTTGGAGGGTGGGGTGGTGACTACGAACAATGATAAACTGGCCCATCAGATGCGAATGATGACGAATTTTGGATTCACGGGGTA
>Ga0164294_10005520_pt1 | contig 10862 bp, 10 predicted proteins | sample GEODES005metaG_FD_111479 | JGI IMG/M metagenome (GOLD analysis project Ga0164294, IMG submission 111479) | Oligotrophic lake water microbial communities from Sparkling Lake, Wisconsin, USA - GEODES005 metaG | ecosystem: Environmental > Aquatic > Freshwater > Lake | place: USA: Sparkling Lake...
CACTTGGCTTAAGTTGGCGATCTGCCCATCACGTGCCGTTAACTCTTGATCGAGATTACTGATATGGACATCCTTGTCATGTAACACTTGGCTTAAGTTGGCGATCTGCCCATCACGTGCCGTTAACTCTTGATCTAGATTACTGATATGGACATCCTTGTCATGTACCACTTGGCTTAAGTTGGCGATCTGTCCATCACGTGCCGTTAACTCATGTATGGCTCCTGACTTTTGTATAAAAAACTTATCTATCTGAAGCAAAGGTGATTTCATTCGTTGAAATTCACCTGACCATGAAACTATTTTTCTCTTGAACTCTAAACTTTGAAGATTTTCCTTATCTGACGCCACATTAAGCAGAGATGTATATATCTCACTCACAAGGGGGGGGCATTTTTTATCCAACAACAAATCATTCAAACCGTAAACTGAATGTCGAAGCCTTTGATCAATAAATTCAGTACGGTAGTTTCGCAATTCTTCGGTATTAATTTTCAGTCTTGCGTATTTCGCAATTCGCCTCATCTCGCGGTCCGGCGATTGCAAGAGGTAGTCGAAGTCTACAAGTACAGATTCGTAATCAGCAATGTTTCTCAAACTCTCAATTACATATCCAAGCCATAGTAGATAGCACTGCCCCAAGTCAAGCCCCGCCCGAGTAATCAAAGACTTGGCCACACTTAGAGGATGTCGAACGATTAATATATAGTTCACATCGAACTGGCATTCACCGAAAACAAATTTCCAAAATGGAAGCAATTTAGCGACACGGGGGTCTTTGAAACCAAAAATTGGCATGTCATCAAATTTGTGACGCAGCAATTCTTCTGCGCGAAGTAAGTAGCCATTCTTTTTTAGAAATCCTACATCTTCTATATCAATGGGTGCCAAATGATACCAATCGCTATCAACAGCCCTTAGCATTTCAATATTTAATGCATTAAGATCTTGATCCTCCCAATAACCTTTTGGGTTATCATTTTCAACAGGCGGCAACAGTTTATCACCTAAGTCCACCCCCATAACCTGTAGACCACGTGTAACTGCACTGGTTCCACTTCTATGCATCCCTAGTACGACAATTAATTTCTTTTTTTTCAGTTTCACAAAAATCCTCTTCTATTCGATGGCAGTTACAGAGAACGATGTGACTGTAGCTCAAGCTCTGAATAACAGTCAAAATCAACTATACCCGTCGTTAGCCCTTCAGAAATGGGAATAACTCTAAACATGGCGACATCTACTAGCCGATGAAGAAATATTTCACTCCCATCAACATTTCCTAGAACGCCAGCGTTCAGGAAATATACGCCTGAATTCAAGGCACAACGAAAACGAAATTCAACACGATACTTTGATCCCGCCTCCACATGCGCCAAGCTGCCTTTGGTAGGGGTCGCTGAGGCGCCGCCGCCCAACTCCATTCCGGTGGTCGTCTTAATCAGCATCCCAAAGCGCACATTGGTTGCGTTATTCGTGAAATGAGCCGTATAAGTGTAGCGGTAGTTCCGGCCTTGCACTATATTGTTGACCTGTTCCCCCGCTAACGTTAGTACTGTTGGGGCTGCAATATATGCCCCATGAGATTCATATTCAATGGTGCTACTGGGCTTGAGATTAGGATCATAGCTTTCTTGCAACGCCGGTGTACGTTCAATTAAAGTAGATACTGGGGAGTGCGCAACTTCGGAAGCACTATCAAAATCGACAACGCGCTCACCCATTTGGCGAATTTTTTCACGAATCGTGCCATGCTTATGTCCGGGCGCGTAGAGTAATTTTTGATAATGACCCACAATTTTTTTAGGCGCACCAACCGCCAACTTTTCCCCTGCATCAAGCAATACCGCACGATCGCAAAGCTCGACAATTTGACTGCCAGAGTGGGAGACAAATAAGATAGTCGCGCCACTGGCTCGGATAGCCTCAATACGTGAAAAACACTTACGTTGAAACAATTCGTCACCGACAGACAACGCTTCATCCACTATTAGTATTTGCGGGTCAACATTGATTACAACTGCGAAGGCAAGCCGCACGGCCATCCCACTTGAATAGGTTTTAACAGGTTGATCAATGAAGTTGCCAATGTCCGCAAAGGCTACGATTTTATCGTACCTGAACTCAGTTTCTTCATGCGATAAGCCGAGCACGGCAGCATTCAAAAATACATTTTCACGTCCGGTAAATTCAGGGTTAAATCCTGAGCCAAGTTCCAGCAATGCAGCTATACGGCCATTAGTTTGAATACTGCCACAGGTGGGATAGAGCGTGCCGCAGATCATTTGAAGCAAGGTAGATTTCCCACTGCCATTGCGTCCGATGATGCCGACGGTTTCTCCTTTTTTTATATCAAACGAGACGTCTTTGAGTGCCCAGAATTCACTAAAGTATTGCTGGGGCGCTTGCCTCGTCAAGCTTTGTAATCTTGGCAATACAAATTGTTTGAGCCTATCGCGTGGGTTGGTGTAGATCTGATAGCACTTACTAAGGTTTTTAACGCGGATTGCTATATCTTCAGAGGACATCGGCAAAGCCCTTTCGTGTTTTTTGGAACCAGGCGTAGCCCGCCCAGGCGATAGCCAGGGCCGACAGGGTATACGCCCCCAGCCCGAGCCAGTTGGGTAAATGGCCCCAGACCAGTACTTCGCGGGCTTGTTCGATGATGAAGGTGAGCGGGTTGGCCATGATGAGCGGGCGAAACTGTTCTGGCACTGCGGTGACCGGGTAAAAAACAGGCGAAAGGAACATGAGCACGGTCGTAATTACGCCGATGGTTTGTCCCACATCACGCAAAAATACGCCTAACGAGGCCAACATCCAGGCCAAGCCTGTTGTTAGGATGACCAGCGGCACCACCACCAGCGGGGTAAAGATAGCTGTCCAGTGCAAGTAGCCGTTAAAAAGAGCAAAGGCTGCCAGCAAAACGCCAAAGGTGATTAGGCTTTGAAACAGCGCAGCGCCCATGGCAATGACGGGCAATATCTCTAACGGGAAGACAACTTTTTTTACGTAGTTGACGTTACTCAATACAAGGCTTGGCGCACGGTTTAGCACTTCACTGAAAAGGCCGAGAACGATCATGCCGACAAACAGTAAAATGGCAAACTGCGTTTTGCTGTCGTCGCCGCCCACCCCACCCCAGCGCGCCTTGAAGATTTCTGAAAATACAAAGGTGTAAACCACCAGCATGAAAACGGGATTGAAGAAGGACCATGCCACGCCCATGACTGAACCTTTGTAGCGCCCCATCACCTCGCGCTTGGTCATTTGCAAGATGAGCTGACGGTTGCGCCAAAGGCTTTTTCCCAGCGCCAATAGGGATGTGGGCTGCACAGCGTGGGGATTGATCGCTGTTGACAAGTTAGTCATGGGAAGTGCTCCGATTTTCCCAACACTTTGGTTCGTTCATTTTTTCGGACAATAATGGTTGCTCTCCTTAGGTGAGTTATTGGATGCCGTTAACGGGGTCATTCCCGGAAACGCTACGCTAAAATTCCGGCGCCCTCGGCATACGCCTGTTTTCGGCGGAAAGTTTCGACTGCGACGTTTGTTCACAGCCACATCAAACACTGCGCCTCGTACCACCCGGACCAGGCTGCCTGGGGTTGCTGAACTAGATCATACAAACCGCGCAGCTCATTTATGGCCGACCTACTGCGGTTGTTTTGCACAAAATCAACGCCACACCCCTCATCTCGGTGAATTGGCGTCGGGGAGACGTGAAAGGACGCGGAAAGCGGTCTTGGTCTCGCTGGTCAATCCAGCCCAGTGGGTCCGCACCGCTTGAAGCAGGCCTGAGGTGCTGACGATACTAGCCCGGATGAAGTCTGCAAGGCCGACAATGAGACTGTCCACATCAGACTGGGATCGGAGGTGGGGCACGGAATGCGGCTGGTACCGCCTCAGCAGTTGGTCAATTAGCCAGCCGTCTGAAATGTCTTCCTGCACAAACACCTGGAACGCATCGCTCTGGGGTGAGACCAGGTCTTCCAAGTTACCGGCATAGGTGCACTCTTCTAGGTTGACGACGAGTTCACTAAACTGTTTCCGCAAACCAAAGACAAAGTTGCCCCCAATAAAACGGACGCCACCGGTGGAGAGCACGATCATAAAGTCAGATTTTTTTAAAAATTCCGGCTACAAACAGTCCTAGGTTACCGAGCAGCGTTTGGCGATAGATGCCTGAACGCTTGAGGCCGATCAGCCGGGGAATCAGACTTTTACTTCGAGCTTGGGCGAACCGACCTAGGATTTCCCGATTTTCGGGCGTGAGGTCGAATTGCAAGCTTTGAAGCGCCTCGATATTGGTGTCAATCCAATCTCGGAAACGGCCCTGAAACATCATGCGAATGCGAATTAGCCGGGCCGACCATGTCACGTTCACGCCAATGAGGCTTCCATCATGCTGGCGATAACGTACCGATGGAAAAGCATCATAAAAGACTTTCCCGCCACAGCCGCAAACAACCATGTAGGCCCACCAATCGTGAGCGACGATCACCTTGTTTTCACCAATCTTCTGCATGAATTCACGCGCGGCACCATTGAAAACCATAGTATTGCCACCGCCGATGTTTTGTATCAGCGCATTGGCAAAACTTGGTGTCTTTTTAAAGAGGGGCGAAAAACCGATAGCCTTGTTGCTTGCATCGACCACGCGTGTCCGGGAACAATACAACGCCGGTACGTTGCTTGGAATGGCCTGTAAGCAGTCAATCGCTCGCCGAAGTTTGTCCGCTTCCCAAATGTCGTCTTGATCAGCGAATGCGTAGTAGTCTGCATGGGTGCCGACTTTGCGCGTTATAGAAAGAAAATTGGCAGCAAAACCCTGTCGGGGGCCGGAGTGAATTGAGAGACGACCACTCTCCCATTGAGATTTGTATGCTTCGAGGATGGCTTGTGTGTCGTCCTTCGAGCCGTCATCCGAAGCCCAAACCTCCCAATTGGCGTGCGTTTGTGCGGCTAAAGATTCAAGTTGATCGGCTAGGTAACGCTGGCCATTAAAAGTGCAAAGAAGAATCAAGACCTTGGGTAGACTTTGTTCTCGCTGGATCGAGATTTCTGTTAACTGCTTTCGATGCCCTAATTTGCCCAGAGGGTACTTTATCGGATCAAAATTCTTGCTCAACCGATGGTGCTCGCTGTCGGCATAAAGTCTTAACGCTTTTGAAAAATTCATGCCGTCGCTTCCTTAACTAACCTACGACCCGGATCAACTTCCCAGTAGAATATTTCATACAAATGTAACTTGCCTTGGAATGCGATAAAAAAGCGCCCCATGACATTCTGTGATACGAAAACTGGCGTTGCATACTAACACTTTAGTCAGCTTTTATATAAATTTTTCCAAAGATGCAACACGATGTTCAAATCCAGAGGCGGCCTCAAGGTCCAGGACTTCACCTGCATGGGCCAGTTCGTGACAATGGCTTTTTTGCAGTTAACCTGCCGCGAGTCCCCGCGCGATATTGAGGGCAACCTGCGCGCCCAAGCCAAACGGCAACATCACATGGGATTGTTTTGCAATACCGTTTCGCGCAACATGCCGCTCGACGGGATCGCCACTCTATCAAAGCAGATCTTCATCGACTTGGCTCGACCGCTGCATGCCCAAGACTCGGCGGCAATCGAGCTGGACGAAACGGTCTGAGCCTTCGACGGCACCACGATCGATCTGTGCTTGTCGGTGTACCCGTGGGCGCCATCTCGGTCGCACAAGCGACGATCAAATGCCGCACTCTGTGAAACCCGCACGGCTATGGTGCAAAGTTTATTCACATCACAGAGTCAATGCGTCACGCAGCCCAAATACGCAACCCGGCGCTGCGGAGTGACAGGGCCAAGCAGAATGCCCGACTTGTTCCGCAAATCCAACTGGTCTTCCACGCCAACATGCAGGTCTATAGAGAAGACAAAGCCCGGAAGCAACTCAACCGTGAAGGCATCGCGATAGCCGGCTGTACCGTGAAGCGCTTCATACGCCAGCTCGGCCTCCGCAGTGTATGCCGTGGCAAGATCGTACCTACCAATGTTTCAAGCGCCAATGAGCTCTGCCCATTCGACCGAGTCAACCGGTACTTCAAGGCACAGCGGCCCGCCCAGATGAGAGAGTCTGCTTCCACCTCCGTCTTAACCTGGCAAGGCCGGCTGTATGTGGCGTTCGCGGTAAGCGTGCCTTCCAATAAGATTTGGGTTAGCGCGTAAGCAGTTCGATACACACAGAATTCGTCTTGGACGCACCGGAGCACGCATTGTTTGATCGACAGCCCGAGCCCCATGCGTCCTTTATTCATCATTCCGGTCGCGACTCGACCGGGAATCCGTGGGGCTGACAACCCTACATGGATAGACTATGTTGAACGCATCCAACTACTTGAGTCCATTGGGTATGTTTCGCCAGACCACGCTAGGGAAATTGCTGCCGGAAGCCTAACATTAGCCGCGAGATAAGTGTCTAAACTTAATCCAACTGCCTTCCACGAAACCCGGGCGCTTCAAGATGCCAACCTGATCCTTCTGACATACATGCCAACATTCACCATACCTCATAGAACTGCCGTGATCACCGGCTCCACCAGCGGCATCGGCCTTGGCATTGCAAAGTCTTTAGCAGCCCAAGGCGTCAACATCGTCATGAACGGCTTTGGCGACAAAGACGGCCCCATGGCCGAGGTGGCCGCGCTAGGCGTGAGGGTCGGCTTTCATGGCGCCGACATGAGCAAACCAGACGAGATCGAGGACATGGTGCGCTACGCAGAGGCCACCTTCGGTGGCGTAGACATTCTGGTCAACAACGCCGGCATCCAGCACGTGGCGCGCATCGAGAACTTCCCGACAGAACGCTGGGACGCGGTGATCGCCATCAACCTGAGCAGCGCCTTCCACGCTAGCCGCATGGTCATACCCGGCATGCGCGCGCGCAACTGGGGGCGCATCATCAATATCGCTTCCGTACACGGGCTCGTGGGTTCAGCCGAAAAGTCCGCCTACGTGGCCGCCAAGCACGGGATCGTCGGGCTGACCAAGGTCTGTGCGCTGGAGAACGCTACCAGCGGCGTGACCTGCAACGCGATCTGTCCCGGCTGGGTACTGACGCCATTGGTTCAAAAGCAGGTGGACGCCAAAGCAGCAGCGCTGGGCGTGTCCAACGATGAGGCCAAGCGTCTGCTACTGGCCGAGAAGGAGCCTTCGTTGCAGTTCACCACGCCCGAGGAACTGGGTGCGCTAGCAGTGTTTTTGTGCTCGCCCGCCGCCGACAACGTGCGCGGGGTGGCGTGGAATATGGATGGGGGCTGGGCGGCGCAGTGACCAGAAACCTCAGCCCGGGAAACCCTCGACCATCATGCGAACCACATCGTCGATGTGGTGGCGTGCCTTCCAGCCCAGACCGCGCTGCGCCTTGGCAGGGTTTGCGCGGCTCACGGGTATGTCGGTCGGACGTCGCAGTGCGGGGTTGCTGCTAACGTGTTCGCGCGAATCCAAGCCTAAGCACGCAAAGGTCTGTTCCACGAAGTAAGTCAGGGGGCGGGTCTCGCCGGTGGCGATAACGTAGTCATCGGCCCGTTCTTGCTGCAACATGGCCCACATGGCTTCCACATACTCCGGGGCCCAGCCCCAGTCGCGCTCGATGGAAGTGTCACCCAGCTCCAGCCGCTCTTTACTGCCGGCGGCGATGCGCCGGGCCGCGGCAACGATCTTCTGCGTGACAAAGCGCTCCGGCCGCAGCGGTGACTCGTGGTTGAACAGAATGCCAGAGCAGGCGTACAGCCCGTAGGCCTCCCGGTAATTGGCGACCTGCCAGAACGCGGCGGCCTTCGCAACCGCGTAAGGGCTGCGCGGGCGAAATGGGGTGTCCTCGTCTGCGGGAACGGCTCCGGTGTTACCAAAGCACTCGCTGGACCCAGCGTTGTAGATGCGAATCGGCCGGTCCATGAAGCGGATGGCCTCCAGGAGATTCAAGGTGCCAACGCTCACGCTCTCCAGCGTTTCCACGGGCAGCTCAAATGAAAGGCTTACCGAACTTTGGCCTGCCAGGTTGTAAATCTCATCAGGCACCACCTTGCGCAAGACCTGCAGAACACTGCGGAAGTCGTTCAGCGCCATGGACTCGATCCGGACCCGGTCCCTGATGCCCAGCGCATCGAGCCCTTGAAAGTGCGCCATTTGCGCGTCGCGCGAGGTGCCCACCACGGTGTACCCTTTGTCGATCAGCAGACGGGCTAGGTATGCGCCGTCTTGCCCGGTAATGCCTGTGATCAGCGCCTTCTTCGTCATCAGTGTTCCTTCTTGCTGGCGTCGGGGTCAGCGTTTCGATGTGGCTGGGCATCCGGCACCAAGAGCAAAACCACCGCACGCGCCTCCATCGCCAGCCCCTCACCCACCGGGCCCATTTTTTCGGCGGTCTTGGCTTTGACATTAACGCAATCAACATCAACACCCAGCGCCTGCGCGATGTTCTGGCGCATGGCAAGAATATGGGGTGCAAGCTTGGGGGCCTGCGCGATCACTGTGCTGTCCACATTGCCAATGTCGTAGCCCTCAGCCCGCACCAGGCGCGCAGCCTCGCGTAGCAGCCCCAAGGAATCAGCGCCCTCGAAGGTGGTGTCGGTATCGGGGAAATGTGTGCCGATGTCGCCCATGGCCGCAGCGCCGAACATCGCGTCGGTGATAGCGTGCAGCAGCGCGTCGGCGTCCGAATGCCCCAACAATCCCTTGGGAAACGGGATGTGGACCCCGCCCAGAATCAAGGGTCGCCCTTCCACCAAGGCATGTGTGTCCCAGCCCTCGCCGATGCGGAAATTGGAAACGGGCGCGGGAGTGGTCATATGGAACTTTCGGTCTTGCGGGCCTGAAGAATAGCCTGCGCCAGCGCAAAGTCCTGCGGATAAGTCACCTTAAAGTTGTGCGCGCTCCCAGTCACCATCAGCGGGGCATGGCCGTCCATCTCCATGGCACTGGCCTCGTCGGTAATACCCGCAAAGCCGCCCGCAGCCCGCCGAGCAAGGGCGTCGCACAAGGCACCCAAGCGAAACATCTGCGGAGTCTGGGCCAACCACTTGTCGGCGCGGGGCACCGTCGCATGGGATCGACCATCCACTTCCTGCTTCAAGGTGTCTGGCAGCGGCAGCGCCAGCAGGCCGCCCACCGGGTCGCCGGCACAGGCGTCGACCAGCGCGTCCACCATCTGCGGCGTCACCAGGCAGCGGGCGGCGTCGTGGACCAGCACCCAGTCCGTGTCGCGCACACCCAGCGCCGCCAGAGCCTGCAAGCCCTGAAAAACGCTGTGCGCGCGGGTCGCACCGCCGCAGGCCTGGCGCATGAACAGGTCGGGCCATTGAGCGCCCTGCGGCCACGCAAAATCGTCACCCGGCGTGAGTACCACCAAGCCTCCGTGCAGGCGCGCAACACCTGCCAGCGCCTGCAGCGTGTGCATCACCAAGGGTTGGCCGGCGATGGGCTGGTATTGCTTGGGCTGTGCGGCTCCGGCGCGGCTGCCGCTGCCCGCGCAGGGCACCAGCGCAAAGTAGCGCGCGGGAGCGGCCGGGTCGGCGCAGGCAAAGCGCGCTGAACCAGTAGCGGGTTCTTGGGCGGGGTTGGCTGCGCGCATGGTGCTTAGTTCGTCTGGGTGAAGGGCATTCTAGAATCAGGCCAGTCTTATCCCCCGCCCCCGTCCACCCGCTGGCCGGGGGCTTTTGTATTGTTGTTGTCGCATGACCCTCCCCGCCCTGGCCCTTGGAAAACGTTTCACCCTGCCGCGTCCACCTGGTTCGGCTGACGCGCTAGTGCTGGCGCAACTGGCGCAGCGCGAAAAAGCTGCCGGGCGCGTCACCGCCATCGTGACCGCCGACGCGTCGGATGCGCAGCGGCTGCTCGATGAAATCGCCTTCTTCGCGCCCGAGCTGCGCTGCGCCCTGTTCCCGGACTGGGAGACGCTGCCTTATGACACCTTCTCCCCGCACCAGGACCTGATCAGCGAGCGCCTGGCCACGCTGTGGCGCATCAGCGAGCGCGACCGGGCGCAAGGCGTAGACGTTGTCCTGATGCCGGCGACCACGGCGCTCTACCGGCTGGCACCGCCCGCCTTCATGGCCGGTTACACCTTTGCGTTCAAGACCCGGCAAAAGCTGGACGAGGCTAAGCTCAAGGCCCAACTCACCCTGGCAGGCTACAGCCACGTCACGCAGGTGGTCAGCCCCGGCGAATACGCGGTACGCGGCGGCTTGATCGACCTCTTTCCCATGGGCTCGCAGGTGCCGTTCCGGGTGGACTTGTTTGACGATGAGATTGACAGCATCCGCACCTTTGACCCCGACAGCCAGCGCAGCCTGTACCCCGTCCCCGAGGTACGGCTGCTGCCCGGGCGCGAGTTCCCCATGGACGAGGCGGCCCGCGCCAAGTTCCGCAGCCGCTGGCGCGAACTTTTAGAGGGCGACCCCACCCGCAGCCGCGTTTACAAAGACATGGGCGCAGGCGTGGCCACGGCCGGCATCGAGTACTACCTTCCGCTGTTCTTTGACGAGACCGCCACCGTCTTCGACTACCTGGGCCCGGCGACGACCATCGTGCTGCACGGCGACCTGGAGGCGGCCTTTCACCGCTTCTGGCTCGACACCCGCGACCGCTATCGCATCGTGCGCACCGACCCGGACCGGCCCGCCCTGCCGCCCGACGCCCTTTTCTTGAGCGCCGAGCAGTTCTACGCCCGCGCAAAGGACTACGCGCAACTGGCCTTGCGCGCGCCAGCCGAGGCGACTGAAGACGCATTTTCCGAGCTAGCCCCGATGCCCATGGTGGCGGCGGTGCGTGGCGCAGAAGACCCGCTGGTGCAGCTCAAAGCGCACATGGCGCTGGCCATGGCG
>Ga0164294_10005521_pt1 | contig 10862 bp, 6 predicted proteins | sample GEODES005metaG_FD_111479 | JGI IMG/M metagenome (GOLD analysis project Ga0164294, IMG submission 111479) | Oligotrophic lake water microbial communities from Sparkling Lake, Wisconsin, USA - GEODES005 metaG | ecosystem: Environmental > Aquatic > Freshwater > Lake | place: USA: Sparkling Lake...
GCCCCGTTCCCGGATGACTCCTTCCGCTCTGGCGCCCGTCAGTTCCCCACCTTGGTTCCAATTACCCCCGATGATCCTTCCTCGGAAGCCAACCGGCAGGCATGGTCGATCCTTGAGTCCTTTGATCGCCCGACGCTGTTGGCATTCTCTGACTCGGACCCGGTGACCAAGGGCGGCGACAAGGTGTTTTTGAAAATTCCTGGAACCGTTGGTCAGCCCCACACGACGGTTGAGGGAGCCGGACATTTCCTCCAGGAAGATCGCGGTCCAGAGCTCGCAGCGCTGGTACTTGAGTTTGTAACGACCACTTCTGCTTCTAGTTGAGTTCATCTGCGCGGCTCAACGCTATCGGACCTTCCGAATGCCTCTCCGGGGGCGCAAAATCGAAGGCATCTACAGTGCCCCCCTCATAGACTGATTGGACGGTCTCGGGGCACTGGAGATTTGCGTAATGACGCAGCCCATACATCCCGAGAGCCCAGAGGTCCTCGAGACCCATCTCTCGTGGGTCGTGATGTTTGGAGACCTGGCAATCAAGGTCCTCAAGCCACGCCGAACCGCCTTTGTGGACCAACGCACCGCCGCGCAGAGGGGCGCTGCGTGCCAACGGGAAGTTGAGCTCAACCGACGGATATCTCCAGATGTGTATTTGGGGACATCTCCCATCACTGTCGAGGGCCACGTTGTTGATTACATGGTGGTCATGCGGCGACTGCCCGTCTCGCGCCGGTTGTCCAGCCTTGTCGGAGATCCCGAGTTCGGACCAGCGATTGATTGGGTAGCGAGGACGATTGCGCAATTTCATGCCGGGCTTCCCCCTGATCTGACAGCCTCGGATGTGGCCTCGGCTGGTGCAATCGGCGAGCTATGGAATCGCAGCCTTGCTGAAACCTCCGAACATGTCATTGGTCTGAACACTGATGCTCCCCTTGATGCCCTTGGAGGGATGGCCAGGCGCTACCTCGATGGAAGAGAACCACTCTTTGAGCGTCGAATAGCCGAAGGCCGAATAGTTGATGGACATGGCGACCTGCTCGCCGACGACATATTCGTGCTTCCAGACGGAGTACGAATTCTGGATTGCTTGGCGTTTGACGATCGCCTGCGACGTGGCGATGTGCTTTCTGATGTGGCATTTCTTGCCACGGACCTCGAGCGAATTGCCGGACCGTCAGCGGCCGCAGAGTTCATGGACCGATATTGCGAGATGTCGGGCGAACACCACCCTCACTCTCTGCTCCATCACTACATGGCGTACCGGGCGCTGGTACGGGCCAAAGTCGCGTGTTTGAGGGCCGCAGAGAGTGACGACAACGAACAGTTCGCCGCTTCCATCCAACAGGCTCGCTCGCTGTTCCGACTCAGCGAGGAGCATCTACTCAAGAGCGAAGTCACGTTGACCTTGATCGGAGGAGACCCCGGAACCGGGAAAACCACGCTGGCTCAAGCAGTTGCTGACGCTCGCGGCGACGACACCGTCGTGTTGTCCTCTGATGAAGTCCGTAAGGAGCTATTGGGACACAGCCCGCTCGATCGCCTTCCATCTGCACTCGACACCGGCGCCTACTCACCAGCGAATACCGCTCGCACATATACGGAACTCATTGAGCGTGCAGCATCACTGACTTCGCTCGGCACCTCCGTGATTCTTGATGCCAGCTGGGCGACCAACTCGCTCCGAGAGGAAGCGAGACTCGTTGCCCAACGAACGTCCACTTCCGTCATTGAGTTGTGTTGCGTGACGGACTCGGTCACGGCGGCAACGCGGGTACGGCGCAGGCTCCACGAGGCACGTAGCGCTTCGGATGTGTCACCAGAACTCATCACGACGCTGAGCCAGCGCCGCGATCCGTGGCCGGAGGCCACCGTCGTTAATGCACGCAGCGTGGCCGAGGCTGTGGAACAGTCGATCTACGCACCCATCCATCGCCCGACAGGAATTGCGATTAGCTCGATTCGGCGGAGGCAACATTCTGTGTGACAGCCACAAAACTGTCGGGTGCCACTGAGATTGAGTCGATGCCCATTTCCACGAGGCGGCGAGCGTAAGACGGATCGTTACTCGGTGCCTGTCCACAAAAACTCACTGGCGTATTTACTGCGTGCGCTCGTTGAATCAGGTCCTGAATGAGTCGCAACACTGCCGGATCATCTGGGCCAAACCGATCAGCAAGCACCTCCGATTCACGGTCGACACCCAGCGTGAGTTGAGTCAGATCGTTGCTACCAATGGAGAAGCCGTCGCAGCGCTCGGCGAACTCCTCGGCTCGAATGATGTTGGAAGGAATCTCTGCCATTAGCCAGATCTGAAGTCCATCCTCGCCGCGCACTAGCCCTTCGCTGGCAAGTACCGCCAGCACGGTGTCCGCTTCGTCGGGAGTCCGACAGAACGGCACCATGATCGCAAGATTCGACTGTCCGAGCACCTCCCTGACCCGTCGAAGCGCTCTACATTCCAGCGAGAACCCGTCCCGGTAGCCGGGGTCGGCGTATCGACTGGCACCGCGCCACCCGAGCATCGGGTTGGTCTCTTCTGGTTCAAATGCCCGACCGCCTAACAATCGTGCGTACTCATTGGTCTTGAAGTCTGAGAGTCTGACGACGGCCGGCCCTGGTGATGCCACGGCGCAGAGCATCCCGAGCCCAGCAGCGAGTCGTTCAACGAACCATTCGGAGCCGTGCGCCCTACCCCCGGCCAGTTCGTCGATCTTTCGGAGTTCATCAAGGTCAGTCACTCGCTCGGGATGAGCAAGCGCCATCGGGTGAACACCGATCTGCTCAGCGATCATGAACTCCATGCGGACCAGACCGATTCCCGCTGCTGGAAGCGCCCACCACCGAAGCGCCGCATCTGGGTCGGCCAAATTCAGCAGTACTCGTGTGCGAGTGACGGGTAGATCCGAAAGTTCGGTCACTGTCCGAGTCAGTGTGGAGATTCCTTCTGTCACCGTTCCATCGGGCCCATTCGCACACGACACGGTCACTTCAATGCCGTCAGCGATTACCTCCGTAGCGTTCCCGCAGCCCAGCACCGCTGGCGTTCCCAGTTCCCGACAGACGATCGCAGCGTGTGAGGTTCCGCCTCCCCTGTTGGTCACCACGGCCGCGGCCCGACGCATTACGGGCACCCAATCTGGATCCGTAGCTGCAGCCACGAGCACGTCGCCCTCCATGAAACGCTCACCGTCCTCAGGCCCTTTCAACACTCGAACAGTTCCCGTTGCAGCGTCGGTTCCTATCGCCCTGCCGCTTGCCACGACCTGACCGGTGTCAGACACCGTTACCGATTCGATCCGAAGCTGATTTCGCTGAGATTGAACGGTCTCAGGGCGGGCCTGAACTATCCACATTTCGCCCGTGAGACCATCACACGCCCACTCCATGTCGACTGGCGCACCAAAGTGCTCTTCAACGAGTACCGCCCAACGGGCCAGGCGCAAAACGGCGTCGCTGCTCAGCACCTGCGAGTTGGCCATTGCCTCGGAATTCTCCACAAGCGCAGGCAGACCTGCTGCTCCTCGCACCGCCCGCACGGCCTTGGACCCCAACCGCACCGGCAACACGGGGCGAGCGGAAGGGTCTGATAAACCCGACCGAAGCACTTGGTACCTGTCTGCCTCCACCACCCCTCCGACGAGCGGCTCGCCGAGTCCCCATACGGCGTCAACCACGATGACTCCATCGAACCCGTTATCGGGATCGAGAGTGAACATCACCCCCGAGGAACCCAGGTCTGACCGCACCATTCTTTGAACACCAACCGACAACGCAACATGACGATGATCAAAGTTGTTCTCTTGCCGGTAGCCCACTGCGCGGTCGGTAAAGAGCGATGCAACACAGGAGCGGTAGGCAGAAACGACGTCGTCGGCGCCCTCCACTCCCAGAAAGCTCTCGTGTTGGCCCGCGAAGCTTGCTGTCGGAAGATCTTCAGCGGTTGCGCTTGATCGGACGGCTACTGCGATCGGCTGCGGTGATGTCCCAGCCATTTCTGTATACGCGTTGCGTATCTGGTCGGCGAGCGAATCAGGAAGCACCGCCGTGTGAAGTGCATCGCGGAGACGTTGAGCAATTCGGGGACTTTCGGACGGGTCCGCTGTTGCGAGACGCTCTATTAGCCGTCCGAGATCGTTCAGCTCCACTACTGCCCAATACGCACTCGCTGTCACCGCAAACCCGTCTGGCACTGGCACGCCGGCAGCAGTCAACTCCCTGGTCATCTCTCCCAGAGAGGCGCACTTTCCACCCACGATGTCCACATCGCCGGATCCCACCGAATTCAGCGGCACCACCCACCTTCCGCCAGTCGCAGCACGATGACCCGTGGAGAGCTCGGCGAGTGATGGTTTCATACAAACCTCCGTCATGACGCAGCACAGCCGCGTTCCAAATGACCTCGCCCGGCCAGAGATAATCTTTGCACGCGCAACCTCTTGCTGCCCTTGATTGTGAGCCGCGTGCTCCCCTGGCAGCTCTCAGTCGGCCGCCCGCTGCATCACCCGTTTGACCGGCGAGGAAGGCGGCAGTATCACTCTGAGTCGGAAGCCGAACTGTGGGGGCAGAGATGTCGGAATTCATCAGCCAACTCGCGAGCCTTTTGGCCGACGATCAGGTTGTTATTGGATCGGTCGCTTCGGATGACTTCCATGGCGACGAGTGCCTCACAGTTGAGGGAGTGGTGCCCCTTGCGGTGGTGTTCCCACACGACACCAACGACGTCGCAGCAATCCTGAAACTCGCCAACAGCGAAGGCGTTCCGGTTACTGCACGTGGGGCCGGAACAGGTCTCTCCGGAGCGGCGGTTCCCGCAAGCGGCGGCATCGTGATCTGTTTCGATCGCATGAATCAGATTCTGGAAATCGACACCGAGAACCACGTTGCGGTGGTGCAGCCAGGGGTCCGGCTCAACGAGCTAGATGCAGCAACTTCTGAGCACAATCTGGTGTATCCGGTGTATCCGGGCGAGTACTCAGCCTCACTCGGCGGCAACGTGTCCACCAACGCAGGTGGCATGCGTGCGGTGAAATACGGAGTGACCCGACACCAAGTCCTCGGTCTTGAGGCTGTGCTTCCATCGGGAGAAATCATTCGAACCGGCGGCAAGTTTGTGAAGGCAAGTACCGGTTACGACCTCACCCAACTGTTGGTGGGAAGCGAAGGCACTCTCGCTCTTGTTACCGAGGCGACGCTCAAGCTCTACCCCAGGCCTCAGCATCAGTCCACGGTGCTGGCCCCGTTCGAGACCCTCATCGGAGTGACCTCTGCAGTCCCCAGAATCATCGATTCGGGACTCAACCCGCTCATCCTTGAGTACATCGACATCATGACGATGTCGGCGACACACTCGTTCACTGGCCTCGAGCTAGGAATACCGCAGGTCATCAAAGACTCGGCGTTGGCCTACCTCGTTGTTTCCATGGAAAACATCGACCCTGATCGGCTCGAACAGGACACATCAGCCATTGCCGAACTGCTCCACAACCTTGGGGCGGTCGATGTGTATGTCCTGCCATCTACATCAGCGGCACAACTGATTGATGCTCGCGAGAAGGCGTTCTGGATGGCAAAGGCAAACGGCGCCAACGATGTGATCGACATCGTGGTCCCGCGAGCACAGATTCCGGAGTTCATGGACAGGGTTGGTGAGTTGGCAAACGAGTACGAGGCGTGGATCGCTGGCTGTGGCCACGCTGGTGATGGCAACGTCCATCTCGGGATCTTCCAAAGTGACGATGCCAAACGAAACCGCCTGCTGAAGGAACTCTTTGCCGCTGGCATGGAACTCGGCGGAGCTATCTCGGCAGAGCATGGGATAGGGCAGGCTAAGAAGCGGTTCTTCAACGACCTTGAGGACCCAATCAAGATTGACCTGATGAGGCGAATCAAGTCTGCCTTTGACCCCAACGGCATTCTGAATCCCGACGTGCTCTTCGATTAGTTCTGGACACCCTTGAGATCGGAAGTGCATTTCGATCCGCAGCGTCACCAATTTCAACCACCACGAGTTTCAGCCAGCACGAGACCTACTTACCGAACGGAACCAACATGAACGGCGCACAGGCATTAATCCGAACCTTGGTGAATTGCGGGGTCGACACTTGCTTCATGAACCCCGGCACCTCCGAGATGCATTTCGTTGCGGCTCTTGACGACGTTCCAGAAATGCGGGCCGTTCTGGCCCTGTTCGAGGGAGTCGCCACGGGGGCGGCGGACGGCTACGCCCGCGTCAGTGGGCGCCCGGCTGCGGTGCTACTCCATCTTGGTCCGGGCCTCGGTAATGGACTCGCCAACTTGCACAATGCCCGGCGCGGCCACACGCCCATCGTCAATATTGTGGGCGATCACGCCACCTACCATCAGCAGTACGACGCTCCCCTCCAGTCCGATATTGCAGCTATTGCGTCTGCGGTTTCAGGCTGGGTTCGGTCGGCCGGTTCATCTGCAGCCGTAGCCCACGACGCTGCAGCAGCGGTGCACGCATCCCTGCAACGGCCTGGTCAGGTTGCAACTCTCATCCTTCCAGCCGATGTGTGCTGGGAGGAAGCACCTGGGCCGGCCGAAGTAGTTGGTGGCGGCTTCGGTCCCGAGGAGATTGATGCCGCAACGATCGACTCGGCGGCCGCGCTGTTGCGATCGGGACAACGCACAGGAATCTTCATTGGTGGCGCGCTGATGCGTGGAGATGGGCTGCGCCTCTCGCAGTCGATCGCACAGGCCACCGGCGCCACACTGATTTCCGAAACGTTCCCGGCCATCATGGATCGCGGTGCTGGTCGACCATCAGTCGACCGATTGGCGTATCTGGCCGAATTCGCCCAGATGCAACTTGATGGCTTGGAAAATCTGATCATCGTCGGGGCGGCGCATCCCGTGTCCTTCTTTGCCTACCCTGGCAAAGCCTCCGACCTCGTTCCAGATGGTTGCAAGGTCATGCATCTCACAACCGAAAATGCAGACCTCACCGCGACCATGGCGGCATTGGCCGATGCAGTCGGCGCCGATGGCTCGTGCAGCGTCCAGGGTTCCGCACGTCCGGATCGCCCGACCGGGGATCTCAACGCCCAATCCCTTGGTGCCGCAATTGGAGCGTTGTTACCAGAAGGCGCGATCGTCGCTGACGAGGGAAACACCGCCGGTTTGTTTGTTCCGGGTTCTACAGCTGGATGCCCGCCGCACGAGTGGATGTGCCTCACGGGCGGCTCGATTGGTTATGGAATGCCGGTTGCAACCGGGGCAGCAGTTGCAGCTCCAGATCGCAGGGTGCTCAATCTCCAAGCGGACGGTTCTGCGTTGTACACGGTGCAATCACTTTGGACGCAGGCGCGTGAGGAACTCGACGTCACCACGGTGATCCTCAATAACTCGTCGTATGCCGTCCTCAACATGGAACTAACCCGCGTCGGCGCAGAACCTGGGCCGCGCGCTCTTGAGATGCTTGATCTCACTCGTCCAGATATTGATTTTGTCTCGATTGCCAAAGGCCTTGGCGTGCCGGCGACGCGCGCCACCACCGCCGAGGAGTTCACTGAGCAGCTCGAACGAGCACTCAGCGAACCGGGACCCAACCTCGTCGAAGCAATGCTGCCGGCGACTCTCTAATGGCGCCCATTTTGCCTACTTGGACATCGCCGCTGCTTCCGCTGGTGGACGGCACAGCGAAACGAGCGCGGTTCTCTAACCGCACCAACCCGCTCACCCAACTTGAACGTGTTGAGGGACTTCTCGCGGGTGCTGCAGATGTCGACATCACTCCCCCACCCGGACTGCCAAAGGCCGGCTATTCATCGAATGCCCACGATGGCAGAGGCTTTCGTTCGCGGCTGCGAGCCCGCGTGCTGCACCTGCGTTCTGCAACGGGGTCCATTGCCATCGTGCAATGTGACTTGCTCGGCGGATCCTCTGTGCTGCAACACCTCGTCGCAGCCCAAATCGCTGCAGAAACCGACATATCTCTGAACGGCGTGATGATTGGCGCCACTCACACGCATGCCGGGCCGGGGCAGTTCCTCGGAACCGACTTCTACAACCGCTTCGCCTCAAATCGATCCGGCTTTGACCCTGCTTGGACGCAATTTCTCGTGGATCGGATCTCCGCAGGAGTCATAGCGGCAGTTGCCAATCGGGTGCCAGCACAGCTTGCTTTCGGGCATGCTCCGGTGTGGGAGCTGACCCGCAACCGCTCGTTGGATCCGCATGTTCACAACCACTCTGTTGAGGACAAGCGGCAGGAGCAGCAACGAAAGTACGTTGCGGTCAACCCCGATCTTGAGATGCTTCGGGTCGACACGCTGTCCGGTGACCCGCTTGCGGCGATGGTCATTTTCAGTGTTCATGGCACTGGAATCTCCCAGCGGTTCTTGGAGTACCACGGTGACCTCTGGGCCTACCTAGTGGACGAACTTGCTCACCGCATTGAGGTTTCCTCCGGATGCCGTGCCGTGGTGGGCGCCATAGAAGGCACCCACGCCGACGTCGCTCCAGCGATTCGCCCCGGACAAGCAGGGCCGCTTGAGGCGCGTCGGATTGGTAGCGGAATCGGCGCCGAGGCACATCAATTGTGGGAGCGGCTTGGATCGGAGCTCTCCAGCACAACCGAAATATCTGCAGGATTCCGTGAGGTTGACCTCGACCGAGACCGTACCTGCGAAGGCGTAGAGCTCCCCGACCGTCCCGCCGTCGGGGCAGCGCTGGTTGCCGGCGCAATCGAAAATACGACACCGGTTCTTTGGAGAGTCCCACCATTCCGAGCGGGCTCCCCTAAGCGACTCGGCGCAACCTCTGAGCAGGGCGCCAAGTGGGTCCTAGGTTCGCGCTGGTTGCAGCCGGCATTGCTTCCACGACATGGTTTCCCACGAGTCCTGCCGATTCAGATCGTGCGTATCGGATCCACATCGATTGTCGGCCTTCCGTTTGAGGTCACTGTGGAAGCAGGTCGACGGGTGACCCAATCCGTGACATCGGCCAGTCCCTCGACCGAGAGGGCCATCGTGACCTCGGTCTGCAACGAATACTCCGGTTACGTCACCACCGCCGAGGAGTACAGCCGACAGTTCTACGAGGGCGGCCACACCCTCTACGGGCCGTTGACCGAAGCGTTCTTGTCGGCACATGCCGGACAGCTCGCAGCCGAGCTCGACGGCGGCCAAGTTCAAGATGCTCTGCCGACCCGCTCATGGGATCTCGCCCTTCATAGGTACCTGCCTCTGCCGGCCGGAGCTGGGCCCGTCCGCGAGTTCACCGGCGCTGCGACCTTCACCGACCCAACGGCAGCAGAAGATGGCCACTGGTCGCAAGAGTGGTTGGACGTTTCACCGGGCGACCTCAATTGGCACGAGCCGCTGGTTCGTGTCGAAGAGTCCGAGGGTTCGGTTCTCTCTGGCTCTGCTGAAGATTGGGATACTGCTCGCCACCATGGTCGACCCGTTACCGACGAATCACCCGATATCGAGGTGGTTCACCTCGGTGCAGTTGAGGGAACAACCGGAGCGCACCGGTATCGCGTTCGCTGGTATGACCCGATACATCGTTCCAATTGCCGCCACCGCTTTGTTCTGGTGGCTAATCGCGCCCGGGCCGAAGTGGTTTCAGCGTCATTCGATTAACTACGAGAGAGTCGCCTCGCACCATGGCAAACGCAATTGGACCGCTAACACCAGAGGATGAAGGTCTGCATCATCAGGTTGCAGAAACCTTCGCCACTGTTGGTCAGTCTGATCGAGCGTGGACCGAGAAGGTCTGCGCAATGGCAGCGGCAAAGGATGGCACGCTGCAGTTGGGCTTCGGCCTTGGCAAGTACACCAACCGCAATGTCATGGATGCCTACGCCGGGGTATCTCGTGGCAAAGAGCAGGTCACGGTAAGAGCGAGCCGATCACTCGCCCCCGACCGATCCACTACGGCTGCCGGTCCAATTCACTACGAGGTGATCGAACCGCTCAAGGTCGTTCGATTCCGACTTGAGCCAAACGAGATTGAGGATCTGTCATTCGACTGGACCTTTACCGCTGCGCTCCCGCCATTTACCGAGGACCGAACGCATCAACGCTCGCTTCATGGTCGGGTCGACGCCGAGCTCGTTCGCTACCACCAGATCGGAACTGCCTCGGGATGGGTGCACCTTGATGGAGAGCACCACACGATCTCAGATGACGAATGGGTCTCCACCCGAGACCACAGCTGGGGTGTGAGATACGACGTTGGGGCACCCTCATCTGACCTCGAGCCCACATTCGATGTGGCGGAGGTGGCGAATTTCCGAATGATCTGGTCGCCCGTTCTGATGGAACGCTCCGATGGCAGCCGGTACGGGTTGTTCTTGCACTGCGTCGACATTGAAGTGCCCGGGATTTTTGAACAGCACTCGCTCACTGCTGGTGTCGAGCAATCAAACGGCACATTCGAGCGATTCACCTCACTCCAGCTCGATCTGGCACATGATCGGTCGAACCGTCGCCTCCTTGGAGGAACAATTGTGGCCACGATGCCAAACGGCGCCGCTCGGCCGCTCACCATCGAGGTGCTTGGCGACACAGGCTTTCATCTTGGCGCTGGTCTGTATTTCGGCTGGAACGGTCATCACCATGGCGAATACCGAGGACCGCTTCACATTGAGTCTGAACGGATTGCGGACTGCACTGACCCCGAGACCGCACGAGCTCTTCATCAGATTCGCGACACGGTGATCAGAATCACTGACCCGGTTGGCGGTGGGGTCGGCATTGGAAATTGTCAGCCAATCATCACCGGTGTGTGGCCCGACCTTGGGCTCAGCTCTGAAACCTCATGGATCTGACCTCAGGGTCGATGTCAGCCATTCAGCAGAATGACCACGCTTGAGAAGTCGCCGGTAACTCACCGTGGGA
>Ga0164294_10005522_pt1 | contig 10861 bp, 9 predicted proteins | sample GEODES005metaG_FD_111479 | JGI IMG/M metagenome (GOLD analysis project Ga0164294, IMG submission 111479) | Oligotrophic lake water microbial communities from Sparkling Lake, Wisconsin, USA - GEODES005 metaG | ecosystem: Environmental > Aquatic > Freshwater > Lake | place: USA: Sparkling Lake...
ATGAGAGGTCCGAGGGAAGAGATCGATCGGCTGGAACCACTCTGGCGTCCAGTGCGGTGCTAACGTTTTCAAATCTCGCGCCAGCGCGGGTGGATCGCACGATAGATAGAGGATTCCCTGAAAAGGCAGGGCCCGCGCCAACAATCGCCGCGCATCTGGGCTTAGCCCTCCCCGAGGAGGATTGATCAGACAAAAAGAAGGTCCTGCCCCCAACTTCCCCAGCCCATCCTCAAAAGCATCTTCAAACCTCGCCTGAAGTAACTCCGCCTGGGGAGCTTCTCGCTGAAAAGCAGGCGCCGCCGCTGCACTCAGCTCAATCGCCACCACCCGCATCCCACGCTTGGACAACGGCCCAGTAAAAAACCCCGTCCCCGCATACCCCTCCAGCACCGAGACAATTCCCACGGGCACCGCTTCGGTCACCAGTTTCTGCAAAGCTTCTCCCAGTGGTCGATTCGATTGATAAAAGGCTTCTCCCCTCACCTCATCTGCCCGAATCGAATAGTGAGCCCGAGGCCGCGGGCGTGTTCGTAGGTGCGCCAGCTTGGCGTTGACATCGTCGGCCGCTAAGAGACACCGCTCTACATCGATCAAGGTGTGCCCGTCCGTTCCCAAAAAACCCATCCGCCCCGCACGATTATGCACCGTAATCCGATTGCGATACCCGTAGTCCACCCCAATTAAAGCAGGCCGAAGCACCGGATTTTCTATTTTTCCAATTCGCCGCAAGGCGGATTCGATCTGCCCCACCTTGGCCTTCACCTCAGCTGGATAAGCCAAATGCTGGGTCACACAACCCCCACAAGACTGAAAAAGCGGGCAAGGAGGTGCCACCCGATCCGACGAGGCTTGAATCACCTCGAGCAACCGTCCTCGAGCGAAGGTTTTGTGCTTTTCGGTCAGGACAACTCGGACTTTCTCCCCCACCGCCGTGTACGGAACAAAAATAACTTGGCCCTCATGCCGAGCCACACCTTCCCCCCCATAGGCGATCTCAGAAATCGTCAGTTCGATCGATTCTGGGACCGATTCGGAGAGATTTTTCAGTACCAGTTGTCTTTCAAGTCGGCCGGCGGCAACGGATTGACCTGCCCCGTGTCATGAGCAGGCATCTTCATCGATTTTGTTGGAATAAAGAACGTACCGATCTCGATCGCCCCCACCCCAATATCCATCACCATCCGCGACAATCCCTGCGTGAACCCTAGAGTATCCCCATAAGTCCCGCCCCCTTTCTGCGTTGCCATGTAAGGGGAATCAAACAACTCAGATACCGATAGGGTCACATTACCAATCCCTCGAGCCAGCTTCTCCATCATCGTCGGTTTTGGTGGAAGCCTAAGATCCGCCCAGGAGAGGGCGGGAAGACAAAGAAAAGCCAAGGACAAGGACAAGGATACGGTGCGGAGTGTTTTCATAAGGTCTTTATTGCCATCCCTCAGCGATCCCACAAGAGGTAAGATATTTTACGGAGAATAATTTGTGAATGCCCGCGAACTACCTGCCTGAGTCCGAGCCCACTGCAAAACCCCATCTGCCACCCGGTCCGCGTATTCTCGAAAGATATTCTGCCGCTCCACCCTTCCCACTTTACGGCTCCCCTCATAGGCCCCCGCCTGAATCCAGCCGTAGGTGGTGCGATCATTCATGTAAGGCCCCTCCACAAAAATTACCGGCCCCCGAAACAAACGATTGGCAATTAAGTTCCGATGCCAGACATACGGACTAACCCCAGAGGCGTGCGCATACTCAGACCCCGCATAACTCTCAGGAGGCACCCCCCACTTCTCCTTAAACTGCTGTCCAATCGCCCCACCGATGGCCAATTCCGAAGGTGTGGAGTTTTCTAAAAGTTTTCTAAAAAGGTTAAATTTCTGGTCGTCATAGGCCAACTCACTCGCGGTGTAAGAACCGTGACTGAAAAGAACCAAGCGGCTCACCGAGGTGAGCGACGCCCTCCCTGGCGAGCCCCAGGGCGCCGCATTGTAGTGTAGGCAGAGGGTAAAATCCGGCCTCAGCTCTTCATTCACTCGCCGCGCCCGCGCTTGAATCTCCGCCGAACGGTAAAAAAGAAGCTCCGCGTTCCAACGGATCAGTCCGTTCATCGAAAATCGGGGCAATCGCCGATTCGCGGGATCCTTCAGCAAATACTCGATCGCCTCGGGATAAAGATCGGCCGGCCGGACTTCAGTCGTCGGGGCAAACCCCTCGTGGGTCCAGACCACCTTGGCCCCTGCCTCACTCAACCTCTCCGCCAGTAAACGGCACGTCTGCAAATTCAGCTCCCCCTCCACCACCGGTCGGTCCCGCCCAATCCTAAAAGTGCGCTCCTCAATATCCGCCCAATCTCCACCAATATGCCCAGGATCAAGACAGATCACCTTCCCTAACAACGGCTTTGTCGGATCCGCCAGCGCAAAAGGAGCTAGCTCCGCTCGTGGCTTGGAAGTCGGTTCTGCAAAGCGTAGCCGAAATAAAGGCTGGGTCTTCTCCCCATCCCGGAACACCACCACCTCACTCTCGCTCATCTCTAAATAGGCGCCCAAAGCCCCCCTGGGATCAAAGATACGCTGAAGTCTTTCCTTAAACTCCTCCTGACTCAGGGTGCCTTGATACCCCTCCAACAACCGCCACTCTGGCACCTCCGATACTGGCGAATAGAGAAACAGCTTTTCCTCCACCGCATAACATCTTGCGCCAAGCAGTACCATCAAACTGACGAGCCAAAGGCGGGACATCACTCCAAGTTGGAAGCCCAATCCACTTCAGGCAAGACCCGATGGGCGACTTGAGGAATCTCTCATCTTTCCATACTCTTTTCTTATGGAACCCTCCTCCCCCCTTCCCCCTGGACCTCCTCGGGATCGCTTCATCGCCATGGCCATGGTTGCCCTCGCTGCCCTCCTCGCCTCTGGCTGGATTATGCGCGAACGCCAACTTTCCACCGATCTTGCCGAATCCCACGAGGATCTGCGCCAAGCCATGCACCGCCTTCAGACTCTCTCCTCCTCCACCGACCAGATCCGTGTCGCCTATCTCCAAAGAAAACAGGAGCTGGATGTCACCAAACAAAAGCTCGCCCAAGCCGCCAGTCACCCCGCCGAAGAAAAAAATAAAGTTCCCGCCACCCCCGAGGAAAAATCAAAAACACGACAAGCTGTAGCCACTTTCTCTAGCCACTTAACCCAAGCCAAACTCCCCAGTTGGGCCGCCGTGGAAAAAAGTGACACAGCCATTCGCCTCCTCCCTGGAGCCAGTCTCCCCTCGGGAAATCAGGGCTACGCCAACTTTGGCTCCCTAGCCCAACTGCTTTCCTCTCTCGATCCCGACTGGACCCTCGAACTCATCGCACGAGCCGAACCAGGAAAAGATGGTTGGGAAACCGCTCAAGATCGCGCGCGTCTCCTTATGGAGGCCGCGGAAAAATCCTTGGAGGGCAACCCCGCCCGACTCCGCCTGCGCATTGAGGCCGTCAAAGGACCTCGCATGGAGTGGCGCCTGCTTCCGCCAGAAGCCCCTGCCAAACCAGCCTCCGAGACCAAGGCCCCGAAGAAATGAGCATGGTGCTCGTGGATGGCCACTACTACGCCTACCGTAGTTTTTATGCCATCACGGCTCTAACCAATTCCAAAGGCGAACCCACCAACGCCGCTTACGGCTTCGCCTCTGCCCTTCTTCGCATGGTGGAAGATCTCAAACCCACCCAAGGCGCGGTTATTTTTGACGGCGGCATTCCCGCCGAACGCTTAGCCACCCACCCCGAATATAAAGCCAACCGCAAAGAAACTCCCGAGGCTCTCGAAAAACAGTTTCCTCTCCTCCGCGAAGTCGCCATCGCCCTCGGTTGGCCCACCCTCTCGGTTCAAGACGAAGAAGCGGACGATGTTATCGCCAGCTATGTCACCGCCGCCCATGGCCCCGAATGCATCGTCGCCACCAACGACAAAGATCTCATGGTCCTCGCCTCTCAAGGATGCAGGATTTATCAGCCCCAAGGCCAAAGCTTCACCTTGCTTGGCCCCGCTGAAGTCACCGCCAAGTGGGGCGTCCCCGCCGAAAAAGTTCCCGAACTTCTCGCCCTCACAGGAGATGCTGCCGACAATTTCCCGGGCGTTCCTGGTGTCGGGCCCAAAACCGCCGCCAAATGGATCCTGCAATACGGCACCGCAGAAGGTGTCCTCGCCGCCGCCGACTCGATCCAACCCGAACGCTTCCGCCCCATCCTGCAAAACTCCGCCTCCATCGTTCGGCGAAATCGCAAGATGGTCGAACTCCGAACCGCCCTGGCTCTTCCGATTCCCCTCGCCGATTTATCTTTGCGCCCTGATCCCGCTCAGCAGGTGGAACTGTTCCGACGCTTAGAATTTAAACGGTTTACTCGGGAGGCCGAGGCACGCCTTGCCACCCTAGGCCCGAAGCAGACTGACCTCTTCGCCGACCAATAAAATGAAGCCCCCTGTCGAAACTCTTTACGTCCACGTGCCCTTTTGCACCCACCTCTGCCCCTACTGCGATTTTCCTAAAGAGCGCCTCGCAGGCAATCGCATGCGTGATTTTCTACGTGGCCTCCAGGCGGAGTGGGCTTGGGTTCAAGAAGAGTTCACCGTCTCTCCCCAGAAAGTTTTTTTCGGCGGAGGCACTCCTACCGCTCTTTCTCCCTCCTTACTTCAAGAACTAATCGACATTGCACCTTGGGGACAGGCAAAGGAGTGGACTGTCGAAGCAAATCCCGACGGGTTTGGCTCAACCAAGGCCGCCATGCTCCAAGCCGCAGGTGTCACCCGCTTAAGCCTCGGGGTCCAAGCCTTTCGTCCCGAAGATCTCGCTTGGCTCGGACGTCGCCATGATCGGGCGACCATTGGTTCCGCCGTTGCCTCCGCTCGCCAGGCTGGGATTCCTCAGATCAATCTCGACCTCATCTACGGCCTCCCCAACCAAGGCCCCGCCGAATGGCAATCCACCCTCGAAGAAGCGTGTGCTTTAAAGCCCGACCATATTTCCGCCTATGTCATCACCCCTGAAGCAGGTACCGAACTGGCCTCGATGATCGAACGCGGCGAGTGGCACCCCGATGGAGAAAATGAATCCCTGCTTTTTCTTCTCACCCAAAGAATTTTAGAAGCGCACGGGTTCATCGCCTATGAGATTTCTAATTTCGCCAAGCCAGGGATGGAGTGCCTTCATCATCAGGCCATCTGGTCAGGCCAAGATTACTTAGGAATGGGACCCTGGGCAGTCTCCACTGTAGCGGGACGGCGTTGGCGCAATATTCGTGATACAGGCCAGTACGCCCGCTCCGCTGAAACCTCTCCTCACCCCGATCATGAAGAGGAGGAGGTCTGTGGAGCCCAAGAACGACGCACCGAGCGAATTCTTTTAGGGCTGCGCACCAGCCTTGGGTTAGCCGAAGAAACCTTGCAGGGCCACGAGGTCTGCCTGGCCGAACTTGTGCAGAAAGGTTGGGGGCGCCGCCAAGACGGCCGTTTTCTGCTTACCCCTCGCGGTCGTTTACGCGCAGACGAAGTAGCGACTATGCTCATCTAATCATGGAACCCGCTATCGTCACTCGGGGCTTGCGCAAGGTGTACCGAGTCTTTCGAAAAGAACCTGGCCTGACTGGCGCCATCCGTGGCCTTTTTCATCGGCGCTACAACGAGGCCGTCGCCGTGGACGGGGTAAACCTAGAAATCGGTCACGGGGAACTGGTGGGATTTCTTGGGCCTAACGGCGCAGGCAAGACCACCACCCTCAAGATGCTTTCCGGTTTGCTTCATCCCAGCGGCGGAACCGCCCGTGTCCTCGGTCACGTCCCCTGGGAGCGAGATGTTGTTTTTCGACGAAAGATTTCTCTCCTCCTCGGCCAAAAAAATCAGCTTTTGTGGGATCTGCCTGCCCGCGAAAGTTTCCAGCTCAATCGCGCCATCTACGGAATCGACCGAGACGTAGCCCAACGAACCATCGATCATCTCTCTGCTTTGCTCGAAGTGCGGGGGCTTCTCGATAAGCCAGTCCGAGAACTTTCTCTTGGGGAACGCATGAAGATGGAGTTAATTGCCGCTCTCCTTCATAAACCCAAGATTTTGTTTTTGGACGAACCTACTCTGGGCCTCGATGTCGTCTCACAACATCGGGTGCGAGACTTTCTCCGCCATCTCGTCGCCGAAGAAAAAATCACCACAATTTTAACCAGCCACTACTTACAAGACATCGAGGCACTTTGTCGCAGGGTGGTCATCATTGATCATGGCCGCATCATTCACGATGGCTCTTGGGAGCAGATCGTCCGCAACTTTTCCGATCGCAAAGAAATTGTCCTCCGATTTAAAGAGGCTGCTCCCGATCTGCGAGGAGAAGAATGGGGCGAGGTGGTCTCTCGCGATGGGGCCACCTTGCGTCTCCGAGTGACCCCTGCCCGCGCGACAGAAATAAGCCGGAGGGCTATCGACCTGCCAGGACTGGAGGATATTCGTATCGAAGCCATGCCAGTTGAGGAAGTGATTCGGCGCGTCTTTGCTTCTTCAGGCCAAAGCACCCTGCCCAGCAAAACTTCCCGCCAAGTGAATTAGCGCCGAGCACGCAGCCTAAGCTTGGATCAAATCAGCGGACGGCACTATCGCCACACCACGGACCACTTTCGCCTACCTGACTTAGCGCGCGAACTTTTGCGATTAACGAAAGACTCTTGGGAAACGTTCCCACGGTACTAGCTCGGGTGCTGGTAACCTGGCCACTTGCGTACACCGTACTCCCGCTCGTCAAAGTGATCTCATAAGAAGAGGCCCTTGCCACCCCACGCCAAGTGATAGTGATTCGTCCGGCAGCATCGCGTAGAGCCGTCACCCCCGTTGGGGCAGCCAGTACCGCCCCGGCCGTAAGCGACCCAGCGAGAACGATCGAACCCGACTCCGCAGAATAACCATCCACCGCGATCCGATAAGTCTTTCCCGAAACCACCGAGACGACGACTTTGCTGCTGAGCACACTGCTCGATTCGTCATCGTTCGATCCCACTACCGCCAGAGTTTTCACGGCCGCTCCTGTATAGATCCCGAGCGTGGTATCGAAAGAGGATCCCGTTGTTGCCAAGCTGAGTGTGCCAGTCGAGGGTGCCGTCCAACTCCACCAGACTGATTTTCCACCCCTTACCCCTGCATGCTTGGGCTCCTTTGTTTGTACAGTGGCACCAATATTTGATCCATTCACCGTAAAGGATGTGCCAGTCAAAACCGTGGCGGCGCCAAAGGTATCATTCACCGGAGTCAATGTCGCCACCAAGCTAGCACCCAATTGGATCACTCCAGATGCACCACTTTTCCCGTCGACCACAATTCGATAGATCGTGCCCTTCATCGTAGAAAATGAAACAGTGCTATCGAAAGCCGTGGGGCTGCTGTTGTCGTTCGATGCCACCGCCGTCAGCCCGCCAACGGAAGTTCCAGTGTACACAGCGAGGACCGTGTCGAAGGATGAACCCAGCGTGCGGACTGTGCAGGTACCGGAGCTAGGGGCCGTAAACGCCCACCAAACCGACTTAGCAGCTGCGTTGCCCCCATGTGCGGTTTCGCCTGTTTCCGAAGTTCCTTCCGTGTTGTTGCCCGTCAGCGTCCAATTGGCGGTGGAAGTTGCAACCGCAGATGCAAAAGCATCATTCGCTGGTCGAACGGGAGTCGGTGGGGTCGTTCCCAGAAGTGCATTGGCGAGATTCAGGCGGCCACCCGATTTTGTTTTGCCTACAAGGGCGGGGATTTTATCGGTTCCGTTCAGCAATCGGGTAATGATAGCGCTATAGGATTCAGCAGGAAATTGTGCCACCAGCAGAGCCAAAACTCCCGCTACGTGAGGAGTGGCCATCGAAGTGCCGCTGTAGGTCGCGTAGGCCGTGTCGGAAGTGGAAACAGTCGAATAGATTCCTTCCCCGGGCGCACCGAGATCCACCGTGACGCTCCCATAGTTAGAGAAAGAGGCGAGGGTGTCGGTACGGGTGGTGGCGGCGACGGAAACAATGTTATCGGTCCCAAGACTCGCTGGATAAGATGGGGATCTATCCGTATTCATTCCGTCATTTCCTGCAGCGGCAACGAAGATCAGTCCAGCCGCGCGGCTTCGTTCAATCGCGGCCTGCAGGCTGGCCCCAGCTCCACCACCGCCCCAGCTATTACTCAGAATCTTGGCGCCTTTGGATCGTGCGTAATCGATACAACGCACGGCGTCGCTATCGGCACCGCTTCCCTCTGCTGAAAGAAATTTACAGCCCATCAACTGAACTCCCCAAGCTACCCCAGTGACTCCGATACCATTATTTCCTGTTCCTCCGATGGTGCCAGCGCAGTGAGAGCCGTGCCCTTGATCGTCAGTGGGATCCCCGTCGTTATTGTAAGCGTCACATCCAAAGATATCGTCGACGAATCCATTGGCATCATCGTCGATCTTGTTGCCAGCGATTTCTGCGGAATTGCGCCACATATTGGCGGCGAGATCTTGATGGGTCGTCTTAATGCCCGTATCGATAACTGCGACGATGACAGCGCCGGCTGAGGAGCGAACATTCCAGCCTTCGGGTGCGTCGACATCCGCATCCGAAATCTGGTCCAGCCCCCAAAGTGTGCCATCTAGATATTTTGGATCATTGGGGACAAGAATCGCATGGCGAACATAGTCGGGTTCCACCGCCACAGCGCTCGGTTGGGCGGCTGCGTCCTGGAGAGCATTCGGCAACGCCTCCAGCGATAGTGACGATAAGTGTAATCGGTAAAGAGGAGCATCTGGGGTGACGCGCTCCATCGTGGTGGCTTGGACTCCCATTTTAGCAAGAAAGGCGGTAGGATCCTCACCATCCTCTAAAGTAACCAGAACGTGGGTGGCCACCATTTCTTCCCGTAATAAAACTTGGCCCGAGGCGTTGTCCACGATCTCCTCTGTTCGCAGATTCGGATATTTAAAGTCAGTCTCGAGAATGCGGACATGAGTGGTTTGATTGGGCCCAGGACCAGAAACTTGTGCCGACTGTTTCACCGTCGAGCCAGGAAATCGTTTAAGCTCCTCCGCAGAGGGACGATCCATGGGGGATACGGAATCAGGAACTGTTTTTGTTGGGCGACTTGCCGCAGTAAAGCTAGATCCACTCTGCTTGGCTGCCCGCACCACAACCGAAGGACTGGTTGAGTCAGATGCCTCTGTTGGCCCTTTTTTAGCTGAAGTGGCAATTTTGTTTGGGTTGCGAGAGAAAAACGATGCGAACGAAGCTGAGCTATTTTGCAAAGACAATACCCCAACGACCACGCCGAGGGTAATTAACCCCAATAAAACTTTAGATCTAAATTTCAACGAATATAAACATACTCCTATTAAGAAATTAAGCAAATGTTATTTACTTGTTCTATGTCGTTGTCCTGCAATTTTTTAAGTCCGATTTGATCCAGATAAAATCAATCCTACTTTCTTGGGAATGTGAGAACGTTCATGCTCCTGATTCGCGCATCGGTATTCCCATTCAACTCCCCATCAACACCGCGAGCGCGATAATCGAAAAACCAATCGTCGCCGCCACAATCTTTACCCCTCTTCCCTCTTTGTCCTTTAATTCAGGCAGCAAAAGATCCGATTCTGCTAAATAAAGGAATGTCCCCGCCGTCGTCGCCGCTAAAATCCCGTGCAACAGATGAGGCCCAGAAAGATCCGCCATCGAAGCCAACAACGCCCCCGCCGGACTCGCTAAACTCAAAATCACCGTAGCTCCAACAATTTTTGTCCGCGAAACCCCATAGCGCACCAAAGTCACCGCCAGCGCGAAAGTGTCTGTCGCTTTGTGAAAAAGAATCGCCAACGCCAACGCCTCCCTTGCCGCTCCCACCGCCACCGATCCCAAGGCCAATCCCTCAAGCAAAGAGTGAAATCCCAACATCGCCCCCAAAATATAGGGCTTCGCCGGCGCGCCCCCACCGTGAGGATGGCACCCGTGAATCTCCGCATGCGCGTGATGCCCCCGGCGATCCAGCCACCCAAGAAACAGCATAATGAACATCCCACTTAAAAAAGCCCAAGAAATTCCCAACGCCTGCACCGCCTCAGGCCCCAGCTCGAAAATGGCCGTCGCTAAAAACGCCCCCCCCGCAAAAGTTCCCCCCAAACAAAGCCACGATGTCTTTGCCCCTTGGCTCCTCATCGGTAAAGCCACCAAGCCCCCAACCAGTCCCGCAACAAAGAGAAAAACCAAAAGGAGAGGAGAAATCACCTCTTTGAAGTAGCGCAAATAGTCGCATATGGCGAGATCGGAGCAGTTGTCTTATTTTTTGTACCAATGATACAATTCGGTGTGGATTCCTCGATTCAGACCCAAGATTTCATCGTTCGAGAACTATTGGAGTCCGATTACACACAAATCTCAGCGATCTGCGCAAAAGTGTACCCGACGGAGCGCCCCTACACGGAAGCCGAATTAGCCGAGCATCACCGCCTTTTCCCAGAGGGTCAATTCGTTGCCATTCATCAACCCACAGGATCGGTCGCTGGAGTTCACTTCACCCTGATGATCTGGCTGACTCATTTTCACATCGACGACCCCTGGGACGTTCTCACCGCAAAAGGAACATTCGCCGACCATGACCCAACAGGTCACACACTCTATGGAGCTGACCTCTTTGTTGATCCGGCATTCCAGCACCACGGACTAGGACGAACACTAACAAAAGCGGCCCAACAGTTGACCTGCTCAAAAAAACTTTGGCGCATGGTCGGCGGAAGTCGCCTCCCTGGCTACCACAAGGTTTCGAGAAAGATCTCGGCCGACGAATACGTCCGCAAGGTGAAATCAGGCGAGCTAATCGATCCAGCCCTGACCGTTCACCTCCATGACGGTTGGGAA
>Ga0164294_10005523_pt1 | contig 10859 bp, 10 predicted proteins | sample GEODES005metaG_FD_111479 | JGI IMG/M metagenome (GOLD analysis project Ga0164294, IMG submission 111479) | Oligotrophic lake water microbial communities from Sparkling Lake, Wisconsin, USA - GEODES005 metaG | ecosystem: Environmental > Aquatic > Freshwater > Lake | place: USA: Sparkling Lake...
AGCATCCCGCAGCCGACGTCGGGCCAGATCGATACGACGACGTCGGGCAACCGCACTCTGCAGGTCGAAAAGGCTTACACCTATACGATCGGTGGCGTGTTCCAGCCGAGCTTCGTCAAGCGTCTCGCTGTCACGGTCGATTACTACAACATCCTGGTTGCCAACGCGATCACGACCCCGGCTTCGGGCGACATCCTGAACGGTTGCTACTCGGCCACGCTGAACCCGACCTACCAGTTCAACGCCTTCTGCGCTCTCATTCAGCGTAACCCGCTGACGGGCAGCCTGAATGCCAGCCCGGCGGCGCTCGGCGTCATCCTGGCGGGTTCGAATCTCGGTCGGATCCACACCTCGGGTGTCGACTTCGGTGTGAGCTACAAGCTGCTCTCGACCGATTTCGCCAGCCGCGACATCGGTTCGCTGTCGCTGTCGGTGACGGGCACGTACCTGAACTACTACCACTTCCAGGCGACGCCGAATGCGATCAATCGCGATTGCACCGGCTATTACAGCACGAACTGCACCAATCCGCGTGCGAAGTGGAAGTTCAACACCCGCCTGACCTACAGCCTCGGCCCGATCGACGTATCGATGCTGTGGCGTCACATCGGCGGTGTGAAGCTGGAGCCGTTCAATGCGGTGGCGATCACGCCGCTCAGCACGCCGCAGACGGGCGGTCCGAACCCGTCGACGGTGCTGGCCGAGTTCCAGCAGATCAAGGCCAAGGACTATTTCGATCTCGCGACGCACGTGACGATCGGGAACAACCTCGAGCTGACGCTGACGGTCGAGAACCTGTTTAACACCAAGGCGCCGTTCGTCGGCAACGGTGTCGGCGGCACGGCCTTCAACAACGGCAATACCTTCCCGACCATCTACGACATCCTGGGCCGCACCTACGCAATGGGTATGCGCTTCAAGTTCTGATCGGACTTGACGGGCCGCTCGGCAACGGGCGGCCCGCTAGGGCAAAGAGAAAGGCCGGCCCCCGCGAGGGGACCGGCCTTTCTCGGTTTCTACGCCACTTTACTGTTGGCCGATCAGCGCACGGCGCCGCGGCGGACCAGGTTGACGATCGCGAGCAGGATGATCGCGCCGACCAGCGAGGTCAGGAAGGTGTAGACGGTCAGCGGCGCATTGTTGATGTTGCCGCCGGTGAACACCAGGCCGCCGATAAAGGCGCCGATGATGCCCACGATGATGTTCAGGAAAATGCCCTGCTGGGCGTCGGTGCGCATCACGATGCTGGCGAGCCAGCCGATGACGCCACCGATGATAAGCCAAAGAATAAGACCCATGATCGTGCTCCCAACTCCGGCGCGCCATGCCTGCGCGCGGTCTGAGAGCTAGACGCATCGGCGGGCGAAACGGTTCCTCGCGAGGGGAGACCAGCTTGGCGCTGGCTTAGTCCCCCCGCTCATCCCGAGCGCAGTCGAGGGATGGACAGCATCGAGCGAAGTCGAGATGCGAAGGCTTCATCCAACCAGACGGCCCTCGGCTACGCTCGGTCCTGCGTGTCCCTCGACTACGCTCGGGACGAGCGGAGTTTATCCTGAGCGAAGCTGAAGGGCTCTGGATGAGCGTGGTAAGGGAAAGGGGCTCAATACCGCTGTTGGCGCTCGTACAGCGACTTGTAGTGCTGGATGCGGGTAACGCGCAGGCCGGGCATGCCGGAGCGCTCGACGGCGCGTTTCCAGGCGGCATATTCTTCCATGCTCAGGTCGTAGCGATCGCACACCTCTTCGAAGGTGAGCAGGCCACCGTCGACGGCGGCGACGACCTCGGCCTTGCGGCGCACGACCCAGCGGGTGGTTCCCGGCGGTGGCAGCGAATCCAGCGTCAGCGGCTCGCCGAGCGGCCCGATGACATGGTCGGGGCGGAACTTCTGATTCTCAAGCATACGCACCTTGCACGCTCTTGCCGATCGCGGGATCGCTCGGCTTCTGCGACGTTCGTACACCCCCCAATTCACCGAACTTTGAACCGTGAAGGTTAAGAACATCCTTACCTTGATTTTCCCACCCGAAGAGCCGGGCGACGCCGGCGCGCGAGAAGCGGCAGGCATCGGCATCGGCGATGATCGGGGAGGGTCGCGGCGCGATCTCCGGTCCGGCGTGGACGGCGATCAGAGCCCGTAGCGTCCGATAGTCGGGCGCTGTAGCCGCGGCGTCAGCGATGGTGAAATTGATCTTCATGAGCCCCTCGCCAACACACTCATCAACGGCTCGGGGCGCTACGGCTTTAGGCGGCTACGTATTCCTGCTAGGCACTTATCCCCATGTTTGAGACTGATTTCCAACTCGCCGATGGTGCGGCGTCCCGTATCGTCGTCGCCATGTCCGGCGGGGTCGACTCTTCGGTCGTGGCCGCGCTTGCCGCGCGGACGGGGGCCGAGGTGATCGGGGTGACGCTCCAGCTCTACGATCATGGCGCTGCGGTCGGCCGCGCCGGGAGCTGCTGCGCGGGGCGGGACATCCGCGATGCGCGCGCGGTCGCCGACAAGCTGGGGATCGCGCACTATGTCGTAGACAAGGAAAGCGCCTTCCGCGCCGACGTGATCGATCGCTTCGCCGATGATTATGTCGCGGGCCGCACGCCTATTCCCTGCGTCCGCTGCAACATGGGGGTGAAGTTCACCGACCTGCTCGGGCTGGCGCGCGAGTTGGGCGCCGATTGCCTCGCGACCGGCCATTACGTCCGCCGGGTGATGGGTGAGGGCGGGGCGGAGCTTCACCGCGCGATCGATCCGGCGCGCGACCAGAGCTATTTCCTGTTCGGGACGACGAAGGCGCAGCTCGATTATCTGCGCTTCCCATTGGGCGGCCTTCCCAAGGCCGAGGTGCGCGCGCTCGCGGCCGAACTGGGGCTTGCCGTGGCGGCCAAGCCCGACAGCCAGGACATCTGCTTCGTGCCCGACGGCGACTATGCCGGGCTGGTGGCGAAGCTGCGGCCCGAGGCGGAGGCCCCTGGCGAGATCGTCGATATCTCCGGCCGGGTGCTGGGTTCGCACCGTGGCGTCTCGCGCTTCACGGTCGGGCAGCGCCGCGGGCTGGAGATCGGCGGGTCGGCCGATCCGCTCTATGTCGTGCGGATCGAGGCGCAGAGTCGCCGGCTCGTCGTCGGCCCGCGCGAGGCGCTGGCGGTGGCGGCAGCGGATCTGTCCGAGGTCAACTGGCTGGGCGGTGCGGTCGATGCGGCACGTCCGCTGATTGCCAAGGTCCGCTCGCTCGCCAAGCCCGTGCCGGCGCGCTTCGATGGCGGACAGGTGACGTTCGAGGCGCCCGAATATGGTGTGGCCCCGGGGCAGGCGGCGGTGTTGTACGATGGCGATCGGCTGCTGGGCGGTGGCTGGATCGAGCAGACCCACGCGGCGTTCGCAGTCGCGGCATAACCGCCCCCGAGTCGGCGCGAAGTCCTGCCGAAATCTGCCGATAAATCGAGCAGCCGCGATCCGATCTGCTGCGTTTCCGGGCACGGCGAGCCGTTCGCCGCATGCTTCTGCACCGCCGCTTGCATGGGCGCGGCTGGCACGCTTATTGAAGGTGTGGCCGGTGCGATCCCGGGTCCGGGATCGATGGTCGTCGCACGCGTCCGGGGAGGGACGGCGGGATGAAGAAGGTCGAAGCGATCATCAAGCCGTTCAAGCTTGATGAGGTGAAGGAAGCGCTCCACGAAGTGGGCGTGTCCGGTATCACCGTCACCGAAGCCAAGGGATTCGGCCGCCAGAAGGGCCATACCGAGCTCTATCGCGGCGCCGAATATGTCGTCGACTTCCTGCCCAAGGTGAAGCTCGAGGTCGTCGTGGACGACAGCCTCGCGGACCGCGTCGTCGAGGCGATCCAGCAGGCCGCGCAGACCGGCCGCATCGGCGACGGCAAGATTTTCGTAAGCACGATCGATACGGCCGTGCGCATTCGTACCGGGGAGAGGGACGCCGACGCGATCTGACGGGGCCGCCCTTCGAGGCTGCCGGCGGGGGGCCGGGGCCAAGGGCGGCGATACGCCGGGCATCAGGCATTCAAAACAACGGAATTACGGCCCGGCCCCTGCCGGGCCGATGACATGAGGGTCACGACACATGGCGAACAAGGCGTCCGACGTTCTCAAGCTGATCAAGGACAAGGAGATCGAGTGGGTCGATCTTCGCTTCACCGATCCCAAGGGCAAGTGGCAGCATTTGACCATGGTCGCATCGGTGGTGGGCGAGGACGAGCTGACCGACGGCTTCATGTTCGACGGCTCCTCGATCGAGGGCTGGAAGGCGATCAACGAATCCGACATGATCCTGCAGCCGGATCTGGATGCGGTGTGGGTCGATCCCTTCTCGGCGACGCCGATGCTGATCCTGGTCTGCGACATCGTCGAGCCTTCGACGGGCGAGCTCTACAGCCGCGATCCGCGCTCCACCGCGAAGCGCGCCGAGGCCTATGTGAAGACGCTCGGCATCGGCGACACCGTCTATGTCGGCCCCGAAGCCGAATTCTTCATGTTCGACAACGTGCAGTTCGATAACACGTACGATAGCTCGTACTACAAGATCGACGACGTCGAGCTGCCGACGAACACCGGCAAGGAATATGAGCAGGGCAACCTCGGCCACCGTCCGCGCGCCAAGGGCGGCTATTTTCCGGTCGCTCCGGTCGATCCGGCCACGGACATCCGCGCCGAGATGGTCTCGACCATGCTCGAAATGGGGCTCCCCTGCGACAAGCACCACCATGAAGTGGCCGCCGCGCAGCACGAGCTGGGCCTTACCTTCGGCACGCTCGTCACCACCGCCGATCGCATGCAGATCTACAAGTATGTCGTGTGGAACGTGGCGCAGGCCTACGGCAAGACCGTGACCTTCATGCCGAAGCCGATCGCTAAGGATAACGGCTCGGGCATGCACACCCACATGTCGATCTGGGACAAGGGCAATCCGCTGTTCGCCGGTAACGGCTATGCGGGCCTGAGCGACATCTGCCTGTATTTCATCGGCGGCGTCATCAAGCATGCCAAGGCGCTCAACGCCTTCACCAACCCGACGACCAACAGCTACAAGCGCCTGGTCCCGGGCTACGAAGCCCCCGTGCTGCTCGCTTATTCGGCGCGCAACCGCTCGGCCTCGTGCCGCATCCCTTATGGTGCGGGCGCCAAGGCGAAGCGCGTCGAGTTCCGTTTCCCCGATGCGATGGCCAATCCGTACCTTTGCTACGCAGCGCTGCTGATGGCCGGCCTCGACGGCATCGAGAACAAGATCCATCCCGGCGAGGCGATGGACAAGAACCTTTACGACCTGCCGCCCGAAGAACTGTCGGTCATCCCGACGGTCTGCGGATCGCTGCGTGAGGCGCTCAACAGCCTGGCGGCCGATCATGCCTTCCTCACCAAGGGCGGCGTGTTCACCGAGGACCAGATCGAGAGCTACATGGAGCTCAAGTGGCCCGACGTGTACCGCTGGGAAATGGCGCCCAGTCCGGTCGAGTTCGACATGTACTACAGCTACTGATCTCTCGAGATCGGTGCGAAGAGAAAGGCGCCCGGGGAGACCCGGGCGCCTTTTCCTTTGGCGGGCCGAGGGCAGCGGTTATGCGGTCTTGGTGTAATCCATCGCCTGCAGATCGGCGATCATCCCCGGCCCCGTCGGAGTCCAGCCGAGTTGCGTGCGTGTCCATTCGCTGGAGGCGAGCATGTCGAGGCTCGCGAACATGGCGAACCATCCGAAATGGGCGGGCGCCTCTTCCGGGGACAGCGACACCGTCGGTATGCCGAGGCCGACGGCGACTGTCTCCGCGATCGTCCGGGCGCTGATCCCTTCCTCGGCAACGGCATGATAGCGGGCGCCCTTGAGGCCCCGGTCGAGCGCGAGCGCATAGAGCTTCGCCACATCGAGCACATGCGCCGCCGGCCAGCGATTGGCCCCATCGCCGACATAGGCCGCCACGCCCTTTTCCCGTGATTGTTCGATGAAGGGAGAAATGAGGCCCTGCTTCACCGTATCGTGGACCTGCGGAAGCCGCATCACGCGGACATCGAGACCTGCCTCGAGCAGTGCATGCCCCGCCTGCTCGGATGCGCTGCGTGGATTGGGATGATCGATGTTGAACAGGTCCTCGCGCGCCGGATGTCCGGGGCCGGCATCGCCCATCCCGGTTCCGGAGCTGATGATGAACGGGCGGTCGGAGCCCTTGAGGACCGAACCCATCGCCGCGATCGCGCGCCGATCCTTCTCGCAATTCTCGACGAAGCGGCTGAAGTCATGATCGAAGGCGGTGTGGATGACGGCATCGGCCTGGCTGGCGCCGGAGCGCAGGCTATCCAGATCTTCGAGCGTGCCACGATGGGCTTCGGCGCCCGCCTCGGCCACCGCCCGCGCACCATCGTCGGACCGCGCCAGCCCCAGCACCTGATGACCTGCTGCCAGCAGTTCGGGGAGGATGTGGGAGCCGACGAAGCCGGTGGCACCTGTCAAAAATACACGCATGGAAACGTCTCCTCATTGTCCGGAGGCGCATATCGGTCTAATTCGATCCTGGTAAAGTAGTGACCTTATCATGGTATAATCAGTAACAGGCCCGCGCATGCCCAGCGATACCGGCACTCTCGGCAACTTTCTTCGCGATCGGCGATCGCGGCTCGATGCGGCTGCCTTCGGCTTCAGCGCCGAACGGCGGCGAACGCCGGGGCTGCGCCGCGAGGAGGTCGCGCAGCGCGCCAACATCAGCCCGACGTGGTATACTTGGCTCGAGCAGGGCCGGGGCGGTGCGCCCTCGGCGGACGTCCTGAACCGCATCGCCGCCGGCTTGATGCTGACCGAGCCCGAGCGCGAGCATCTCTTCATCCTCGGCCTCGGCCGGCCGCCCGAGCCGACCTACAAGGGCACCAACGAGGTCACGCCCCGGTTGCAGCGCGTGCTCGACGCCCTCACGATCAGCCCGGCGATCATCAAGACCGCGACCTGGGACGTGGTCGCATGGAATGCGGCGGCGGCGGCCGTCCTGACCGATTACGCTGCGCTTCCACGCGAACAGCGTAACATCCTGCGGCTCATATTCTCGCAAGCGCGCATCCAGGACGCGCAGGAGGATTGGCTGAGCGTCGCCCGCTACGTGGTGGGCGCCTTCCGCGCCGATGCGATGCGGGCGGGAGCCGGCGCGGAGATCGCCGACCTCGTCGATGAATTGTCGAGGACCAGCCCCATGTTCGCGACACTGTGGCGGGACAACGACGTCGCCGGGCATGCCGACGGCATCAAGCGACTGCGCCATCCCGAACTCGGCCTGATCGAACTCGAATTCTCGGCCTTCGCCGTCGACGGTCGACCGGATCTGGGGATGATCGTTTATAACCCGGCATCGCCGGACACCACGCAGCGTATCCAGGCGCTGATGGCCGCTCGCGACCGCGCGTAGACCTCCGCCGCCCGAAGCTCGGGGCGGGGCGATGTATGAAAAGGGGGCGGTGGGGGCAGAGCAACCCCACCGCCCTGTCACACATCAGAAGCGGGTGTTCAGCGCGACCTTGAAGGCCCGCGGCGATGCGGGCGAGATGTTGTTGTTGCTGTCGGCATATTGGAAATAGTGCTTGTCGAGCAGATTCTCGACGTTGAGCTGGAGATTGAAGGCGTCGTTGATGCGGAAATAGACCGCGGCATCGACCCGCGTGTAGCCGGGCAGTGCCACGCTATTGTCCGTCGCCGCGAACCTTTTGCCCATGCTGGTCACGCCGACCGCGGCGCCGAGCTGCCGGATCGGATCGTAGCGCAGCCACACCGCCCCCGAATTCTTGGGCACATGGTTCACGCGATTGCCGGCGACGACCGTAGCCGACTGCGAATCCAGGAACTTGGCATCGGTGTAGGTATAGGATGCGACGATGCTGAGCTGCTTGGTGATCTCGCCTTGCGCACTCAACTCGATGCCCTTGCTGCGCTGGCGGCCGATCGGAATCTGGGGTGAAGCCGAATTGTTCGGATCGCTGAGCGCGAGGACGTTGTTGCGATCGAGCTGGAAGATCGCACCGGTGACGTTGAACGTCGGCACGATGTCCCACTTCACGCCGATCTCGTAATTCTCATATTTCTCCGGCGCGAGGCTCTGGTTGGTGATGCTGAGGCTGGCGAGCTGATCGCCGCCGCGCGGCAGATAGCTCTTCGAATAGGAGGCATAGATCGAGGCCTGCTCGACCGGCTTGAACAGGATGGCGACCCGCGGCGACCAGAGATTGTCGGTCACGTCGAAGAAATTCTGCACGCCCGCCGCCAGGAACGGATTCCGGTTGGTCACCTTCGTCCGATAATGTTCGTAGCGGATGCCGCCGATGACCTGGATTTTCGATGTCAGCTCGATCTGATCCTGGACGTAGCCGGCGACCACCGTGGCGATGCTGTAATTGTCGCCGCTCGTCGCGATCTCGCGGAAGATGACGTCGGGGCGGTGGACGCGGGTCGCGTTGAGCGGGGCGAAGATCGAGGAGACGCCGGTCGGCGCCGTGGCGGTCGGGAAGAAGCCGTCGGTGCGCAGATTGTCGGTCTTCTGCCGGCCATATTCGGCACCGATCAGCAGCGTGTGCTCGACGCCGCCGGTCGCGAACTTCGCGTTCAGGTCGGTCTGGTTGATGAAGTTCTTGCGCTTGGCGTTGTTGTTATAGGCGCTGATCGCGACGATCGTGCCGGGCGCATAGGTTCCCGCCGGCAGACCGGCCGGGTTGGTCTGCGTCGTGGTGTTCACCGCGCCCGGGAAGACGTTCTGATAGAAGCGCTTCTGATCGGCATAGCGTGTGCGGTTGCGGATCGTGACCGCATCGCTGAAGCGGTGCTCGACGAATAGGGTGCCGATGTCGCTGTTGCTGTACGTCGGGCTGTTGTCGGGATCGCCGAAGAACTGGCTGCGCGGCGTATCGAGCGGCTTGCCGAGATAGGAGGAGACGCCGCGGTCGCCGACGCGCTTGTCGTGGAAATGCTCGTAGCCGAACGATACGGTCGTGTCCTCGCCGAGCTTCACGGTGCCGGTGGGATTGATCCCCCAGCGCTTGAAATAATCGCCGTCGCGGAAGCTGTTGGCATCCTGCCAGACGCCAGCGACGCGGAACGACAGCGCATCGCTGACCGGCGTGCCGAGATCGACCTGGCCCCGGTAGTAATCGTAACTGCCGCCTTCGATCCGGCCGCCGAGGTGTTGCTTGCCGTCCGCGACCTTGGTGACGCGGTTGATGAGGCCGCCCGTGATGCCGCGGCCGAAGATCATCGCGTTCGGGCCCTTGTACACCTCCAGCCGATCGACATTGTAGAGATCGCGATAGGTCTGGATATCGTCGCGGATGCCGTCGACGAAGAAGCTGGCGGTGGTGAGGTTGCCGCGGAAGGTGAGCGTGTCGCGGTTGTTCTCGCCCTGCGATGCGAAGACGCCGGGCACATAGCGAATGGCATCGGCGATGCCGTTGGCGGCCTGATCGTCGATCTGCTTGACGGTGACGACGTTGACGACCTGCGGCACGTTGACGAGCGCCGTATCGGTGCGCGTCGCGCCGGTCGTGCGCGAAATCTTGTAGGAAGTGTTGGTCTCGCCATCGTTGATGGCGGAATCCGTGACGGTCACGCCCTGCAATTCGACGGGCTTCTGGGCCTGGGCACCCGCCGCCGTTGCGGCCAGAACGCCGAGTGCGGACGTCGTGGCAAGAGCCATGATCTTACCGGCGTGCGCGGAACGTGAAATAGACATGTCGGCCCCTCTTCGAATCACTAATGCGAGTCATTCTCATTCGCAGGAGCGCCGTTACCGAGCGACTTCGGATATTGCAATATTGACGCAACAATTTTGCGAGCCGCGCTGTCGAATCGGCGCAGCCGGTTGTCCGAAGCGATGGCCGGGAGCGGGTTTGAGGCGGCGACGCACCTGCCCGATGAGGAGTGGTTCATTGTAAACTTCTGCAACGCTTAAAGAATTTTCAATCTTTCCTGTGGGCGCGCGCTTACGGTGACGTCTGGTTGTTGATTGCTCGCGAGAGCGACGTTGGTTGCTTGGAGCGAGATATGAAGAAACTGTTTTCGTCGGGCGCCGTCGCGGCGCTCGCATTGCTCGGCACCCAGGCGCAGGCGGTGGTCGCGCCGATCCATCTGTGGACGTTCAACGACGGCACGGCGAAGGATCAGGTCGGCACGCTTAACGGCACCGTCTACGGCAATTCCAGCATCTCCGGCGGTCAGCTTTCCCTGCCCGGAACGACCGACGGCAGCGGCACCCGCAGTTACATGGGCACCGCGACCGAGAACATCACGCTGACCGCGATGACTTTGGTGTCGTGGGTGTCGCTAGGCACGCTCAATCAGGGCGGCGGCACCGCGCTATCGATCGTCAACAACGCCCAGCAGTTCAACGGCATCGACTATGGCGAAATCACCGCGCAACAGTGGGCCAACGGCAGCGACTACGGTAACCGCAGCACTGGCAACGACGGCGGCGCGCTGGCGACCGACACTGCCAAGCATATGATGGCGATCACCTACGCCGCCAACGGCACGATCACGATGTACAAGGACGGCGCCCAGTACGGCAACGTCTACACGTTCGCGCCCTTCACCTTCACCGACGAGCATTACCTCGTCGGCCTGCGTCACGATGCGGGTGGTAACGCGATGCTGACCGGCAGCGTCGACACCGCCGCCGTCTATGCGCAGGCGCTGTCGGCGAGCGACATTTCGACGCTGTATGCGGCCGGCGCGAACGGCACGCTGACGGCAGGCGCCGTTCCCGAACCCGCGACCTGGGGCCTGATGATTCTCGGTTTCGGTGGGATCGGTGCTGCGCTGCGCCTGCGTCGGCGCGAGACTATTACGGCCTGATACGGCCAATTTTACGAAGTGAGTGGAGGGGCGTGAT
>Ga0164294_10005525_pt1 | contig 10857 bp, 3 predicted proteins | sample GEODES005metaG_FD_111479 | JGI IMG/M metagenome (GOLD analysis project Ga0164294, IMG submission 111479) | Oligotrophic lake water microbial communities from Sparkling Lake, Wisconsin, USA - GEODES005 metaG | ecosystem: Environmental > Aquatic > Freshwater > Lake | place: USA: Sparkling Lake...
CCGTTTTATCTCTACTATTCGATGTCTCATATCCACGGGGACATCCTTCCAACCCCTGACAGCAAAGAGGGGGCGACTGCTAAGGAGTTGTATGCAGATAACATTGTTTACCACGATAAGTTGGTCGGGCAGTTGATCGCAGAGTTAGAAAAACTGAAATTACGCGAAAAGACGCTGATTGTTTATGTCGGCGACAATGGAACTGCGAAGGGCGGGGCGGCCATGTCCACGGTGGGGGGAAAAAAGATTAATGGATCGAAGGGATCGATGCTGGAAGGGGGGAGCTTGGTTCCGATGATCGTGAACTGGCCTGGCACAACCCCCGCTGGAACAGTCTGTGCGGATATGATCGATTTTTCCGATTATGTTCCGACCTTGGCGGCTGTCGCAGGAGCCAAACTTCCTGAAAATGTGATCATCGACGGGCACAGTTTCCTGCCTCAGATCAAGGGTGAGAAGGGGACGCCCCGGGAGTGGGCCTATGTGCAGTTGGCGCGGATGTGGTATGTGCGCGACATGAACTGGAAATTGAATGAAAAGGGGGAGTTGTACGACATGAGTGGCGCTCCGTTTGAGGAGAAGCTTGTGCCTTCGGACAGTACGGATCCTGTGGCCGTGGCAGAACGGGCAAAACTCCAAGCGGCTTTGGACAAATTGAATCCTGCCGGCGGGATTCTGGATGACGGGGATGGCACCGGACGTCATGGTGGCAAGAGCGAGAAAAAGAAGGACAAGAAGGCAAAGAAAAGTAAGGACGATACGAGCGAGCCTTCTTCCGAATAATTTGAATGGTTCGATCCTTGTCATGAAACCCACTTGTATTGTTGGGGTTCTATTTTTCGCTGTCCTGTCTTCCTTCTCGCTGAGGGCGGAGGAGATTCTCTTTCAGGATGATTTTTCCAGAGATCTTTCGCGTTGGGTGGTGGAGCAGACTCCCAGTGGAAAAACCCAAGTGATCGAGGGAGAGTTGGATATCGACGATGCCCCTGGAGCGCAAGACAAGGGGGGATGCACGATTTGGTTTAAGGAGAAGATCTCGGGTCCCGTGCGCATCACGTACGACGCGACCATGGTTCAAAAAGGGGGTCCGAACGACCGACTCAGCGATCTAAACTGCTTCTGGATGGCGAGTGATCCCAAGAACCCGGAAGATCTTTTCGTCGGTTCGAAGGAGCGAAGCGGGAACTTTAAAAAGTATGACCCGTTGCGGACCTACTATGTCGGATATGGGGCCAATGAGAATGCCACCACCCGGTTCCGTCGGTATCCACGACCAAGGGACGACAAGGCTCTGAAGCCGGAATATGACCTCAGCGATGCGAAGTTCATGAATGTGCCAAACAAAACCCTGAAGATCGAGCTGGTGGCCGATGGGAAAAAAATCCAGTTCCTCCGTGACGGGGAACTCATCTTCACCTTTGACGATTCTGAGCCTTATCAGGAAGGTTGGTTCGGGTTCCGAACCACCCGTAGCCACATCCGCTTCGACAACTTCAAGGTCACACGAATCCCAACCAATGGAGAAAAAAAATGAAAAAAACCATGCTCAGCATCCTTCTTGTTAGCTTTTCAAGCCTATGGGCTAGGGAGATCCCTGTGCCGAATGTCGCTGCGTTGGCCGGAGCTTTGGGTTCGGCGGGTCCGGGGGATGTGATCGTATTGGCAAAAGGGAATTGGGCAGATGCGGAGATCAAAGTTGAGCGCGGGGGTTCGGAGCAAAGTCCTCTCACAATCCGTGCCGAGAGTCCTGGGGAGACGATTCTGACGGGGGGGTCCTTGCTGGAAATTAACGCCCCCTACGTGGTGGTGGATGGGTTGTATTTTTCCAAGGGTTGCATTGCCTCGGAAAAGTTTTCCGTGATTCACTTTAAGTCGCATCACGGAACGGTCCTGAACAGTGCGGTGGTGGATTACAATCCGCCTGCATTTGAGGATGAGTATTACTGGGCATACTTCAGCGGGGATAACAATGTTTTGGAAAAATGTTACTTCAAGGGGAAGAACAACATGCATCCCCTACTCGGGAACGCGATCGACGGAAGTCGCACCAACACTGTTCGGGGCTGCTACTTCAAAACTATCCCTCTGGATGATGGGAATGGGCGGGAAATCCTCCGGATGTGGGGACCGGGAAAGTTTGATCCTAAGGATAAGGACGGGGCTTTCTGTCTGGTGGAAGGGAATCTGTTTGATGGTGCGGACGGGGAAGGAACAGAAATCATTTCGCTGAAGTCGAATTACAATCGAGTCCTGAGCAATACGGTCGTGGGAAGTCGCGGGTGTTTGAATATCCGGCAAGGCTCCCATAATGTGGTTCAGGGAAATATTTTACTGGGAAAGGGTGTGGAGGGGGCTCAGGGGTTGCGAATGTCTGGTTTCGATAACAAGGTGGAAGGGAATTATGTTTCGGGTTGTGATTGGGGAATTCGAATTCAGACGGGGGAGTATACGGAGTCGGCTCTGACTTCGGGTTATCAGGCGAACATGAAGGAAAAAAAGAGCAAAAAAGGGGAGGGAGGTGAGGTGAATGTGGCAAAGTATCCCCCTGTTCAAGATCTGGTTTTGGCACGCAACGTTTCCGTGAACAATACGGGAGCGGATTTAGAGGTAGGCTTTTCCTATAAGAAGCATTGGCCTGAAAATCAGTTGGTTCTTTTGCCCGAGAATTGTCAGATCAAAGACAATCGGTTCATTCGGTCAACGGGTGGCGAATCGGTGATCGGTTCGCTGCCAGACACGCAACCCCCTTTGGATAAGATCAAACTTTCACCCAATCATTATGAGAACAATCTGCTTTTGGGTGGGACCTGTGCATACGCCCCTGCCGAATCGGGATGCAAAGTGGAGTCGATCCCTGCGGGGTGGTCTGTGGAGCAGGAGTTAGCGAAATGGAAGCCTTTAACGCCGGAGGATGTGGGGCCTACTTGGGTCATTGCCTTGCGCAAGGCCGGACAATTTGCGATCGAGGAAGATAAGTCGTGCTTCCGAAGCGATAGCGGTGGCGCGGATGACAAAGCCGAGAAAAAGAAGAAAAAGAAGAAATCAAAACAGAATTAGTACAGGCGTTTCGTTTTTCCGAACCTGCACCGTGTGTGGGTGTGGGGCGAGATTCTAACGGCGATCGGGGCAGGTGGTGCCCTCGTGCCAGAGGCTTTCGAGTGTGATGGTTTTCGGTTTTTCCGGGATCCCGCGCCGGTTTTGATTGATCTGTTCGGCGAGGAGATCAACGGCCGCTGCGCCGATCTCTTCCGGTTGCTGGTTGGTTCCGCTCAGTTCCCCTTTTTCCGGGGTCCAGTTCAGGTGGACGAAAGAGACGTCGTCCGGAACGCGGAATCCGTTCTTCCGTATCCAGGTGAGGATCGGGCCGTGGTTGGCGAGAACGGCGTCGGGCTTTTCCTTTTTCATCCAAGCGATCACGGACGATTCGTCGAACTGGTCGACGAGGAGGGGCTCAATTTTCGCCAGTTCCGGGTGGGTGTATTGCCAAGCCAGATAGCCGGCGAGCCAGCGGCTTTCCACCTTAGCGTCGACGAATCGAGGCATAGCCAGTCCAATTCGGCGATGGCCGCGTTTTTGGCACTGATCCATCGCGAGGGAGAGAGAGTGGAACTGGCTGTTCGTTACACGGTGCGCAGGGATTTCGTTAAACGTGTGGCCAAAGGCGACGGTGGCAAAGGGATCCCATGAGAGGGAGAGGGGCATTCCGTACGAGGGGAGCGGGGCGAGGAGAAGGCCACGGATGCCACGAAGGCGCATCGCGCGGGAAAGATCGGTGGGGGATTTTTCGCGGATCCAGAGGGTTTCGATTCCATAGCCCAGGGCGGTGGCACGTGCTGTGGCACCGATGAGGTAGCGGGCGAACGAGGGGTTTTCCTTCCAACCGTCGCGGGTGGGGAAGGATGTAATGAAGGCGAGATTACAGATGAATTTTGTTTTTCGGGTCGAGCGGAGGGAGGTCATTAGGGCGCTGACCATGGGGTTGGGGGTGTAACCGAGTTCTGCGGCTACTTCGGCCACGCGGGTGCGCATTGAGGAGGAAATGCGAGGACTGTTTCTGAGGGCGAGGGATACTGTTACCTTGGAGACATGGCATTTTTTGGCAATCGTCTCTAATGTGGGCGGCACCGGACAAGATAAGCCTAGTTAAATAGATTGTGCAAGTTAACTGGTAAAGCAAGATTTATCAGGGTTATTACCAGTAGTGCAAATGCATGTTTAGCAGTTGTTTATGTCAATATCACCAAAAAATTTTGTTTTGTTAAAAACAAAAGTTGCAAAAGCTACGATTAGTATGCTAAGGTTGATTTATATGGCGTTTGCTGAATCTTTGGCTCTACTTGTATCGAAATTACAAATCCATTTTGAACCTATCTCGCTGATGAATGTCTAAGCTCTTATGATGTTGCATTCCATCCATCGAATCGTGAACCGAAAACTCCGGCTTTGCATTTTGTCTGCATCTCTCTCGCTCGGGATTTTTTCAGCGAATGTTTCGCAAGCTCAGACCTTCACCAATGTTTACTGGTGTCCCACCACTAACGCTCTGGGTTTCACGGGTAGTTGGGGTAGTACCACTCCCCTTGTTTGGAGTACAAACTCCTCCGCTGGTGGTGGCACATTGTATAGCTCCACTACCGTCACCAATCTGGGTACCACCAATATTATTTATAATTTTAGTGGCACAGCAGGAACGGTAACCTCAACTTCTAGCATTACTGGTGTCGGTGGGATGAACTGGTTGACGACTGGCTACATAATCACAGGCACGGGTAAAACATACACCGGCATTGATGCCACTGCCACCGGGACAAATGCCATCTACATCGGCAGCAGCGTCAATCTCAGCATCAGCGGAACTGGAGTTAACTTTAGCGCCCTGGCCATGACGGGTGGCACGGGATCCACGGTAACCCTCACCGGTGCGGCTGGTGCAACCAACGCGATTATTTTCGGCGGTAGTAGTGCTACTAGCGGAAGAACCAACTCTGTGAATACTATCATTAGTGGAGCCGGCACGGTCGTTTTAGGAACGGGGGGAGCCAGTGGTTTCACTCAAGCCGGCACTATATCCAACACCAGCAGTGCGACGCTCGTTCTGACAAACGGCGGTTCTGGAAACGTGTCTGTGAGTGGGGTAGTTAGTGGAACGAATGGATTGGTATTGAACAATGCAAGCACGGGAAAAATTCAACTTTTGGCCGCCAATACTTACAGCAATGGAACTACGGTTATTAATACCAATGGAGGTGAAGTCCTGTACAACAGCGCTGCGGCGTTCGGTTCAGGAACGATCACGTCCAGTTCAGCAGGCACGAATTATATGCGGGGGATGGCAAATAATCTGAACATCACCAACGCCATCTCCATCGAAACCAATAACACTTTGAGATTCGGCACAACCACTAGTAGTAATACAGCCGTATATTCGGGAGTGATGTCGGGTTCCGGTTCCCTTTTGTACTCATTGTCTGGAGGTCTACAATTGTTGGGTACAAACAGCTCTTTTGGCGGTGGATTCACAGCGGGAAGCAGTGGAGCGGTGGATGTTGCTAAGATCGGCATGGCCGGTGCGAACAGTTCGATCGGAACAAATGGAGTCATCACTTTAGGTTTGATCACGACTCCTTCCTCCAAACCTACTTTCCGTTGGATTGGAACGAACAACGACACGTCGGATAAAGTGATCAACATTGCAAACGCCTCTGGAGGGGTTGAACTTCAGACTCAGGGTAACGGCGATCTGACGCTGAATGGGAATATTAATTCCGTCGGACTAGGTGGTCCGAAGACAATCTATGTTTATCCTTATACCAACTCTTCGGCGGGCACCACCAACACGCTCTCTTTGAACGGAGTAATCAATGACGGGACTCCGGGATATGTGGTTAATGATCAATCCATAGGCACAATCAAGACCACCAACGGTATTGGCACAGGTACGACCAATGTGGTGACCAATGGGGTTAACACCATCATTCTTGCCTCGGTGTCTGGGGTAACGAACGGTGCTCCAATCTCCGGTGGGGGGTGCATCGCTCCTGGAACCACCATTACGGCGATCGACACAACTGGCGGAACCAATAAAATTACTCTCAGCGCGTTGACGACCAATACGGCATCCATCTCGGCTGGGTTGGCGGTGATGAATGTGGCGGGTGCGACGGCCGCCACCTCTTTAAATATTCTGCCCAAGAGTTCTGCTGGCTCCACTTATGTTAATATTGTCTTGGGAAGTACAAGCAACAGCTTCTCCGGTGGGGTTGTTTTCACCAACAGTCAGTCCGGCTTGATTTCGCTTTTGAAGATATCCAAGTTTGGTAATGCGGGGGAAAACAGTTCTCTAGGAACGGCTGCGAATGTCACATTTGGAGGGTCTAGCGGAACGACCTGCACGCTGGATTATATAGGGAGTGGAGCGGAGGTCATCACCAACAAGAGTATCACGCTCGGTGGATCAGCCGGCACGGTTGGCTTGAGCGTAAGTGGTACAGGGTCTTTAAAACTGGCGGGGGGCATTCTCCCAGGCCCCACTAATCAGGCACGGACTTTGTCACTGACGGGTAGTAGTACCGGAACGGGAGAAATTGCCTCGAATCTGGGTGATATGAATGGATTTGCTTTGAGTGTTCAAAAAGATGGCAGTGGAACATGGACTCTTTCAGGGACGAATTCGTTTACTGGATTAGTCAAGATCCAGGGCGCCGGATCGGTTCTTCGGTTTAATTCGCCGGATGCACTGCCCGCGGCAGCGAATCTTGACGGTAACTCAAGCAGCGGAAGCTACACCCTCGAAATGGTTGGCAGCAGCACAAATTACAAAATGAATAGGATGATAACTGGTTATATGATCTTCAAATCAACCAACGGACCCAGCACCCTAACTTTCACGAATGACACAACAGGAAGTTTATTGGGAGGAAGTGCATCCAAGATTATGACGGCCCTTAGCAATGCAACGGTTGTATTTGCGGGTCCCTATGACATGAATGCTGCTTCAAATGCAGTTCGAACCAATACTTTGACTGGAGACGGGGTGTTCAGATTTAACGGTACGATCAACGGTTCAACTATAGGTACCAATGTGCTCGTCAATGCGAGTAATTGTATCACTTACCTAAACGCGTCTAATAATTATAACGGAGGAACGCAAGTACAGGGTGGTACATTAGTGGTCAATCACTCAAACGCGATTCCATCCGTCGGTACCGTAGTGGTTTCAAGCGGTGCGGCTTTGCAGGTCAATGCCGTTGTTACCAACACCATTGCCAGTTCGATCGTAAACGGCGGTACGGTGAAGATAGCTTCAGGTGGAAGCATGCTTGCTTCCCAGATTACAGGGGGGGCGGTTGAGGTGGGGGCATCCTCTGGGGTGGCCAATCTTTCGGTGGAAGCTGACGCCACATTCAGTTCGTTAAGAATGACCGGAAATGGAAACATTTCTCTCCCATCTAGCGCCACGCTTTTTCCCTCCACCAGTGCGACGTTCAGTGGTAGTGGCAATAAACTTACTTTAAATAATGTTCCTGGGCTTGGTGTCTATAGCTTAATTACTGTTAGTGCTCCCACAGGATTGAATGCCCCTAACGGTTCGGTTGTTGCAGTGGTCAATGGAAGTGAAGTCCCGTTGAATGGAGCAGTGACGCAAATCGGGAATTATAATTACGCGTTTCAATCCACTAGCACTCAACTTCAGTTGTCTGTGACTTCGGCTGGTGCAAATGCATTAACCTATAATTTTGATGTAAACGGCGCGTGGGACACTAACTCTGCAAATACCAGTCCTACTTGGCTTACAGGAGCTCAGACTCCTAGCAACTTTTCCAATACTGATTTGGTATCTTTTACGGGAGGAGGTACAAATACTGTTACTGTAAGCGGAATCGTCCAACCAGGCGCGTTAACGTTTACTAATTCAAGCGGAGTTTTGACCTTGAGTGGAGGGACAATCCAAACGCCAGAGTTGAAAGTCATTGGGGGAGGGCAAGTGGATATATCAAGTGCTATCACCAAATTCAATGACGTGCTTGGAATTAATATCTCGAGTGGAACGTTGAATCTGAATTCCAATGTAACGGCAAGTGATGTGAATGTATCAGGCGGTTCACTAGGCGGACTGGCTCTTTTGACCGCAGATACATATACCCTAACAGGGGGTGAAGTTAGTATTTCTTTGGCGGGCTCAGGGACTATGAATCTCGGCGGTACTGTCACGCTAAGCGGGGACAATACCTATTTCACCGGCCCAATTACAATCAGCGGAGCATCGGTTTCCATCGCTGGGGACAGTGCTTTGGGTTCGGGTACAATCAGCCTTAGTGGAGGTGCTGTTTTGAACATGAACAACGAGATGAATTTGGGTAATGCAGTCAGCTTGGGCTTGGGGGGAGGTACTGTGTCGGTTGCTGGTGATGCATCTTCGGCGATTCTGAGTGGAGGAATCACTAACAGCCTTGGGACAAATTCATTGACCAAGAGCGGCACGGGTAAGCTTACTCTGGGGGGTTTAGTGGGTTCAACCAACAGTCATGTGGGGTTGAATGTCCCCACTGGGAATCTCGTATTGAGTGGAAGCGAGAAGTCCATCGCGAGTGTTTCCAATGGGGCCGTTTTGACCTTGGATGGGGTGCTGGTGAATACCAGAGGCGGAGTATTCAGTGGCAACGGAAGCATCTCCGTTACCAACAGCGTGACCCTCAGCAACCTTGGTAGTTCCAGGTTGGATTGCACCAATGTGGTGAATATTGCTCCGGGAGGTGTTTTGAATGTCGGAAACTCCTCTAATTCTTCTTATTCTCAGTATTGGAACGGGGTCAACGGGACTAATGGAAAACTGGTGTCGATAAATGGTACAAACCGGTTGAGCGGAATAAGCACCGTTGGAACAATCGAAATCAATAGTGGGGCTGGCTTGAGATTAGAAAACGGCACGATCACCGACACAACTGTTACCAACAATGGCAAGTTGATATTCGCCAATTCAGGTTCGATTACAAATGTGATTGGAGGCACCAATTTCACTACGGCGGCCAACGGAAATATGACCGGTTCTGGGTTCCTAGTCCATTCGAGCAGCAAAAATCTTATTTTGGGTGGACAAATCAATGGAGGATTAACCATCTCGTTAGAAAACACCAACAAACCCGAGGTGTACCTGATTAATTCAAATAATTTCACAGGTGGAATCGTTTTTGCTACGAATAACTGCTCCCTCTGGTTCAGCAACAACGCTTCCCTTGGATCTGGGCTTATCAATGCCGCTGGCAGCACGAATGCACAGGTCGGGCTTCTCGTTACCAATCAGCCCGTATCGTGGACTATCGACAATCAGATCAGTACAGGTACAAGCTCCAATTCGGTAATGAACTTTTCGCCTGGTCCGAGCAATACGCTGACCTTGGCCGGCTTGATTAGTGGAAGTGGTTGGTTGAAGGTAGGTTCGTCCACAGGCGGCTATTTGCAGGTCACTAATACAGGGAATACCTATACCGGCGGAACAGAAATCGGGAATGGCGCTATTGTGGTCAGTGACAGTGCTGCACTTGGCACCGGCTCAATCAATCTCAGCACGGCTTCCAACAGTATCTTGAAAATCACAGGGGATACAACTTTCTCTCAGCCCAAGATGACCATCGGTGCTGTATCCAACCTGACCAACAGTGCCATCTTTGAAGTAGCGACGGGAAAGACGGCAAGTGTGAATTCCACTATTGGGGTAAATACAAGCTACTCGAATTATTCAAATCAGGTTGTAAGTGTCAGGAAGATCGGAAGTGGGACTTTGGTTCTTACAGCCAACAATACGTATGCTGGAACGACATCAGTGGAGGGTGGAAAACTTTCGATCCAATATCCCTATCTTTCGAGCTCGAATAACGTTTCGTTGACTAACAATCCGACCTTGGATTTGGATTTCAGTGGTACCAATACAATCGCAAAACTCATCATAGACGGAGTGGAGCAAACTCGAGGCACGTGGGGCAGCCTCTCATCGATTGCAAACAATAGGACCGCATCGATTACGGGCACGGGACTTCTTAAAGTTACCAGCGGGCCCTTGATTCAAATCGATGTGACGTTGCCTAATGACCAATTGACTCAGGTTTACAACGGCAATCCGAAATCCGTGACTCCGGCAAGCATCTACCCTGATGCGTCCTTCATCGTCACTTACGGCAGCAGCAGTACGCCACCGACAGCCGTTGGGAATTATTCCGTCCTCGTCACGGCAATGGAACCGTACACGGGTTCGATCACGAAAACTTTGTCGATTGTTCAAGGAGTGTCGTCATTCACATGGCCATCCAGCAGCAGCTTCACGTACACAGGGTCGGCTCAAGGACCTGTTGTCAGTAGCAAAACAGGGAGTTCTCAAACTGTTACTTACTCCTATGTCGGAGTAAATCCGACTGTTTACTCTTCTTCCACAACCAAACCTACGGCAGCAGGAAGTTATAAGGTGATCGCGACTGTCGCAGCTGATGTTAACTATGGGACTACTACCGAGGAGCTTAACTTTACGATTGAGAAGGCTGCACAGACGATCACATCATTTAGTGGGGGCTTTGGCGCCAAAAGGTATGGGGGGTCAACTTTCACCTTGGGGGCTACGGCTTCGTCAGGATTGGCTGTGGCCTATGAAAGCTTAAACCCTGCCGTGGCGACGGTTTCGGGGAATATAGTCACGATCGTAGGAGTAGGGTCAGCGGGGATCAGAGCCACCCAGGCTGGGGATAACAATTACAACGCTGCAACTGCAGTCGACCAGACCTTGACGGTGAACCCGGGGTTCAACGTCATCACATTTGGTTCACTGTCAGACAAGACTTATGGGGATGCGACCTTCACTCTGGGGGCTAC
>Ga0164294_10005527_pt1 | contig 10855 bp, 11 predicted proteins | sample GEODES005metaG_FD_111479 | JGI IMG/M metagenome (GOLD analysis project Ga0164294, IMG submission 111479) | Oligotrophic lake water microbial communities from Sparkling Lake, Wisconsin, USA - GEODES005 metaG | ecosystem: Environmental > Aquatic > Freshwater > Lake | place: USA: Sparkling Lake...
AGCGCTGGCATCGTGGGCGCAAGCGCTGGCATCGTGGGCGCAAGCGCTGGCATCGTGGGCGCAAGCGCTGGCATCGTGGGCGCAAGCGCTGGCATCGTGGGCGCAAGCGCCGGCATCGTAGGCGCAAGCGCTGGCATTGCGCGCAAGCGGGCACTTGGCTTAGGGCCTGCGCCGAAGATGTTCGTCGCTTTCCCACTTTCACGCGGTCCGGACCGCGACCCGCTGCTTTGGACAACCGCGCTGGCGCTGGTGTTTTTTGCGCTGGTGCTCAACCGCTTGGCGATCCCGGCGCGGCCGATGTTCGATGAGGTCCATTATCTGCCTGCGGCGCGCCGGCTGATCGAACTGACCAGCCGGCTGAACCCCGAGCATCCGCTGCTCGGCAAGGAATTCATTGCGCTGGGCATGAAGCTGTTTGGCGATGGGCCGCTGGGCTGGCGCATGCCCAATGCCGTGCTGGGCGCGATCGGGCTGTTTGCGGCGACGCGCGCGCTGTGGTGGGCGAGCCTGTCGCGCACGGCGAGCCTGTTGTTTGGCGTGCTGCTCGCCAGCAATTTCATCTGGTTCGTGATGAGCCGGATCGCGATGCTCGACATGGCGATGGCATCCATGCTCGCGCTGGCGTTCTGGCAATGGGCGCTGGCGTGGCGGCGGCAGAAGCGCGTGCATCTGGCGCTGTGCGGGGTGTTTCTGGGCCTCTCGCTGGCGGGAAAATGGAATGGGATTCCGCTACTGGTGATGCCCGGGCTGCTCTTTGCGTGGGATCGCGGCCGGGCGCTGGGGCCGCGCTGGCGCAGCCTGCTGACGGCGCGCGATACGGGGCCGGTGCGCGGGGTGTCGCTGCTGGAGGCGGCGCTGTGGCTCGGCGTGGTGCCGCTACTGGTCTATTTCGCCACGTTTGCGCCGACGTTTTTCTACAAGGTTCAGCCGATGACCTTGCGCGGGCTGATCCCTTGGCAGCAATACATGCTCCAGCTGCAGGACAGCGTGGTCAAGCCGCACCGCTACATGAGCCGGTGGTGGCAATGGACGCTGAACCTGCGCCCGATCTGGTTTCTCTATGAGAAGACTGCGGGCGCACAGCGCGGGATCCTGCTCGTGGGCAATCCGTTCACGATGCTGGCCGGGCTGCCCGCGCTGGTGCTGTGCCTGTGGGAAGGCGCGCGCCGCGCCGATCGGCTGCGGATCGGGGTGGCGGTGATGTATGGCGCGGCGCTGATCTTCTGGGCGCTCAATGGCAAGCCGGTGCAGTTTTTCTACCACTACGAACTGGCGGCGACGTTCCTGATGGCGGCGCTGGCGCTCGCGCTGGCCGGATGGTGGGAGGCGGGCCTGCGCTGGCCGGCGGCGGTTGCGGTGGCGCTTGCGCTCATCATGTTCATCGGCTTTTACCCGATCTTGTCGGCTGGCCCGCTGGCGCATGTGCGGTCTTATGAGTGGTATGTGTGGATGCAGAGCTGGCACTGAGCCGGCCTTGTAGCCGCCTAGTATTTGCCCCAGACGAACTTGCTGGAAAGCGCGAAGTTCCACACCGAACCCAGCACGATGCCGATGATCACCGAGATCGCATCGTGAAAGCCCATGGCCCGCAGCGCTGCCGCCGCGCCGACATTGGTCAGCAGCCCGAGCGAGCAAGTCGCGGCAAATTTCGCCCAGCCCCGCAACAGCGGAAGCAGCCCGCGCAGCCGCTTGTCCTGATAGGTCAGTTCGTTGTTGAGCACGAAATTGAACGACATCGCCACCAGCGCCGCGACCGAGTTGGCGATGTTGAACGCGGTGTTCGAGGACCAGTGGCCATAGACGAAGGGCGCGCCCATCAATCCGCTGCGCACCAGCCAGAGCACGCCGAACTGGACCACCACGCCCATCGCGCCGACCGTGCCGAACAGCGCGAAACGGGTGGGAATGATCCGGCCGAGCCACTTGTCGTACAGACCGACGAGGAATTCGAACACCACGGTGCGATCGAGCTTGGATTCGCCGGTGGCGCGCGCGGCGAAATTCATCGGGAATTCCTTGACCTTCAGCGGCGCATCGACCGTGGCGAGGATATCGAGCAGGATCTTGAAGCCCACGCCCGAGAGCCGGTGGGCATCGGCGCGCAGGATATCGGCGCGCAGCATGAAAAAGCCGCTCATCGGATCGGAGAGTTCAACCCCGGTGACGCGGCGCGCAATCCGGTTGGCGAGGCCCGAGGCCTTGACCCGGTCGGGTCGGCCCCACGCCTCGGTGCTCGCGCCTTCGGCAAAGCGCGAGGCATAAGCGACATCGTATTCGCCGCCGGCAACCGCTTCGTACATCTTGGGCAGCAGGACCGGATCGTGCTGGTGGTCGGCGTCCATCACGCTGACGACGGGTGCGGCAGTGGCGCACATGCCTTCGATCGCGGCGGAGGCGAGGCCGCGCCGCCCGATCCGCTCGATCACCCGCACGCGCGGATCATCGCGGCCGATCCGGCGGGCCTCGTCGGCGGTGCCGTCGGGGCTGTTGTCATCGACGAAGATCGCTTCCCAGTTCAACCCCGCGAGGGCCTTGTCGAGGCGTTCGACCATCAGCGCGATGTTGCCACGTTCGTTGTAGGTCGGCAGAATAACGGCAAGTTGCAGCATAGGCAGCGCGCCTACAACCTTGCGAGCACCGCGTCACCAATTTCCGTGGTTCGCGCGGTGCCGCCCAGATCATGGCCGAACACGCCATCGGCAATCGCACGGGCCACCGCGGCCTCGATGCGGAGCGCGGCGTCGGCAAGGCCGAGCGAATGGCGCAGCAGCATCGCGGCAGACAGGATCGTGGCCATCGGATTGGCGAGGCCGCGCCCTGCGATATCGGGCGCGGAGCCGTGGATCGGCTCATAGAGGCCGAAGGTGCCGTGCGCGGTCTGGCGGCTGCCCAGCGAGGCGGAGGCCAGCATCCCGATCGAGCCGACGCACATGCTCGCCTGATCGGAGAGGATATCGCCGAACAGATTGCCGGTGACGACCACGTCGAACTGGCCGGGATTGCGCACCAGCTGCATCGCGGCATTATCGACATACATGTGGGTGAGGGCGACATCGGGGTATTCGCGCGCCACGTCGATCACCACATCGCGCCAGAGCTGCGAGGTTTCGAGCACATTGGCCTTGTCGACCGAGCACAGCCGCTTGGCGCGGCCTTGCGCCGCGCGAAAGGCGACATGGGCGATCCGGCGCACTTCGGTTTCGCAGTAGGACATCACGTCGTAGCCTTCGCGGGTGCCATCGGCGGCGGTGCGAAAGCCTTTCTCGCCGAAGTACACGTCGCCGTTCAGCTCGCGCACGATCAGCAGATCGATGGCGGCCGCGACTTCGGGGCGCAGCGCGGAATGGCTTTCGAGGCCTTTGAACACGGTGGCGGGACGCAGATTGGCAAACAGGCCGAACGCCTTGCGCAGGCCGAGGATCGCTTGTTCGGGGCGCAAGGCGCGCTCCAGTGCGTCGCAATCGGGATCACCGACCGCGCCGAACAGCACACCGTCCGAATTTTCGACCAGCGCCAGCGTTTCGGGCGGCAGCGGATGGCCGTGCGCCTTATAGGCCGCGCCGCCCACCAGCGCCTCGTCGCGCGCGATATCGAGACCGAGCGCATCGAGCACGCGCAGCGCCTCGTGCGTCACTTCGGGGCCGATACCATCACCCGCCAAGACCGCAATTTTCATGGTTTCACCTCAATCACCGCTGATGCGCTTCAACCTGTCCAGCAGAATCGCGCGCGCCGCCATAACATCGCGCCTGCGATCGGCAAGCAGCCGGTTGCCGATGGCCGCGCCGTGCCGGTCGAGCAAGGCCAGCAGCTGCGCCCATGGCATGTCCGCAGGCGGCGCGGCGCTCAGCCCCTGGCCAACGGCATATCCCGCCTCGCGCAGCACCAGCGCCTCATAGCCCGCCAGCGCGCGCGCCCAGCCGCGCGCCGAGGGGGCATGGCAAATGGCATCGAGCAGGGCGAGGAGCGCGCTGTGGAGCGCGGGATAAGGCTGGCCTTCGGGCAAAGTGGCGGCCGTCAATGCGGCGGCCCAGCCGATGCCCGCGCTCGCCAGCGGTTCGGTGAGCCACGGTCCCCGGCTGACGACCAGTTCGAGCCGCACCGACGCCAGCTGGTTGTCGCCGCGCTCATTGAGCTCGATTTCCAGAACGTTGCCCGGGATCAGCAAGGGCCGCAGCATCCGCCCGCGTGCGCCCGCGACATAGGCGGCGAGCAGGCCGTGATCCGCGGTGAACAGACGCGCCACCGCGCCATGTTCGCCATGCGCAAAAGACGCGCAAAGGATGGCCGGGGCGCGGATCAGCATGGCGCGGCATGTGGGGCCAATCAGCCATGCCCGCAAGACTTGCGATTCCCCCGTTGGAACGCAGCGCAATGTGCGTTAGCTTGCACACCATGAAGCAACTCTTCCAGCACGCCGCCGTGACAGACGGCATTACCGTTCGCGTGGCGGTCAATTTCCTGCCCGAGCAATCGCGCGTGGATGCGGGCAAGTGGTTCTGGGTCTATCATATTCGCATCGAGAATGGCTCGGACCAGCCGGTGCGCCTGCTGACGCGCCATTGGCGAATCACCGACGGGCGCGGGCAGACCAATTTCGTCGATGGCGAGGGCGTGGTCGGCGAGCAGCCGCTGCTGAAGCCGGGCGAGGCGCATGACTATGTCTCGGGCTGCCCGCTGGGCACACCGCGCGGCACCATGCAGGGGCATTACATCATGGAGCGCGGCGACGATTCGCTGATCGAAGTGTCGATCCCCCGGTTTCCGCTGGCGGCCCCGGCCACCGCAAATTGAGCGCGCAGGGGGCGCGATGAAGCGGACACACTTACCGCTGAACGGGTTGCGCGTGCTGGATGCAGCCGCGCGGCACCTTTCGTTTACCCGCGCCGCAGACGAGCTGGCAGTGACCCCGGCAGCGGTCGGCCAGCAAATCCGTGCGCTGGAGGATCTGCTGGGCGTGGTGCTGTTTCGGCGGACCACCAAGGGGCTGGTGCTGACCGAGGAAGCCTGCGCGGGCCTGAATGCCATCCGCGAAGGTTTCTTGCGCTTCGAGGAAGGCGTGCAGGCGATGCAGGCCGGGCAATCGAGCCACGTCTACACTATCGCCTGCCCGCGCGACTTTTTCGCCGCGTGGCTCTCGCCCCGGCTGGCGGCGTTTCGGGCCCAGAGCCCGGCGATGCGCTTTGCGCTGGCAGCGGGCGATGGCGAGACCGATTTTACCGAGGCCAACCTCGATCTGGCGGTGCGCTGGGCGGAGGGACCGGGCGAGCTTGAGGGTATCCCGCTCGGTGCACCGATGGTCCAGATCGTGGCCGCGCCGGGCCTTGGCAATGCGGCCCCGTGGATCAGTTGGCCGGGCGATCCTGCGCCCGACGACGATCAGCGCGAGCCGCAGTTTTCGGTGGGCGACGCCGGCACCGCGATCAGCGCTGCTGCGGCCGGGCTGGGCAAGGCGCGCGTGCCCCTGCTGTTGGCTGAGGCCGCGGCGGCCATGGGCCGGGTCGAAGCGGTGGGCATGCCCGAGACCGGGCGGCGCGGCTATTGGCTGGTCGCCCCGCTGCCGCAGTGGCGGCAGGCCAAAGTGAAGGCGCTGGTGGCTGCACTGACCGCCTGAGCGCCCTAGTCCTGCGCGCGATCAGCCACCCGCACATGGTAGCAAGCCAATATGCCCGAAATCATCATCCGCTCCTTTACCGATGCCGATCAGGGTGCCGTCCTCACGCTTATCCTGCCGATCCAGCAGCAGGAGTTCGGCATCCCGGTCACGGTGGAGGAGCAGCCTGATCTCAGCGCCATCGGGCAAGTCTATCAATCCGGCACCGGCGGATTCTGGGTCGCGGAGCAGGCCGGGCGGATTGTCGGAACCATTGGCCTGATCGGCTTCGGCGCGCGGCAAGGAGCACTGCGCAAGATGTTTGTTGCGGCCGATGCGCGGGGGCGCGAGCATGGGGTCGCGGCCAAATTGCTGGCAACCTTGGTGGATCACGCGCGCGGGCATGCGCTGACCGCGATCACGCTGGGCACGATCGAGCGCCTCCATGCGGCAGTGCGCTTTTACGAGAAAAACGGCTTTGTCCTCATCGCGGCCGATGCGCTGCCGGATGGTTTTCCGCGCATGCCGGTCGATACCCATTTCTTTCGCCTCGAACTGCGCTGATCCTCTTGGGCTCAGCCCGTCCGCTCCAGAAACGCATCGAGCGCAGAGTTGAACTTTGCGGGCGCTTCCCATGGCACGAAATGGCCGCAATCGGGCACGCGCACGAGCGTAAAGTCGGGGATCATCGCCTCCAGCCCTTCGAGATTGGCGGGCGGCAGCGCCAAGTCATCGAGCGCCCAGATCACCAGCGTGGGAATGCCGAGCGGCGGCAGCGGCGGGGGAGCGAACCCTGCGGGCAGTTCGAACGGCGCGTCCATGGTAGGCACATCGACCGGGCTGGCGCGATACCAGTTCAGCATCGCGATCGCCGAATCGGGGTTTGCCCAGTCTGCGCGCAGCGCCGCCTCTTCTTCCGGTTCGAGCGCTGTGGACCCTTCCCATTTGAGCGCGTGTTGCAGCAGCGCGCCGAGGCCATGTTCGCGGACCATCGGATCGAATGCGGTGTTGCGAAAGTCGCGCATATATTGGCTGGCGGCGCGCTGCACCGGATCGAGATAGAGCAGCTTCTGGAAGATTGCCGGGTGCGGCGCATTGGCGATGACCGCGCGGGTGACGCGCGTCCCTTGGCCCATCAGCGCCACGCCCCAGGCAATCGCGCCGCCCCAATCGTGCCCCAGCACGCTAAACTGCGCGACCCCCAACGCATCGGCGAGCAGGAACACGTCGCCGATCAGCTTGTCGGGCCTGTAGCTCGCCACATCCTGCGGCTTGGACGAGCCGCGATAGCCGCGCTGGTCGGGCGCGATGCAGCGATAGGTGCCCGCCAGATGCGCGATCTGATGGCGCCAGGTGCGATGCGATTCGGGAAAGCCGTGAAGGAATATCAGCACCGGACCATCGCGCGGGCCGGTGTCGAGCACATCGAGCTCGATGCCGTTGGCCAAGGCCACGCGCTGCATCGCATCGCTCATTGCGGGGTCTCCATGCGGACGGCGTAACCGGCGGCAACCCACCCGGCGACCCTGTCGAAAAGCGCATCGGGGGTGCGGCGCGCTTCGCCGATCTGCTTTTCCGCGCCCACGGCGACGATGATCTCGCGCTCGTCGGCGGCGATGCCGGCCAGCATTTCCGCGACGGCAGTATCAGGATCGATACCGGCTTCGATATGCGGATCGCTTTCGCCGCGTGCGGTGCCGTCTGCGGTCAGCGCATTGCGCGCGACATTGGTGCGCACCGATCCCGGCGCGATGACGTGGACTTTGAGGCCGAGGTGCGCCACCTCGCTGCGCAAGGCGTCGGCATAACCGATCAGTCCGAATTTGGCGGCGCTGTACGCCGTGCGCATCGGCACGCCGAACTTGCCCGCCACGCTCGAGATCATCACGAACCGCCCCGATCCGCGCGCCACCATGTGCGGCAGCACCGCTTGCGACAGCGCGATGGGGGCGAGCAGATCGACCGCGATGATCCGTTCATAGACTGCATAGTCGGTATCGACCGCGAGCGCGCGCTGCGAAATGCCCGCGTTGTTGACCAGCATGTCGATGCCACCATTGTGCGCATTTGCCCATTCCGCTGCTTGCGCAGTGGCGGCGAGCATGGCGGCGTGATCGGTCACTTCGAAGGGGAGCAGCAGGGTTTCGCCGAGCCCTTCCGCCACAGAGGCCAAGGCCTGCTCATTGCGGCCCGACAGGATCAGCCGCGCGCCCTGCGCGCCCAGCGCGCGCGCCAGAGCCGCACCGATGCCCGATGAAGCGCCGGTGATCCACACCGTCTTGCCTGAAAATTCCATCTCTTGTTCTCCCACGCTTTACTACCGGCGGTTATTCGCCCGGTGCCTTGGCTTTGACCGCCAGCGCATGAACCCGCTGCCCGGGAATATCGCCCAGCGCGGCATTGACCATGCGTTGGCGCTGGAGCCGCGACACGCCTGCGAAAGCGGCGGATTCGATCTCGACAGTAAAGTGCGATTCGCCCGATCCGTCATCGCCGCGGTGGCCGCTGTGGCTGGCGCTGTCGTTGATCACGGCAAGGCGGGACGGCGCGAACGCGGCGACGAGTTTTTGTTCGATTTCTTGGGCAAGTGGTCCGGTCATGTCTTCCATCTTAGCGAAAGAACCATCATGTGCCAGAGGCCGATCAAGCGAAAGCGAGAATGCGACACGACAAATTTCACGGCCGCGTCGAGGGCAGCGGCAGAGCCTGCGTTGCGCCGGGGTGCACGAACGCGGGCGAATTTCGTGCGCCTGGCGGGCGCTCGCCCGGTTTTGACGGTCCCGGCGATTACCGTTGGTTCTGCCTCGATCACGTGCGCCAGTTCAACGCGGGCTATGATTTCTTTGCGGGCATGAGCCCCGAGGAGATCATGGCGGCGCAATCCCCGTTGGCAGGCTGGGAACGCGAGACGCGCGCGTTCCGCGCCGATGCAGGGATTGACCAAGCCCCGCGCTGGAACGATTTCGCCGATCCGCTCGAAGCCATCGAGCGCCGCGCGCGGATGCGCCGCCAGGATGCGCTCCACCGGCAGGAAGCGGCGCGGCGTGGCATCGGGCCGGAGGAGCGCCGTGCCTATGAGGTGATGGGGCTGGGTTTCGATGCGGACCGCAAGGCGCTGCGTGCGCGCTATTCGCAGATGGTGCGCAAGTATCATCCCGATCGCAATGGCGGCGACCGCAGCTATGAGGGGCAGTTGCAGGCGGTTGTGGAAGCCTACAACCGGCTTCGGGCGAGCAGCGCTTTTGTTTGAGCGATCAGGAATCCAAGGGAGAGAATGGGATGAGCAATGTGCAGGCCGGAGAGCAAAGCTATGATCAGATCGTGCTGGGGCGGCGCAGCATTCGCGGGTTTCAGCAAAGGCCGGTGCCGCGCGCGCTGATCGAAGACGTGCTCGCCCTCGCGATGCGCGCGCCCTCCAGCTACAATACGCAGCCGTGGAACTTTACCGTGGTCAGCGGTGCGCCGCTTGATCGGATTCGCGAGGAGAACGCGCGCCGCACGCTCGCCGGCGTACCCGATTCGCGCGAAGGGCGCCGGGGCGGGGCCTATCTTGGCGCGCACCGCGAGCGGCAGATCGAAGTGGCCAAGCAGCTTTTCGGCGTGATGGAGATCGGCCGCGAGGACAAGGACAAGCGGCAGGACTGGGTGATGCGCGGCTTTCGCCAGTTCGACGCGCCGGTCTCGGTGGTGGTGACCTATGACCGGGCGCTGCTGGAAAGCGATATCGGCCCGTTCGATTGCGGCGCGGTGACCAATGCGCTGGTCAATGCCGCATGGTCGCGCGGGCTGGGCTGCGTGATCAACAGCCAGGGCATCATGCAATCCCCTGCCGTGCGCGAACACGCGGGGATTGCCGAGGATCAGGTGATCATGATCTGCGTCGCGATGGGCTTTCCCGACGAAGACTTTCCCGCGAACAGCGTGGTATCAAACCGCAAGACGGTGGAAGAAGCCGCGCGGTTCGTGGGGTTTGAAGATTAGGCCTGCGTGTTAGCGGCTCAGGCAGCCACCGGGGCTGCCTGACGCACGCTTTCGTCGACGTGGGCGGCGAATTCTTCGAAGTTGGCGATGAACTTGCGGACCAGTTCGCTCGCCGTCACGTCATAGGCGTCGCCGTCGGCCCACGCGCCGCGCGGATCGAGCAGCTTGCTGTCGACGCCGGGCACCGCAATCGGCACTTCGAAACCGAAATAGGGGTCTTCGCGGAATTCGGCGTCGTTGAGGCTGCCGTCGAGCGCGGCATTGAGCAGCGCGCGGGTCGCTTTGATCGGCATGCGCTTGATGCCTTCCATCGTTGCCTTGCCGCCCGACCAGCCGGTGTTGACCAGCCAGCACTTGACCCCGCCCTTGGCGATCCGCTCTTTGAGAAGATTGCCGTAAACCGACGGGTGGCGCGGCATGAATGGTGCGCCGAAGCAGGTGCTAAAGGTCGCTTCAGGTTCGGTTACGCCGATCTCGGTGCCGGCCACGCGCGCGGTGTAGCCCGAGAGGAAGTGGTACATTGCCTGATCGGGGGTGAGCCGTGCGATCGGGGGCAGCACGCCATACGCATCGGCGGTAAGGAAGATCAGGTTCGCCGGAACCGGGCCGAGATTGTGCTCGCTGGCATTGGGGATGAAATCGATGGGGTACGAACCGCGGCTGTTTTCGGCGAGGCTGGCATCGTCGAAATCGAGCGTGCGGGTGACCGGGTCGATTACCACGTTTTCAAGGATGGTGCCAAAGCGCTTGGTTGTGGCGAAAATCTCGGGCTCTGCCTCGGGGGAGAGCCGGATCATCTTCGCGTAGCAACCGCCTTCGAAATTGAACACGGCGGAGTCCGACCAGCCATGCTCGTCATCGCCGATCAGCGTGCGGCTGGCATCGGCAGAAAGCGTGGTCTTGCCCGTGCCCGAAAGCCCGAAGAACACCGCTGTGTGGCCGTCCGCACCGATATTGGCCGAGCAATGCATCGGCATCACACCCTTGGCCGGGAGCAGATAGTTGAGGATGCCGAACACCGACTTCTTCATTTCGCCGGCATAGGCGGTGCCGCCGATGAGGATCAGCTTCTCGGTGAAATTGACCGCAACCACGGTCTCGCTGTTGCAGCCGTGGCGCGCGGGATCGGCGCGGAAGCTGGGCAGGTCGATGATCGTGTATTCCGGCACGAAGTTTACCAGCTCGGCGGTTGTCGGCCGGACCAGCAAAGTGCGCACAAACAGATTGTGCCAAGCCAGCTCGTTGATCACGCGCACATTGACGCGGTAATCAGCCTGGCTG